>Ga0209777_10009781_pt1 | contig 10277 bp, 9 predicted proteins | sample FrelakmetHBP12HB_FD_187147 | JGI IMG/M metagenome (GOLD analysis project Ga0209777, IMG submission 187147) | Freshwater lake sediment microbial communities from the University of Notre Dame, USA, for methane emissions studies -HBP12 HB (SPAdes)... | ecosystem: Environmental > Aquatic >... | reverse complement strand
GGAACTTCCGATCCCGCCCCTGCTTTGCGCTGCCCCCTGCCGAGTCCCCTTCCACGATATAGATCTCGCTTTTCGCCGGGTCACGCTCCGAGCAGTCGGCGAGTTTGCCGGGAAGCCCGCTGCTCTCAAGGGAGCTTTTCCGGCGGGCGAGCTCGCGGGCGTTGCGTGCCGCCTCGCGGGCTTTTGCCGCTGACATCGCTTTTTCCACGATGATCTGGAGGACTTTGGGGTTCTCGTCAAAGTATTCGGTGAGCGCCGCATAGACGAGCGAGTCCACGATCCCTTTCACGTTGCTGTTGCCAAGGCGCATCTTGGTCTGCCCCTCAAACTGCGGGCTTGCCATCTTTACGGATATGACGGATGTGAGCCCTTCCCGTGTATCCTCACCACGGATGGCGAGCGGGGAGTTCTCCTTGATGATGCCGTTGCGCTTTGCCATCGCGTTGATGGACCTGGTGATCGCGCTGCGGAACCCTTCAAGGTGCGTCCCGCCCTCGCGGGTGTTGACCGAGTTCACGTACGAGTATATCTTCTCGTCATAGCCCGTGGTGTACTGCATCGCAACTTCGATCTCGATCTTGTTGTCGTCATCTTTTTTCGTGATATCGATCGGGTCGGGATGGAGGCAGTCCGCACCCTCGTTTAAATATTTCACGAATTCAGAGAGCCCGCCCGCATAGCAGTATGCGGTACGGTCGCCGGACCGGTCATCGTTTATCCGTATCGTTACGCCGGCATTCAGGAATGCAAGCTCCCGGAGCCGGTGGGCAAGCGTGTCGTAATCGAACTGTGTTGTCTCAAAAATTGTACTGTCAGGAAGGAACGTGATCCGTGTCCCGGTCATCCGGTACCCGAATTCTGTTATGAAACGGCGCCGGTTCTCCCGTTCGATCTCATCGGATGTTGCAGGGACCTTCGTGACGTCCTGCTGTCCGGGGATGGTGGCTTTTGGCACGGTGTGTGAGAACGGGGCCTGGCTGCCATACCAGTACTGGTACCGGGCGAGGAGTTCGTCAAACGTCTCCTCGCGCTGCGAGATCGCTGTTTGCGGCTTCCCTTTCGCAAACCGCATGTCATAGATGTTGCCGTCCCGGAAGACACGGGCGGTAAGCGAGGCCGAGAGCGCGTTAACCACCGAGACGCCGACACCGTGGAGGCCTCCCGAGACCTGGTAGGTCGCCTTGTCGAACTTGCCGCCTGCATGCAGGACCGTCAGCACCACTTCGAGAGCTGACTTCCCGTTCTTTTCCATCCGGTCAACAGGAATCCCTCGCCCGTTGTCATCAACCGTGACCGAGCCATCACTGTTGATCACGACCGCGATCAGGGTGCAGAACCCTGCAAGGGCTTCATCAATGGAGTTGTCGACCACTTCATAGACGAGGTGATGGAGCCCGCGGGTATCGGTGCTCCCGATAAACATGGCAGGCCGCTCCCGCACCGGTGCAAGACCCTCGAGTACGGTGATGTGGGACGCATCGTACGTATCGTTCAAAGAAAACCTCCTGTAAGAAAATTCTGGCTTTGTTTCAAAAAAGCCGCGCAAATACCTGTGCGTTTCACAATAAGTATTGGTTTTAATAGAATAAAAGCATGTTGCACCGACGTAAAATACCGGGCAAAATCAGGGTTTATTCAGGATTTTTTATTAAAGACACACTGATTACGGCACCGGTTGTATGATTGGGCATCTCGGGCACTAAAAAAAGATCCTGTTTTTTGTTCAATGGAACGTCCCTATATCCGGGTTCTCGATCCCAAGCGCCTTGTCTATTGCGAGTACGAGCCGGTTGAGTGTTGCGATCACATCCCGTGCATCTTCCTTGTCCATCGTGCCCGGCTGGTGCCAGACCACTTTTTTCCGCAGCAGCGTCAATAACTCTTCAATCTCGGTCCCCTTAAACCGATCCGGTAACACCAGCCCGTCAAGATGATCTGCTGCCCCAAACCATGCCTGTTCCGGGGGCATTGCGAAGTGTTTTGCGATCAGCATGATGGTCGTGATAAACCCATGTCCGAACTTGGTCTCCATGATGGAATGATGGCGGCAGGATTTAAAAAAAGATTGGGTCAGATGAGACGGGCTGTGGTCAGCCATATCATGATGGGGACGGTGACGGAAAAAGCAAGACAGATGACCAGAAAAGTCCAGTCTATCGCCCGGAGCGGCTTTTTTACAATGAAGATATGGCTGTCTTTCCCATACCCCCTGCAGAGCATGCTTGTATAGACGCGCTCGCCCTGCTCGTACGATCGGATGAACATAGTGCCAACCGTATAACCCAGCTGTTTTATCCGGTAGCGGTACGGCAGTGCGGAGTTGAACGGATCAAAACACCGGGTGGCAAGCGACTCATTGATCTTACGGTACATGTAGCCAAAGACAAAGAGATACCGGATCATCATCCCGAACGTAAGCGCGAACTCTGGGGGCAACCCCATGCGCCCGGCACCTTCGAGCATGTCATGGAGCTTTGTCGTAGACGAGAGCAGGATGATTGCCGAGACACAGACTACAAACTTCAGGAGCAGGATAGCGGCAAACTCGATCGATTCGGTATAGATGTGGATGCCAAAGGGAAGATTTGCGATAACGTGGAATACCGGATAATACCGGTTGGTAAAAAAGATCTGGAAGAGGATAATAAAGATCCCAAAAGGGAGCACCATCAGCAGGCGCTTTGCGTAGACAAGTATTGGGAGCCCGGAGAGCGCCCACAGGAAGGCAAAGAAGGCAAAAAAAATCAAACCAACGGTAAAGACAGCAGGCGTGTACGGGAGTGCAACCATCGCGATGATAAGCGCGAGCATGCTTACGATCTTCACGCGTGCATCGAGCCGGTGGATGACACTGTCTTTATACGCCGTTTTCTCAATGTAAAAGAGTTCTTCGATCATTGTCGCGGAGTATCTTTTTTTGAACCTTTGTAGGTACTTATCAGCGCCCGTTCAGCATCCTCATAGGTGTATGCCATGGGAACCGGCACACCATTGGTATTCAGTGACCGTATCAGTTTCGGCAGCACCGGCACATCCAGCCTGACCGAGCGGAGCATGTCTGGCTGTAAAAAGATCTCTTCTACGCTTCCCTCTGCGACAAATTGCCCCTTGTTCATGACATAGACGTAATCTGCAACCTCGGCGACCATCGAAACATCGTGGGTGGAAAAGATTACCGTCATACCGTACTGCTTTGAGAGGGAGTTGATGAACGTGAGAAGGTCATGAACGCCCTTGGGGTCAAGCCCGGCGGTTGGTTCATCAAGCACGAGCACCTCCGGCTCCATCGCAATCACGCCGGCGATTGCGACCCGTTTCTTCTCACCTCCGCTCAGGTGGTGCGGCACCCGGTGGGCAAGGTCTTCGATGCCAACGAGCTTGAGTGCTTCATGGACCCGGTGGTGGATTGTTTCCTCATCGAGCCCGAGGTTTGTGGGGCCGAACGCGACATCCTGTTCGACGGTCGGTGAAAAGATCTGGTCATCGGCGTTCTGGAATATGATCCCTACAAACTTCCGCACCTCACGGATATTATCCCGGGTGATTGGTTCGCCACGGATCAGGACCGAACCTGATGTCGGTTTGAATATCCCGTTAAAACATTTAAAGAGCGTGCTCTTGCCGGCGCCATTTGATCCGATGACAGCAATACGGGCATTGCGGGGAGCGATGAAGTTCACAGAGTGTAACGCTGTTACGTTGCCGGGATAGACGTAGGTCAGATCGCGGGTCTCAATCAGGTGCATGAGAAAATCCGGTAAGTATTGGTGTTTTTATCATAAAATCCTCTCAATGGTGTCTGGTGATAAACCGGCTGATGCCAAAACCAAGAATGAAAAGGACGAGCACGCCAAAGATAATCGCAAGTACTTCTCCGGGTTTATCCAGTCCTGGCAGGTTATAATCGGGCATGGGAGCCTCCCACGAGAACGTGTTGCCGGTCTTTTCCGCTACGGCTGCTTCTGCCAGAATCGCCTTTGATTCATCAATATGTACGGTAGTTGTATCCCTTGCCCCGTACGCGGAAAGGAACGTACTGTCCAGCCCGTCAGGATACGTGGATGCATAATAGGGCGCAAAGATCGCAATTGCGAGTGCGATGGCGATACCGGTAACGATGATCATATCCTTTGCCTTCCCTTGTTTAGCAGGACTTTCTAATCCAACGATATCGGGGCGTGCATGGATGATGAGCGAGAGCGCAAATGCAGTGACACCGCCTTCAATAATCCCGATGAGAGCATGGTAGACACCCATGGTGACAAGTCCAAAGGCAAGCGGTAGGGTGCCCGCTACGGCCAGCTCAACTGCACACACGATTGCTGGAATAAAAAGTGACACCCAGCCTGCAATGAATGCCGCAGAGAACTGGTTGTGGAAAACAGTATTGACAGATCGGTACGTATAGAACCCGAAAAACCCTCCCAGCACGCCCATATTAATGATATTAGCCCCCATTGCAGTGATCCCCCCATCACCAAAGAAAATGCCCTGAAGCACAAGGACGAGCGTTAGAATAAACACAGCGGCAAAGGGTGAGCCAAGCACGATTGCAGCGAGCGCAGCCCCTACAACATGCCCGCTTACGCCACCGGGGATAACTGAGATCGGGAGCGCCATGTTCAGTGTCTGGATAGCGAAGATACCGGCGGCCAGTACCGCAACAAGCGGAACTTTCTCCTCGCTCATCTCACGTTTTGCCCACCGGAGCGAAAGCGCAATGAAGACAAGTGCGACGATCCAGTAAACAATAGCCTGTGAGATCGGGAGGAAGCCATCGGGAATATGCATGCGGTCACCTGTGAGTTAGTAATACGATTGTATAATTTTGTAAGATTTGTTAATTAAAAAATGTTTGGATTTGTTATCAGGTCTGATCAATTTTTATTATTTGACATTGTAATTGCGTTTTTTCCAATACTCTTCTGAAGGGTTACGGCTCAGATTTTTCGTACCGTTCCACTCACCAGATGGGTACTGGATAGCCTTTTGCGGTAAATGCTGAAAAAATTTCACGCTGTAATTGTTCAAGACGATCTTCGTTGGATCGGGTATTCATGATCATCTGTTCGATAATATCAAACGCATCACCAACGCCATGTTTCCCGGGCTCATGAGTCCCATACGACTTCTCTAAAAGACCGATAAGTTTTTTGTTTATATCGACGTGCCTGGAAAGTTTTGCGTATTCACAGAACGTCTCCTGCGCAACCCCTGCCTTTTTGGCAAGAACAATATTCTCATGGATAATTTTCTTCCGTGTCAGGACATGCTCAATCGCCGCATAGAGCTGAACCTTTTCAAACGGTTTCATGATATAATCCTCGATACAGATGTGGTATTGTTTTGCCTCGGCTGCGGTGAGCAGTTTTCCGGTGAGCATAAGGACGGGGATGTCCTTTGTTTCAGGGTTGGTTTTGATCTTTTCGAGCGTTTCCCAGCCATCCATTGGTTGCATCATGATGTCAAGGAGGATGACGTCAGGGACATTCTTCTTCTGGCTGAGGAGAGCAAGGCATTCCTTCCCGCCAAGTGCAGACATGCTGGTATACCCCTGCTTATCGAGGAGCAATCTCACCAGTTCAACAAGATCCGGCTCATCATCAACAATGAGGACGCTCTTTTTTACCGGTATATCTGGAGCGGTTTTCATTCGTCTGAGAATAATCGGCGATAGAGCTGCGATGAGCACGAGAACCATAATAATCGAGAGATAAAAGGTGGGGATGTTCGTGACAGTTGGAGAGCTGCGGGCCTGTACATTGAGCTGCGTGCAATCGGGGTCATTAGGAAAATCTGCACAGAAAACGGTGTGAGACGGGGTGAGATCGAGAGAGATAAGCGGGGCGCTACCCTGTGCATCATAGAGCCTGAACACCTGCATGTTCGGCAGGTAGGGAATGGTCATGACCATTTCATCGGTCCGGGACTGCTCCAGATATGCCTCAGGATAGGGACTGCCCTCCCCTGTTGTCCCAATCGAGTCTCCTGTTGCTATCCCGGGCTCCATGACAACAAAGGAAGTAATGGTCTTCCCCTCACTGTCCGAGATAATTGCTTTTTTGTTTCCTGAGAGGATATTGAGATTGGGGCCCTGTCCGTACCGGATATACTGTGCATTCTCCTGATAAACACCGTTGTCGTAACCCAGCCGGATCACAAGTATTTTTTCATAGCCGGTGAGAGGTTGCGCATGCACCAACGCTCCGCATGAAAGGATAGCAAGACAGGTTATGATGCATACAAGAATTTTCACGCTCATGGTTTTCCCCCAATAGCACTTGTCAGGACATAACTGATGCGTTGTGTTGCTGCCACTTCGAATGTTCCGTAATTTACCGTCTGCATGATATCGGGGTCTGGATCCCAGCGCCAGAACTGCCGGGAGCAGGAAATGGGAGATTTCTGTTCAATCTGCCTGCAGCTTGTTAAGTTTCGCTTATCCGATTGTGCATCAGCCTTGCATGAATCCGAAGATGACCAGACATTAGGATGGGGAGAGTTCTCGTAATAATAGGTAGTTCCACAGTAGGTGTCGACAAGCCCGAACATGGCATGACCAAGTTCATGATCAAACAATAATTCTTTGTCGGCCGGCACCTTCATCAGTCTTCTTCCAGGGCCTGAAGATTTATAGCAACCTGTTGGCTGGCAGGCCGTATTGGAGTACGTCCCGTAATACGTTGGGTAAAGGATGATCGTGATATCCGCAAATGTGACGTCATTCCAGTATGAATCCGGCACGGTGCCTGCACACCCGGAAAATGCATCGGCATCCGCATTCGGGTTGTAATAGTAATAAAAATTAAACCTGTCCTGGTACTGTGCCGGGAGGGGAACCGACGGTGATGTGATCAGATCAAGGTTCAGGAATGTGCGGTTTATGATTCGCAAGACATCCTCTCTGAAGCGACTTTCATTGCTACTATAGGTGGTGTCACTAAATTTTTTATTCTCAGGGCAGTTGAAAGATGTATCTGACGGTATAAAAATGACATTGATCCCATGAGCAGAAGGACCATCCCGGTTTAAAGAAAAAAGATACCCTTTGTCCAAGGTTACTTCTACGTTTTTTTCTTCTGGAAACGCCAATTTTTTTATTCCCTCCCGGTAATCTGCCTTGGTAATCCGTAGAGTATGTGTTCCGGGTTTAATATTATTGATTTGAAGTGTCCCGGCACCATCCTGTGAAGTTGTTGTGCCCTTAAATTCGCCATCGAGGAACACAGTAGCTCCATTCAGTTTCTCCCCGGTTTTTCCATCCAATAGTAAAACCATCAGAGAATTATCACTTGATGCTCTTGCTAGGGAACAGGTCATGCTAAGGAGTATGAGAACGATAATCAGCGTCGTGATTTTTCCAATAATTGAAAATCCCGTCATAATTTTTTTTATTTCAATATCTCAGCCCTTCCTTAAAGATGTTATGATTACCTCATAACCTGCAATAATCAAAATTATTTCAGATTCCCAAGGAAGACCGAGAACATGCGATTTACGCAAAAATACAACGATTCTTCCACATGTCCTGCAAAAGTTGGCATCACCCCAACATTCATGCGATCCAAGAAACAACAGGAACGTATATGGTTGATGATAACGGGCATGACCTCCCTGCACGAAAGGTCGATTACCTCAAGTATATCTACGAGCACGGGGGAACGGCAAAGACCGTCGATCTCGCCGCCCACTTTTCAGTCGATGCGTCCACCATCTCAAAGACGATCACCGACCTCACCAGCCGGGGGTTTCTTTCCCATGCCCCTTACCAGAGGATCACGCTCTCCCATGAGGGGAAACGGTATGCCGGGTTTTTCATAAAGCGGCACCGTATACTCAGCCTCATGCTGACACATTACGGGTTTTCGCAGGAGGATGCATGCGAAGAGGCATCGCGGTTCGAGAGCTATGTATCCAAGAATGCTGTTGACCAGATCTGCCGGACTATGGGGCATCCGCAGGAAGGCGCCTGCGGTTCGATTACCCACGATACCGGGTGTAGGGGGGAGGGGATCCGCCCGAAAAGTATTGCCGAAAACAGCCCATCCCTGACTAAAAAGATGAGGATTCTGCCATGAGTTCCACGATGATCTCGCACCACATACCGGACCTTGACCTGATCACTTCGTATGCCGAGCGGCAGGACACGTTCTTTTCGAAGGTGAGCCCGTGGACAAAACTGGGCGGGCTCGTGCTCGTGATCCTCCTCGTCACGCTCACCCGCAACCTAGCGATCTGCGGCGTACTCTATCTCATCATTCTCGGGCTCTACGCATCAGCGGGTCTCCCGGTAAAAAAACTGTTCGCATGGTACACCCTGCCCGTGCTCTTTGTAATTTCACTGGCTGGTATCATGATATGGACTGAGCCCGGCACCCCCTTGTTCTCGTTGAATATGGGCCTCTTCACCCTTACCCTCACGGACAACGGCCTTATCCTTATCATCACCCTGCTCCTCAAGGCGTTGATCTCGGTCACGTACTCGCTCTTCTTCCTCATGACAACACGCTACCAGCATTTCTCTGCCATGATCTACCGCATCTTCCCGTCACCCCTTGACCAGATCTTTCTTCTGGCCTACCGGTACCTCTTTCTGACGCTCTCGATGACGGGCGCGATATTTAAGGCAGTGCGTTCACGGGGTGGCGGGATCATCCACAGCGTCCGGGTCCAGGGCCGGATCTTTGCCGAAGTATTTGCGCTGGTCTTCATCCGCTCGTTTGATCGTGCAGAGCGGGTTCACCAGGCCATGATCGCCCGCGGTTATAACGGGAAGTACGAGGCAGGAACGGATATACCGAAACCCGGCCTTTCAGGATTTTGTGTAATGGGTGCTTTTGTCTGTGCGATCGCGCTTATTGTCCTGATGGTGCCACATACCGGGGGTCTGTAATAATGACCATCATTCGCCGCGATCCCCATGCCCCGCACTGCCCGCCTATCGATAAGAAACGGGAGCTGATCCATGTCGACTGTGCAAGCCATACCTACCCTGACGGCAGTGTGGGTATCCACGAGATGTGTTTTTACGTGCTCAGGGACGAGATCGTGGCACTCTGCGGGCCGAATGGCTCGGGCAAGTCCACGCTCCTTGAGCATCTGAACGGGCTTCTAACTCCCTCCAAAGGCGATGTCTGGGTCAAAGGCAGGTCGATAACGCATGGCGAACGTTCAGATCTCTGGAAGGATGTCGGTGTCGTCTTCCAGCGTTCCGATGACCAGCTCTTTGCCCCCACCGTACTTGACGACGTGATGTTTGGCCCGCTCAACCTTGGTATGTCTCATGACGATGCAAAAGCAGCAGCAATGAGTGCCCTTGAAGGAGTCGGCGCTGCCGACCTTGTTTCAAAACTCCCCAATTACCTGAGCGGCGGACAGAAACGGCTGGTCTCCATCGCCGGGGTTCTTGCCATGAAACCGAAGATCATGGTCCTTGATGAACCCACCTCCGATCTGGATCCTCTGCACAGCGAACGGGTTGAGGCGCTGATCCTCCGGTTCAAACGGGATTACGGTATCAGTGTCGTCATAGCCACCCACGATCTCGATTTTGCCGCACGGATTGCCGACCGGGTCTGCCTGGTTAAAAACGGTTCGGTCTTTGCCGAAGGCACTCCTGATGAGGTCTTCTATAACCCCGCACTTATCGAAGAGGCCGGCCTCGCCCTGCCGCATACGGTCAGGATATACCTGGATTACTGTAAGGCAATGGGTGTTGAACCGGAACAACGGCCCATTCACCGGGACGAACTCATCCGGGCATTGCAATTTTCACAACCCTGAAGAACAACCAACAAAACTTGGGGTGTATCCAAAATTTTCCGAATCTTTTTATGCACTTCCGTCAATTGTCTTCTCAATAGACGGGTATTTTCCCGTGCAAAAAAGGAGCAGAAAAAATCTTATGGCGCATATTCATCTTGAAGACGGATCGTTTATGCTGGTGTGGGTCGTGGTGTGGTGGGCCTGTGCGCTCCTCCTTATCGGGATAAGCCTGTACCTTGTCCGGTCTGCACAAAAACCGGACAAAAGGAGGATCACCATCGCCGCCTTCTGCACTGCCGCCGCATTTGCCATCTTCCAGATCAGCATCCCCATTTTTGGCGGTGTGCACATGAACCTCACGCCGCTCATTGGTATCCTCACAGGGCCGGCTATCGGTTCGCTTGTCGTGCTCATCATCAACATCCTGTCTGCAGCGATAGGTCACGGGGGCTGGAGTATGATCGGCGCAAATACTCTGGTGAATATTGCGGAAGTGGCGGGGGCATATGCCA
>Ga0209777_10009780_pt1 | contig 10277 bp, 11 predicted proteins | sample FrelakmetHBP12HB_FD_187147 | JGI IMG/M metagenome (GOLD analysis project Ga0209777, IMG submission 187147) | Freshwater lake sediment microbial communities from the University of Notre Dame, USA, for methane emissions studies -HBP12 HB (SPAdes)... | ecosystem: Environmental > Aquatic >... | reverse complement strand
CTTCGAGCCGTAAGGTAATGATATTTTGTTGTTTGAAGGTGGTCGATCATAATAGTTGGGCTTCCACCTCTTACGCCGCTATATAGGATTTCGTTGTTTCCTAAATAAAACCCCACATGCGTGATGCGGCCTTCTCCGAAAAATATTAGATCGCCTCTCTGCAGATCTTCTCTTGAAATGGGAGTCAACAGCTTGCTATTTGCCTGATCGCGCGAGTTGCGCGGTAAAAGCAGCCCCATTTCCTTGCAAAGCATTTGAACAAAGCCTGAGCAATCAAATCCGTAGCTTGAGGTGCCGCCCCATGTATATGGAAGCCCGAAAAATTTCGTGCTAAAAACCAGAGTCTCTTCCAGAGTTTTGAGGCGTGGGGTAAAATCGACATCTCCTCGCTGAATCCAGGCGCCCTCACCTGAGACTAATTCAATTGGCACCCATCTTTCTTCATCATCGATTGCATTGATGAGCTTGATTTTGGATCCATAAGGAATTGTTAACAGCGGAGGAAAAGTCGATGTATCGCTTACGCGATAAATGTGAGCGAACAGATTTTTTAAGGGCCGCAGGAGAGTGCTTTTTTCAAACTCCTCATTTCGAGTAACCTGAGAGGATCTCACAAAACCTTCCACGCCATCCTGCATTCTGATTTTAGTCCAGCCAGTTCCGACGTCTTCAACAATAACCACAAAATTGCCATAAATCGCCTGGGAATCGACCGCTGAATTTTCTTCAGGAGAAATAAAGACATTTATAACTGGTTGATTAATCACCTCACTCCAAAGTGATCCTGCCAGACTCATAGAAAGACCGGAAAACAAAATGAGAAATCGAAACATAAAATCCTCCATAAAAGAAGAAATTTTCTTTTATTTAGAAAAAAAGCTCAACGTCTTTTGCATCTTAGTGCGTTGCTTGATCTTGGTAACTTGCTGCAAGTTGGCGTCGATCTCCGCAATACATTGGAACGCAAAATCTCGCCCTCAAAAATCAAAGCTTCAGGCCGTCAGCAGTATACAAAACCCAATCGCCACAAAATTTAAGAACTTAATCGTGCTCAGAATATTTACTCAGCCGCCATTATAAATTGTTCGCTGTCTTCGATCACGCGTCGAGAGAGACCCATCACGCCAATCAAATTTGTAACGACCATGAGCGTAATGGCAAGATCGGCCAAAGTCCAAATCATTCCTACGTGAATTAAGCTGCCGGCAGGAATCAATGCAATAAAAGCATACTTAAACCAGCGCCCATTTTTTGGCCCGATTAAATATCCGAGAGCTTTTTCACCGCAATAGGCCCAGGCCAGGATTGTCGTGAAGGCGAAGAGAACCAAAGATATCATTACAATATAGCCGCCAATGGGGGAGCCAAGTCCTATGGTAAAGGCGTGAGTAACCATGTTCGTGCTTTCCAATCCGGGAATTTGCCAGGCTCCGGTTAAAATAAGAATGAGGCCTGTCGCAGTGCATACGATCATTACCATTAAAGGGGCGAATAGGGTTGCAATGCCATCGATCACGGGATCTTTGGACCGAGCGCTCGATTGAAGGATTGGGACGATTCCTGTACCGGCATCGGTCGCAAACAACCCGCGGTCGAATCCAGTGGTAATGGCTTTCATCACTCCGGCTCCTAAAACACCTCCGAGGACTGAGGTAAAATCGAACGCGTGCCGGAACATCAATCCGAAGGCGGGTAGAACCCGATCAGCATTGAGGGCGATAATGATGAAGGACACACTCAAGTATAGAATGGCTTTGAACGGAACGATATAGGAAGCAAATTTTGCAATCCGCTTGATTCCTCCGAGGATGACGATACCTACCACGACTCCAATCACAAGGCTGCAATAGAAGGGATCAAAGCCCATCTTTTCTAACGGGAGAATGACTGAATTGATCTGGGCAAAATTACCGACGGTGAGTGATCCGAAGATGGTAAACAAAGCGAAGAAGGCTCCGATCGTCTTATAGCCAAGACCATCTCTCAGGTAATACATTGGGCCGCCGACGTATTCGCCTGCTTCTGTCTTTTGGCGGTATTTTACACCCAGGATGCAGCTGGCGTATTGGATTGCTGCTCCAAAGAACGCCATAACCCACATCCAAACCAATGCTCCCGGTCCACCTGTGACGATCGCCACAGCCATTCCTGAGATATTGCCTGTACCGAAGTTGCCGGCTAGGACGGCTGACATCGCGCTGAAGCGGCTGATATTTCCCTGAGCCTGATCTTTACGGGTAAGGCAGGAAAAGCTTTGTTTTAATTTCGTTATTTGTACGAATCGGAGGCGTAGGGTGAGGTAAATTCCGGTGCAGACGATTGCGGGGAATACGACAAGCAACGTAAAATTGTAATTCAATGCGTCCAATAAAGTTTTAAAATCCATTTGACTCCTTGTCGGTTGAGCCTATTGTGCAATTTCGCTCTCTCAAACCTTTAATCGTTCAAATTTTACCATTTTTTTACGTTTGATTTGAACTGCATAATCCAAAATGTTTCAGAAAAATTTTTTGAACTTTGCGAATAGAAGAAGCCATATGGATGTTGAATTTTTTCCCATTGGGAATTTGCGGCAAATCTTATGGCAACGATAAACCGGAGTGCCGATATTGTGTTTTTGGCTAAGAAGCGTTTTCCAGCACTGACAGATTGATGGCATGATTTTTCTCGATCTCGCGAACTTGCCGCAAGTTGGTTTTGAGCTCCGCAATACATTTCAACGCAAAATCTCGTTCTCAAAAATCAAAATTTCAGGCCGATGAATTTTTTAGCGGCGTGAAATGACGGCAGCCGATTTTAGCGCCATGTTACATCCGATCTCCGTTGAAATCAGGATGGCTAAACCTAGAGCACTAATTGCGAGCGATTTAATGGATACTTTTCCGAGCAATACAATAAAAGCAGTTAAAGAATGCGCGCCGCAAATCATGGCGCTGCCAGCAGTAAAGGCGCAAATCCCTGCTATAACGATCGCACATGCCAAAACACGTAAAGCAAGAGAAGTTACTTTTTTTTGAAGCTCTTCATGTTTCATGGAAGAATGATTTTTTAAATCAATGCAATCATTAACAAATTTTTTGGCGTTTGTAGAAAAAGAATTGAAAAAAATTTCAATACGTACCATATTTCCTCGGTTTTGTTTGGTTTGGGATGTTATTATAGAATGCGCGAAATTTTATTCAACTCTAAATATGTTTTACTTACTTGTTTATTTATTAAAACTGATTTTGTAAATATTCAGTTATGCTGATATTTTGGGCGATGGTTTATGCCGCTCGTGATTCGAAAATCGGTTTATGCTGCGTCGGCTCTGCCTGACACAAATGCAAGCAGCCTCCTTGCTTATTCTCGATTTTTGAATCGCTCCCGGTATAAATTGTTGAGAAGGAGAATCCTTAGAGGTAGTTGGAAAACTCGCGAAAGGAGTTTTGCAACTACCTCCTTAAGCTAGCTTCTTTAGTAAAAAAGTTTCTTACGAAGCAAAATCCCAATGAAGAGAGCTGCAAATAACATCGAAAGGCCGCCAACAAACATCGGCATATGAGTGTTTGCTCCCACCAAAAAACCACCGGCAAGGGGGCTGATCGCAAATGCCAAGGCTTGGAGGGATCCGGAAATACCTAAAATTTCTCCCTGTGCATCACGGCCTGCCCAATCGGAAATCATTGTGGTATAGGTGGGCCAAATCAATGCAACCAGGAAATTTACGATTGGCAGATAAATCCAAATCCATATTGCGCCAGGATGAAGAAGGAGTAAAATTGTAGCAATACCCAAGGCACACAAAGAATAAAACAGAACACGGTAGGGTTTGCTTCGACTGACAATAGGGCGAATTAAAACCCCGGAAGATAGGGCATAAAATCCTGATCCATATGCAAAAAAGAATCCGACTCGCATCGGATTAAATCCATAATCCGAAATCCAGATCACTGGAAGGAACTCGTAAAAAAACGACCACCCTATGCAAAAGAAAACAGAAACGAGAAACAAGATTCGTAAGGACTGGATTTGAAAGGCTTTTTTTAAATTACGGAATCCATCGGCGAAGCGAATTACGGCGGATTTTCGTACTGTATGCGTCTCGTCGAAATAGATCCAAATCAGAAATAAATTAAGCAGCGTTGCCAACCCCGCAAACAAAAATGGAACGGTAAATCCATAAGTAGATAATATGCCTCCTAAAACGGGTCCCAATGCAAATCCGACGCCGCTGACCATTGCATACAAACCAAAATTTTTTGCCTTGTTTGAATCATTGGGACTCAAATCTGCAATCGCCGCACTGACAACTCCCATCGATCCATCAGCCAATCCCACGACAATCCTTGAGCCGATAAGAATGGTCAAGCTGTTTGCGATAACGCCAATCACAGAACAAATATATCCTACGATCGCCAGGCACAGACAAAACAGAAATAACGGCCTTCGTCCTTTTTGGTCGGAAAGAGTGCCAAGAATAGGGCCGCTGAAAAAAGCTGCGAACGGCATAGCAGAAAGCATCGCTCCTAAATACCAGCCTTTTATCGCATTTGATGCTCCGCTATCGATGAATGGACTGTCAGGCTCAAACAACATGGAAGAAAACATCGGATAAACCAGTCCGATTCCGACATGGTCAAGAAAAACGACAAACAATACGAGCCACAAAGAAAAATTCAAACGATCTGTTCTCATGAACATCCATTTTGATGGTTGCTTATTCATTTATACTGCTGTCGCCCTCAAAAATCAAAGATTCAGGCCGACAGCAGTATATTTCCTTGCGATCACTTTGTCGTTTAATTAAATCGTGACAAATCAATTTTTTTTAAAAATTAAAAAAGTTTAAAAATAATGAAAACTCGTCTATTCTTTGATGCAATAAATATGGTTTTTTATGCCAGCGATTAGTTTCCCAACAACTCCTGTGATAGGTGTTGTTTCTAAAGATCAAGACAAATTGATTCATAAAAATGATTTTCTAAATCTAACCAATTTAACGCCAACTAACAGCTCAACATTTTTAAAGTTTTATTTTAAAGGCATTGGCTCTTGTTTTGCAACCCTACCGGTTTTTTTAACTCTAGGTATTTCTACTGTAATTAATTTTGAAATAAAAACACCAACATGGATTCGGTTGTTTAATGACGTTATCATATTTCCGCAAAGATTATTTATGATTCTTGGAAAGTTACAGTACATTGCAATATATGGACCTGTTTACGAAGAAATTTTGTTTCGATATTTATTACAAGAACAATTCTTAAAAAAAATTCCCATTCAAATCTTAAATAAAAATGCTCCTCAATATGTTTCAGCAATCAATACTAAAACAGCGAAAATCGCACGAATCGCTTTTAGTTCAGCAGTATTTGCTCTAGCTCACACGAATAATCCCTATCCAATGAATGGAGCTGTCTCGATTGTTCACAAGTTTGCTTTAGGTTTGATTCTAGGCGCAATTCAGGAGTCAACAGGAAACTTATTTTATTCTACCGCATTTCATATGGGCAACAATGCTCTTCCTACTGTTGTTTTGGCAATCATTCCCTTGATAACCAAATAGGGCGGTAAATATACCGCTATCGTCCTGAACATTTGATTTTTCATCGATATCTTTTGCGTTCCAATTCTCCTCGATCTCGCTAACTTGACCAGCCGAGAGGCTCCACCGCTCTTTTGGATGCGATTGGCAGAACGGTCATTGAGATAAGCCAAAAGATTGAAAAAATGAATCCGTCAGAAAGACCAGCTCATGTCATTGTTGCGATTGTCACTGATGGACAAGAGAATTCGAGTCGCGAGTTTACTATTGCCAAGGTCAAAAATTTGATTGAGGAAAATCAGGCTCGGGGTTGGGACTTCGTCTTCCTTGGGGCGGATCTCGGTGCAATTACTGTTGCGCAAAATTGTGGGTTCGCTGCCGGACAGACTGCCTATTACGAATCTTCGAATATTGTCGGGGCTTTTGGTTCGATCGGAAAACAGGTCTTATCTGCCCGGCAGGGAAACAAAGTTTTCTTTTCTTCTGACGAGCGAAAGCAGCTGGCGGCTACAAAGGTCTAACACTTCATTGCCGCGGGTAGTATAAATAAAATGGGGGATGGTTTATGCAAGGAATTATCGTTGGATGCGATGCCAATCAAGAATGGCTTCTGCCTTGGTGGTGGAAACATTACTCCGCTTGCAATGACTACCCGATTGTTTTTATTGATTTTGGTATGACAGCTAAGGGCATTGCCTATTGTCAACAACGAGGAACCTGCCTTTCTCTGAATAAAGTTCCTTTTGTGGAAAAAATTGTTCGCTCGCGTAAAAAACGGGCGCTCTGGGAACAGCGATACAGCGCAGCGATTTGGACTCACCGCGTGATCTATTTTAAAAAGCCTTTTGCTTTGCTTCAAACCCCTTTTGCATGTTCTCTCTGGATCGATCTGGACTGCCAGGTTTTAAAGTCGTTGGAGCCTCTTTTTAACTGCCTATGGCTGGGAGCAGATATTGCCTTATGCAGAGAGTCTGAAGAGATCCAGGATCTCCATAGGAAAAAAGGGCTTATTCGAATCAAAGAGGTCAATTATAATTGCGGCGTTATTGCGTTTCGAAAGGATGCGAGCATTCTTCACAGATGGGTACAGGAAATTGAACAGCGTAATGATCGATATGCCTTTGAGCAACACGCGCTAGCCAAAGCACTTTTGCTGGATCAAACACCGGTGTTCGAGCTCTCTCCCATATTCAACTGGAGCATGGCGCAGGGTTCAAATGACCACGCATATATTCAGCATTTTCATGGAGGGCTGCTGAAGAGCCTGATCCCAAGAACAGAACTGTAATATTTTTAGATGGCCATCTCCGGTTTTTTTATTGTATACCGGGAGCGATTCAAAAATCGGGAATAGGCAAGGAGACTGCTTGCATTTGTGTCAGGCAGAGCCGACGCAGCATAAACCAATTTTTGAATCACGAGCGGTGTATAGATGAAAGTTATGATTTTAATTCAAAAAAAACTATTGTTTGCTGTGCTTTGCAGCTTGTCGGGGTGGTTTTTTTTAACGCTGTCGAATATCTGTAATAAGCTGATTATTCACGATATTTCGATTTGGATGATCCTTTTATTTCAGAATGTAATTTGCTTGTTTTTGACCATTCCTTTCGTGGCTTTGAAGCGCTGTTCATTGAAAACAAAAAAATGGGGTTTGCATCTCTTTCGTGATCTTCTTGGTGTGTCAGTCGTTTTTTTTGTGTTCACTGCGTTGAAAAGTATTCCTCTGGTCGACGCATCCTTGTTACAAAATACGGCGCCCCTCTGGATTCCATTCATTATTTTTGCGTGGTTGGGCATTCGCATTCGCCGCAATCTTTGGTGGGGAACCGTCATGGGCTTTGTGGGGGTCGTTTTGATTTTAAAGCCTGGTACGGAAGCTCTCTCTATCGGCGCTCTCTATGCGCTAGCTGCAGGTCTTGGAACCGCATTCGCAATTGTGGTGACTGCGCGACTTTCTCATACAGAACCGGCGGAGCGTACTCTTTTTTATTATTTTCTTTTCGGGACGTTGGTCACTTTGCCAATGGCGTTCGCTGAATTTTCTATACCGTCCAAACAAAATCTGATCTATTTGATCGGTGTTGGAGTTTTTGTTTATTTGGGTGTCTTTTTAATGACCTATTCTTTGCAACATGCAAGGGCTTCAGTTTTGGGGCCGATCGCCTATTCCAGCGTGATTTTTTCCGGGATTTTCGATTATCTAATTTGGAATCACATTCCGGATTTGCTCACATTCTTGGGTGTCGTAATTGTTGTGACAGGCGCTCTTCTTTCGATCCATTTCGAACATCGCTATCAGAAATTGATTAATGAATCAGTGCTAAAACGTTGAAATCGAATTATACCGCTCGTGATTCGAAAATCGGTTTATGCTGCGTCGGCTCTGCCTGACACAAATGCAAGCAGCCTCCTTGCCTATTCCCGATTTTTGAATCGCTCTAGGTATAGAGTGACGTTAAGAGCGGGGACGGCCCGCAGAAATCAGCTCTCGGGCGATTTCCTCGACCCTTTCTTTGCATTCTCGCATAATGGCATGAGGAATTGCGTTTCGTTGAAAACTGAGAATCTCTTTTTTTCTGGTTGCATGAGTCATGATGCGTCCCTGAATCGAAAGGTCACCACCCCAAAAGCCATCTGTCTTTATTTTCAAATGCTTACGCGATTCAATCACATGACCCTGCTGCAATAGATCGAGGATATGTTCTCGGGGACTGTTTTCTTGATAAAGCCAACCATTTGGTCCGGATATCCAAAGAGGCGAGTTCTTAGCACAAGCGATTTCTTTGGGGAGGCAAATCATAACCATATTTCCACAGCCTCCTGAGTGTTCTTTCAGCCATTCTTGAATCGCACGGATTTTTTGAACGATTTTCTTTTGTTGATCAATCTCGATTTGAAAAGAACTTAATAAACGTTTTAAAGGCTTTTTTAAAACCATTGTTGAATCTGAAGAACTTTCAGCCAGGTTGAGGTAGTAGAATGCGGATTCACAGCGTTCCATATTTGCACTGCATAAATCTACAGAAAGAACCGATTCGCTTCTGGCGGGCTCAGTATCGTCGGTTTCTGAATCAGGCGCATATTGCTCGACTGTTAAAAATGGTTCGGGTTGTCGATAATCGCGAAAAATCACCCTATTTCGAAAATTAGTGCCGGGGTTTTCCAGTTTTTCAATCATTTTCAATAAATATTGAAATGGAATGAAATCGGGACTTTGTGCATGAAAACAAACGGTATGAGACTCAATGAATGCTTCAAACACATCTGCGCACTGATCATAAATAGCCCTGAGTTTTGGAGAACAATCAGGTACCGGCATTGGATAGGATTTCGGTAGCCGGCCGATTCGTTCTTTAATCACATTCTCAATAATCCCGATCATTCGAAGCAGACCGGAGTCTTGAGCTGATGGATCAGAGTCGGTTTTCTGCAATTTTATAAGATTAAAGCGCAAAAGGTTCATCTGCCTTGTTTCAAGGGTCATTAATGAAGGTAAAAAAGTGGGGTCATCAACAAACTCTCGAAAGCCATTTGAAAAGCAGCTGCTTGCTAATTCCATTTTTGTGGCGACAAGCCGTTTGCCTTGGATGGTGGCACGATGGGTTTCCCAGTTAATCGGCTTTTCAAAAAATCGAGAATCAAAAAAAACAGACACGGAGTTCTCCTGTTTTAAGTACGCCATTTTGCCAATATCACCGAGGTGATTTTTTTATCTTTTTGATATGGCTAGTAAATAGTTTAATTTATTTTTAAAAAACACCAGAGTTATTAAATACTATATATAGTATAGCTCAAAAGTTAATTAAATAGATAATTAAAAATTGTAATATTATCAATCTAAGGTGTAGTTAAAGAAATGTTTACTGCTGGAATTGCAGACCTTAAGCTATTTAAATGCAATTGTTTGATATGCTGAGCGCGGTTAGGTTCTTAATTTTTCGGCTTGGACAAAACCTCGGGGATCGACGATCGTAAGTCGATCCCTGAGAGCTTTCACTGCAGCTCAAAACCGAAGAATTGTTATTTCGTCACGGGTCGGACGTCTTGGGCTTGCCAAAAATTGATTATAGGCGGTTGCTCGCTCGCAGATCTCAAAGACAATGCATCATGGGCAATCGCAACGACGTTTCTTGTGAGAGCTCCATGATTCGATCCCTTCATGTTAAGTTGGACGATTTGAGCATTGGTCAGATCAGGTTGAGGAGATCCATCACTTTCCCATGAACGTACCACGCTTTGATCTGGGGAGCTTGTAATAGAGCGTCCAATACTACCGGAAAGGGGGCGCGATATAGAATTGTGTGAGTCAGCTATTTTGCTAAATGAAGGTACTTCGAAAGCTGTGCTATCAAAATATTCATATTGTTTGTTCGATGACATGGAAGTTTCTGTTGCCATTATATTCTCCAATTTTATTAAAAGTGCGGAAATTTAGAACGTAGAAAAAGGTTTAAACAACTTAAATTATACCGAACTTATTCAAGTTGGGCTGCTTCCGCGTCGGCTTTGCCTGGCTCAAATCTTAGGCGTCTACTCGCCTCAATTCCGATTTTGGAATCACGTTCGGTATACTCAAAAAAACGGGCGGGGAGGGGATTCCCTTCACCGACCAATACAATCCCGGGCATTAGGACCTGTCAAATAATAACTCAAAGCATTTCGAGGTCATTATACCAGCTCATCTTTCGCGTGTTCATTCTTGAAGATATTAAACAAGAATATCTTCTGCACATAAACGCGCAAAATCTGA
>Ga0209777_10009779_pt1 | contig 10278 bp, 19 predicted proteins | sample FrelakmetHBP12HB_FD_187147 | JGI IMG/M metagenome (GOLD analysis project Ga0209777, IMG submission 187147) | Freshwater lake sediment microbial communities from the University of Notre Dame, USA, for methane emissions studies -HBP12 HB (SPAdes)... | ecosystem: Environmental > Aquatic >... | reverse complement strand
CCGCCATCGAACTGTGTGGTCGTGGCATCGAACGTGGTGTCTCCGGTCCAGTTGATGCCCTGCAGCTCCAGTATGGCATGCTGCAGTGGGAAGCGTTGATAGTACAGTTGGCTCTCAGTGGCCGTGAGGTTGGCGAACGTGGGAGCGGCATTGCCCTGTCCAGCGTAGTTGCCATAGACCCGGCCGCCGTAGCTCTGCTGCACCTCGCCTATGCTGAGATAGGGGAACCAAGACTGCTGCCATGCGGGCAATGGCTCGCTGCCGGACGTGGTCACTGCAGTGCTGCTCTGCTGATAGCCACTACCGCCTGACTGCACGGTCACGCTCAACAGTCCCAGCTGCACTTGCAGCCTGCTGGGCAGGCCCATGCCGTTGTCGGCCAATATGGGCGCAGCAGGCCATCTGCTGTAATCACCGCCCGCGATCACTGACAGCGATATCAGTCCACCCTGCGCATCAACCGCGGTCACAGACAGCTGCGCCGGTGACCATCCTGGCACTGACAGCGAGATGCTGTCACCAACTGCCCAGAGCGTGCCAGCGGTGATCACCGTAGCGCCGACCACGGTCAGATTGCTGCTGAGCACAGCGCCGTTGCCAGTGCCCGTGACTATCAGCTGAGGAGCGTAGAGGAAACCAGTGCCCGCGCTCACCACCTGCACTGCTGCTATGGCAGTGGAGGCGACGTCAACCACTGGATACAGCACGGCACCGGTGCCCTGTCCATCGCTGGCCCAACCCAGGCTGCTGATGAGATCAGTGCGCACGTTCTCGAGGCTGGGCGGATAGATCACCAATCCACTGGGTATGGTATCACTGAGGTCAGCACCCGCATCTTGATCCAGTATGGGTGCGTAGAACAGCGTGCTGGTGGCGCTGACATTGACATTGGTCACTGGTCCTATCATCAGCTCAGTGGTGTTCATGTTCAGGTTGGCGCTGCTCAGCGCTGTGCTGGGATCGTCCACGGTGTAGTTGAGACCTGATATCCAAGTGATGTTGGGCACGTTGAGCACGCTCTGCGGCGTGGTCGAGGGCATGCTGTACCACGATGGCTGTATGCTGTTGCCCACGAACGCGTAGTAATCGTCCTTGTAGCTGCCTTCCAATGGTATGGTCATGCCCATAAATTGGCTGTTGCTGCCCTTGGCCACTGCGACGCTGAAGGTGCGTGTGATGGTCTCCACTCCGTCGCTGGCCGTGACGTCAAACAGATAGGTCCTGTCGCGCAGCTGGTACTCGAGGAATCCCACGATCTGGCCCTCGGGACGCATGAGTATCATGGTCAGTGGCAGCTGTCCGCCCGTGATGCTGTGTGTGACCGTGCCCCTGATGCTGCGTGCGCTGACATCCAACACGGTGTAGGCACCGTCTGTCACGGTGCCGAGGTCTCCTGTGCTGCTGGTCCAATATAGCGCGGTGCTCACGGTCACTGGGGTGGCCAAGATGTAGAACTGCCTTGACACTGAACCCGTGGCATTGGTGGCCGACACCACGAAGCTGTAGGTGGTCAGGCTGTAGAGCGTGGGCACAGTGCCGTAGATCAGGCCAGTGCTGGTCAGCGTGAAGGGGAAGCTGGGTGTGCTGCTGACCAATGCGTAGGTCATGGTGCCGCCGCTGCTGTCAAAGGCCTGCACCGCAGTCTCCAAGAATTCTCCCTCGGTGGCCTCGCCCGCCAACCCCTGCGGGGTGATCCACGCAGGTAGATGTGGCACGGTCAGCACCTGTATGGTGCAGTTGAGATTGCTGTACACTGAACCAGTGGTGGCTCTCAGCGTGAACGCTAGGGTCTGATCAGTGCTCACGGGCGATGCGTCGTAGGTCAGCACACCAGTGTTGGGCGCGATGCTCAGCCCCGGTGGAGGCGTGAACTGAGCGATGCTGTAGACCACGGGTTGGCCATTGCGGCTGGTGGCCTGCACCAACCATTGCTGGGTGCTACCGCCGCTGACATAGCCTAGGAACTGCGGCTGTCCAGTCCAGTCTGGTGCCAGCTGCACCGCTGTCAGCAGAATGGTGAATGTCCTGTCACAGACCGCACCCGAGTTATCAGTGACCCTGTAGGTGAATTGGCTGGGGGTGTCCACCAAGATCCCCGTGCTCTCACCCGTGATGGTCACGTTGCCGGCGCCTGTGGTCCAAGCCAGTCCCTGTGGCAAGCTGCCGTTTATCAGTGCCACTGACGCGGGTGCTGCCGCAGCGTAGGTCAGGATCAGGGGTGTGATGCTGAAACTGTAGGTCTCGCTGTATATTCCCAGATTACTGCTGGTTATCCACTGAGGAGATGACATGCCACCGCGCCGATCCGTTTGCTGCGGTGATATTTATGGTTAGAGCTGGGGCAGGTTTGGCAGCAACAGGACCTTGCGCGTGAGCAGCACGCGATCACCTATGGACAATCTGGTCATCAGCGCAGTGTCATCGTCGCGCAGATAGAGAGTCGGTATCCAGCGCCCTCGTATGCTGTAAAGCGAGCTGTCGTCACCGAACGCCTGCCTTGCCCACTGCTTGATCTCCAGTGGATGGCGCCTGGACCCACTGAAAGTCATGCTCCATAGATACCTGTTGAACCATGGCCTCTCACGTATGACCAGCTGCACTCCCTGCGCTATCAGTGCCTCGCTGTTGGCATCCGCGGGTTCAGTCACGTGCGTGACTCGTTCTCCATATCTCTGGCGTATGTCATCATACAACTGTGCGAAACAATAGATGGTCACTGCCTGCCGCGTGCGCAGGCCATCTGGCGATCTGACATTGTGATCCAGCTTGCGGAACTGCCGTGCTGCCGTATCACGGAACAGCTGCACGGGATCATGGTCCAGATCTCTGGTGTCTATCAGCAGCCTATGCGTGTACTTGCCGTGGAATGCGCGAGTGGTCCACGCCATCATGATGCACAGCCGCCCTCGCCTGCCAGGCTGAAGCTCTCTCCGCACCCGCAGGTGCTGGCGACCATGGGATTCTGCCATGATAGCCTGGTGTCCCAGGCACTGCTCTCCAGTGCCAGGATGCTGCCGATCATGAACACCACGCTGTGCCCGTCGACCACCAATCTGCCGCTGGGCCAATCCATGACCTCGTCGTGGCTGCGGGCCGCGTCCCAGTCGATCAGACCCCATTCGTACTTGTGGCCGCCACAGCCTCGATCATTGATCCTCACTGCCAGTGCCTTGCCCTCGTGGCGTGACAGCAGCTCAGTTACATAGGCCTTGGCCTCGTCTGTGATGGTGAACATATCTGGCATGTCATTCCTCGAATCCGTCACTGAGCCTCAGGAACAGCAGCCTCTGATCCATGTCTTCCACGAATGTGGGCCACAGCTCCAGCAGTCGCTCCGTGCTCATCTCCACATACTTACCAGCCAGCTTCTTGGTCTTGACCTGATTGAGGTTGGATCGCCACAGGTGACGCTTGACCGTTATGGTTCTGCCTATCACTGCCCAGAACGCCATGATCTCCATGGGCTGGCGAGTGTCTGAGAGACAGGGGCTGCTGCGCCTATCATTCCTGTCGCATGGCGCTAACCAACCCCAGATCTTGTGGCTTGGCTCATAATAGGCAAGGAATGCGATTTCGTGATCGTCGGCGATGCTGCTCATGACTCATTATAGCGGCGGCAGTGGCTAGCGTCTAGATCAGGCCGAGACTGGATTAAGCATGGTGCGCAGCATCCAGCGCATCTTGGCATGAGCATCCAACCTGTCGGCGATGTAGTTCATTATGGCTTGGTTGTCTGCGGCGCTGGCTACCTTGAACAGCTTGTTGAGGAACACGGTCATGCGCTCGTGATCCAGCATCAGACGCTCGATCATGCCTTGCGCATCCATCACAGTCTCGAACTCATCGATCACGCTGAGAGTGCCAAAGGTCCGCATGTTCAGGGGTACGAAGTGATCCAGCTCGCGGATCTTCTCAGCTATGGTGTCAAAATTCTCCCAGAGATCCTCGTATTGCTTCTGGAAAAGCTTGTGCAGTTCTGGGAAGAACATGCCCGTTACATTGAAATGTGCCTCATGCGTCTTGAGATACAGCGTGAAATCACTGGCCAAGAACACTTTCATTCCATCAACGAGATCCATTTTTTTCCCTGCTCCATAGTCGCCGCTGTATTTAGCCAAGGAAATAGCGCCGGATGTTGTTCCGGCGCTGTCTCGATCCGTGTACCACCTCGTGGCTGTAGCGTCTACGGAGAACACATAAGCTTCGCTGTATTACTTATGCCTGTTTCCAGTAGGCTGTAAGCTCCATGCCGTATGAATTTGCGATCCACATGCCCGGCTTGCCAGCCAAGCGATTCATGCGGATCTTCTGGTTGGCCATGACCACGGTGATGCTCTGGCCATCGCGAGCCACGCTCTCGAGGATCGCATCTACCACAGCGTCGTTCCTGCTGTTCTTGACCTTGACTCGGGTGATGTTGGCCGCGTTCTTGGTGCTCAAGTCTGCCATTGTAGTCTCCTATCTGAATATCAAACCTATGATGTAGATTATGGTGATGGCAGCGTTCATGAAGATCAAGCTGCGCTCGCGCCACAGCAGACCTACCACTATCCATGATGTGTTGGCCACCAGGAATCCCAGGCTGTACCACGGGAACAGGTTGAAGCTGGCCAAGATGCTGCTCAACACCAGCGCGGCACTGGCGAACCATGCCAGCCATTGATGGGGTTTGGTGTCAGTCATGCGCACCTGCCTGCACCAGCTTCAGTGCCATCTGATATTGCTCCCAGAGACCCTGCAATGTGAGGTTCTCCTGCCTAAGCTTGTGCTCTCGACCCCAGCAGGTCAAGCTGGCCCAGCCATCTAATCCGCCGTTGCCATTCCACACCTCCCAGGCCTCTGGCAGATACTGCTCGTACCATTCCATCGTGGTGCCCGTGAGATTATCATCGATCTGGCTGCCGAAGAACGCATTTCCATCCAGCATGGCCAGTGTCTCGGCTATTGGTCGCAGCAGTGTCTTCTCCTCGTCCGTGAATGCCCGGCGATAATCGCTTGGCATGTTCACCGTATAGCTGATCTCTCTATAGATCGGCTGTTGTGCGTTTGATCTGAACTTCCTAGGCTTCATGGTTCAACAACTTATCCAGTATGGGGCGCAGCGCGGGATAGACCATCTCCAGCGCACGGCCGATGCCAACCACTGCGAATGCATCCATCTCGCGTATCTGCTGGCCATCTCGCTCGAACAGGCTGCTGCAGGACAGTGCCTTGGGATCTGGCATGTCGCGCACGTCCAATCGGAACAGCGCCAATCGCTTGTCTGATTTGTAGTCGAAGGTCCCCAGATAGCGCAGCTGATCCGCTGGTATGACCAGTCCAGTCTCTTCCTGCAGCTCGCGGCTGGCAGTCTCAGCCAAGGTCTCGCCTACTTCCTGCCTGCCCTTGGGTATGTCCCAGTATCTGTTGTTGGTTGGGTGCGCTATCAGCAGGCTGGCGCCATTGGTTATCAGTGTTCCGCAGGTGGTGATCATGGCGTATTTAACCCCCATGCTGCGGCGAAATCGCCTGCCGCGGACTCGGTCAGGAACAGAGCTGCCCCGCTGGGATGCAGCAGATGGGCGCCAGGCGCATGCTGCTGGAGCCAATCCAATATCTCAGCACGCGGCAGGGCCTCGTGATCGTAGAGCACCGCGTGCTGATAGCCCTGTGACCACCACGCATCATGCACTGCCACTCGCGCATCACAGAGGAAGGTGTGCGCTAACCAGCCACGCTTCTGCACCACCCAGCGGCTGTCAAAGGTGTCTACGCCGAATATGCGCACCTTGCGACCATTACCGCTCATCAGCCTCGCCTACCTCATCCATGCTGAGCCACGTGATTTCATCTGCCCACTCGCAATGGAGGTTCTCGTCATCTCCCTCCTCGCCCCACATGTGTATCACCGGACCCTGATCCATGCTGGGTCCCAGGAACACGGTATGTGTGATCAGGTTGCTGGGTTTATCCAACAGATCAGTGTGGATTGATACTTCTAGGTCAGTCCATATCGCAGCCTCCGCCTTGTGCTGATCCCAGCCAGGTTCATTGTGCCACACCAACCCAACCATCATTTGGCTCCGCAGATCTGCTTGCCGTTGCTGTCTATGCGCGGCGTGATGCTGCTACGGTATAGATACTGGCATCCGGTTAAGTTGTCAGTGAGCACCATCATGCCGCTGCGCCCACCGGGTGGATCGCTGTCATCGCGAGCGGGATCTGGTACTGCCAACCATACCCAGAGCCATAACACCAACCATGCCAAGGGAACCACGAGGATAGCCAGCGCTGCATAGTTAAGTTTTCTCAAAAAATCCAACATCAACCCCTACGGCTCTTGCTGCCTAGCGTGGTAACATCTGTCTCTGGTGTCACATACATCGCGGGCCCCTTGTTATAGGCCACTTCAATGCGATTGGCCTTGTCGAGGATAGCACGCTGCGTCTCTGGTGATTCCTTGCGCAGGTTCTCCATGATACCAGTCTTGCGACCGCCATCGACCTTGATGTTGTTGCTCAGAGGTACCGTGTCCTCGATGCTGTAGTCAGGCATGTCAAAACGGAACTTGCCCGTGAACGCACGCTTGAGCTCGCGCTGTTCTGGATGCAGGCCCTGCTTGCGCAACCATGCCTCGTGCTTGGCAGTGGCCTCACGCAGGCTGGCAGTGTTGGGTAGCTTGCGCTTCTTCTTGCCGCCGTAGCGCGTGGTTGTAAGATAGGGACCCACAAGGCTCATTGTCATCGGTGCTGCTCCTTAATCCACATAACATAGCACACAATCACGATGTGTCAACCTTTTACGTCTGCAATGAACTGCTGGATCTTGGGCCAGAGATACTTGTCACGCACTCGCTCAACCACGCAGCTGGATCCGTTGTGTATCTCTTCCCAGAGCCGGCATTTCCTACGGTAGAGGTCCAACATCTCGGTGAACTCGTAGAGGTTGGCTGCTTCGCTGCGGGATTTATCGTAACGGAAATACCAAAAACGCTCCAGCTCAGCTGGGTCAGTGATCTCAGCCAGCTCATCTTGCGCACGCTGCAGCATGCCCGTGAATACTGCGTCCAATGCTTGTGCAGTCACTTTAGTCATGGCCAACTCCCTGTCCAGCGCTCTTACCATTACACAATAGCACGCTATAGCGAGCTGTCAACCAAAATCAGTCACTGTTAACCAACTGATCTGCAAGCCTTTTTTCCAACATTTCCTGCCGTTCTAGCTTGGATTTTGCCAGATCCCAGCTGAGCTTGAGGAAAAATGCCAGGGGCACACAGCAGCCCAGCGCCATGCCCCAGGGATCAGGCAGCCAAAACAGCAACAGCATGTAGCCCACAAATACCAGGCAGAACGCTAACATGCCAGCCACGTTGAGGGCGAAAATCTTCAAAAGTCTCCAGTCGCGAGCTTCCATGCTCGAATCTCCTATTGTTCTTGCGGTTACAGCTCACATTAGCATAGATTACTCGCCTGTCAACCAAAAAAAAAGCCCTGCCGAAGCGGGGCTGATTAGCAGTACGATTATCTTAGGCTTTGGCTTTCTTGGCAGCCCTTGGTGCCTTGGTTGTCTTTTCAGCTTTGACTGGCTTGTCAGCCTTGGCCACGCGCGGCTTGCGCGGTGCTTTGGCACTGACCGCCTCAGCTGCTTCTGCAGCCTTGGCAATGGCTTCGTTGGCCGCGTCGTAGCGCGGAACCATGCGATCAGTCTCTGCCGTTGCAGACACTGGTGCCGGATCAGGCTTGTTTTCAACAGCAGCCACAGGCGTAGCCGCTGCCGTAGGAGCAACAGCAGCCACAGGCGCTGCGTCTTCCTTGGTTTCGATTCCAAAGAATCGCTTGATGTGTTTCATTACCATGTTATCAGATCCTCCTAGATCTATCGCTATGCTACGGCCTCGGGACCACCACTGTCAACTCTGTGCCAAGAAACGCCTGTTGACATAGATGGCATTGACCTCGTACTCGTGTGCCAACTGCCGTGCGCTCTCCAGTTCCATGAAGCCCTGGCTCTCGAGGAACTGATCGATGTCGGGCTTCATGTTGTGTCCCTCGTAGTAGGGCTTGATGCCCGCTTCCGTCATGATGGCCTGCACGTTTTCCAGCATGCGCTTGGCTCCGCGCAGCACATGCAGCTCAGCGCCCTGCACGTCCATCCACAGCGCATCCACGCGCTCGACCTTGCCGGCCTCGCACCAGTCATCTAGGCTGTAGCCCTGCACGTCGACCTGTATCTGTGCGTTGTGTTCCCAGGGCCACATGTCTGGATCAGTGAGCTTGAGCATGCTGCCCATGCCCCAGTTTATCTTGCCCTTGGCCAGGCGTGATTTTTCCTCGTCCACTGCCCAGAACTGCAGCGGGCCAGTCTCCTCGGTCAGCGCCACTTGGCTGAGTCCGATGCGTGATCGCACGCTGTAGGGCTGCGCCATGTAGGTCTTGGTGCAGCGCTCGCAGTTGAGCCTGCTGGGCTCGAAAGCATACACGCGAGCATCCGTGAATATCTTGGCCATGTTGGTGCTCTCCCAGCCATCCATGGCACCCACGTCAAACAGCGTGTGCCAACTGTCTAGATCCAACAGCGCTCGCAGATGGTTTAGGCGCTCGGCCATGACATCCATGTTATATCCCACGGGGTTGCGCAGCAGCGCTTCAGCTATGGCCATTTGCTCTCTTCCTCATCACTGCTATGCCGAAATCGCCTTCCGTGCAGTAGCGTTGCTTGTCATACATGGTCTCGTCGATGGCTTCAAACAGTGCCACGCAGCCTGGGTGCGTGTTGGTGTCGTGCAGTATGACCACACCGTGATCGCTGAGCCTGTCAGTGTACTGCCAATCATTCACGCACTGGTTCACGCTGTGCCATCCGTCGATGAACAGCAGGTCGATCACGCCCACGCCAATCTCACGCAGCTTGTCACGCACCCTGTCCTGCTCTGCGCTGCTGCATTGTATGGTATGGATCAGTCGCTCTGGATCATCCAAGTAGCTCTTGTCCTCGATGTCGATGCCCAGATAGCAGCAGAACTCCGGGCGCTCATCCATGAGCACGCGGCTCATGCTGCGCTCGCCGTTGCGGTTCACGCCGATCTCCACGATGCTGTGCAGCTGGCTGGCATTGCTCATGGCTGCGACCACGTCGCGCACCACGGCGAGGTTGGCATCGCTGACCTCATGGGGTGATATCCAACCCTGCGTGGCCACGCTGGGCGGATGGTCCTGATCATTACTCACATGTGGTTCCAGATCAGGATAGTATTTCAATCCTGGTACCGTGGTGTCTCGCGGCGTGATCATGTCCACGAGGTCTTGATAGGCTGTGCTCATGTGTGTGGGCTCACTGTGGGTTTGCTTGGGATTTGGCCGCGGCCACTTGGTCGCAGAGATCAACGAGATCCTGGCGCCCCACGCGGTAGTCACGGCCGTGCGTTGAATCTAAAGATGGCTGCGCGCGGAGCAGCACGGATTCGTGAGGGAAACCCACGTTGTCGTTGCGCACGAACCACGTGGTGCCAAGGCTGGTCCAGCCTCGTCCTGTGGTGTCCTGCCAGCCATCGCACAGCGAGTCTAGCCCTGCATCATCCAACTGATACCTGTCCACGCAGTAGGTGGCGACCTTGATCTCCAGCACATGCTGGCCATCGTCGCCCAAGGTGAGATCTATGTTCTTCTGATATTGTTCCATGTGGTATTTAACCTGTCATCGCGCACACAGACACAGCATAATCTAAGCAGTGACAGATAGCAAATCATCAGATGGATCTGCCATAGGTTGCGCAGCATCACAGCTGACCTCGGCACTGTGGCTGCAGTGAGGACAGGTCATGCGGCGCGGCTGGAACCTGGATTCCATGGTGGCGTAGCTCCACCAATTGCCACAGTTGGCGCAGCCGAGATGCCATATGATCTCCCGGCTGGCCGTGTGTTGAGAGGCTGGTTCTTGCGTCATGCTACCAACCGTGCACGCAGATCCTTGAGCCTGTCCGCGGCATAGGTGGCCGCGAACGCATCAGGCTTCACGAACGGGACCACGTTGCAGGTGCCGCGTATGTAGCCTATGGCCTGCTGTATCACGCAGCTGCTGCCGTGGCGCTCGTCTGGGTTGATGTCCAGATGCACCTCGATCTCATAGTCAGGCAACACCTCGGCCAGCTGCAGATAGAGCTCGCTGACCTTGTAGACCTCGTTCATCAGCCTCATCTGTGGGCGATCCTTGCGCTGATCGAAGTCCTGTTCCGTGCAGATGCTGCCGAAGATGCGACAGCCGCGATTGCCATTAACGTGCACCACCGCCGCGAGGACATAG
>Ga0209777_10009777_pt1 | contig 10278 bp, 8 predicted proteins | sample FrelakmetHBP12HB_FD_187147 | JGI IMG/M metagenome (GOLD analysis project Ga0209777, IMG submission 187147) | Freshwater lake sediment microbial communities from the University of Notre Dame, USA, for methane emissions studies -HBP12 HB (SPAdes)... | ecosystem: Environmental > Aquatic >... | reverse complement strand
CATCGCGTCGCCCAAAATCGAAAATTGCACGATCCGCCACAGCAGCGACTACGGCATCTACAGTTCTTCGAGCGGGGTCAAGTTTGCGTCGTTCCAGAACAACACGATCACCGATTGCGCGAAATACCCGATCCACATCCTGCCGGACGATATCCGGCGCCTGGGCGCCGGGAATACGCTGACCGGTAACGCCTCAGGGTACGATGCAATCGAAGTTGTGTCCGGGACGGTCGCGGCCACTGCGACCTGGCTGAACCAGGGCGTGCCGTACATCCTGGACGGTAACGTCTGGGTCAACGATGCCTCAAGTCCGATGCTGACCATTGCCCCGGGCAACACGCTCGAGTTCCGGTCCTACGCCGAACTCCTGATCGGCCACTACAGCGCGCCGGGCGGCTTGATTGCCGACGGCACGAGTGGCCGGATCACCTTCACCAGCGCCGTGACCCCGCCGGCCGCGGGTAACTGGCTCTGTGTTTCGTTCTACGCGGGAACGTTGTCCGGCAGCGAACTCGTCAACTGCGACGTCATGTACGGCGGCCACGACGACTACGGTGACATCTACATCGATCAGTCCACCCCAACGATTACGGGCAACAACATCTCAAACAGCTTGGGTTGGGGCATTTACCTCGAGAGCGCGCCCTATCCCGACCCGTTCCAGCTCGAGTCAAACAACACTTTCTCGAACTGCTTGCTGGGCAATGTCCATATCCCGCCGGTCCAATAACTGAGCAATTTCAACTGCAGAGGGCGGCTGAGCCGCCCTCTCTCTTTTTGGCGCGACCGTGGACAACTTCCGCGGTTTGCGTTAAGATTGGCGCAGTCGAAGCTGATTAAGTCTTGAAAAAGGAGTTGAACGATGAAATGGGGAGTGCTCGCGGTTTGCGCGGTAATCCTGCTGCTCGCCTGCCAGAGCAGCGACACGATAATGCCCTACGTGAAAGTCGTCGCGCCCGGGACCTACGATACGATTCCGCAGGGCCGTTACCTGGTCAAGGCCATCGCCACCGACGCCAGCGGCATCGCCCGGGTCGAGTTCATCATTGACGGCGGCCTGCGCGGAGCCGACTCAAGCGCGGTTGCCGACACCTACACCTACAACTGGAATGACTCCGGCTATGCCATCGGCAGTCTCCATACCATCCGGGCCAAGGCCTGGGACAATGCCGGGAACACCAACACCTCCACCGTGTATGCCACAATCGCGGGCACCGACACCGGCGGCAGCCATCACTTCGGGAATATCAACTCGGACGTCGCATGGCATGCGGCTTTGAGTCCCCACTACGTTGACGCCGACGTCTATGTCGACCACAATGCCACACTGACGATTGAGCCGGGTTGCGAGATTCGTTTCGCGCCCGGGACCCGGCTCTACTGCGGGTTCCTGAGCGCGGGCCGCATCATCGCGCGGGGCAGGAGCGATTCGGTAATCACCTTCACGTCCGCGGCTCAGACGCCGGTCCCGGGCGACTGGCGCGGCATCACGTTTTACTCCCTGGCGACCACGGGCTGCGCACTGGACTACTGCACGGTAGGATACACGGACACGGCCGGGGTTACGGTCGACGCCGCGGTGTTGAGCATGACCAATTGCCGGGTCCGGCAGGGCGCGGGCTATGGCGTTGACTGCACCCCGAACGGCGCGTTCGCGGACTTCAGCAACAACGTCATCACCGCCTGCTATCGCCCCTTGCGTATCTGCTGCCAGAATGTGGGGTCCATCGGCGCCGGTGACAGCCTCACCGGCAACGGCCAGGATGTAGTCGAGATTAACGGCGGGTACGTGTCGGCCAGCGCGACCTGGCCGAACCTGGGCGCGCCCTACCTGCTCAATGCATCGGTCGGCATCGGCGGCAGCGCCGGTCCGATTCTGACGATTCAACCCGGGACCATCTTCAAGTGCCTGCCGGACATCGCGATCCGGGTCGGCGACCCGACCTCCGGCGGCCTGATTGCCGACGGCACGACCGGCGGCATCACGTTCACCAGCGCGGTCAATCCGCCCGGGGAGGGCGACTGGCGCGGCATCGAGTTCCTGCCCCAGGCGCTGGACTCGTTCTGCAAACTGAAGGGCTGTCGGGTCGAATACGCCGGCGGCAATGACTCGGGCGATGTCGTGGTGGTCGACGCCCTGCCGGAAATCCGGGGCGACTCAATCGGCTACAGTCAGGCCTGGGGCATCTACCTCGGCGGCGTGTCCAATCCGTTCAAGGACACCCTGCTCGCGACCAACTGGTTCTACGTCAACACCTTGGGCTCGGTCGGCCCGTGATTACGTAGCCCGGGTCTAAAGAAAGAGTGACGGACAGCGGCATCACCGCTGTCCGTCAAAGGTTAGTACTGACTAGCTCTGCGGTTTGAACGCGACCACCGGCTGACCCTGGTCCAGCGGCGCGGGCAACGCCAGCGCGAGCTTCCCGATTGCGGCCGCAGCGACCGCAAGCTGCTTGTCCTTGAGCAGCGCGGGCTCAAACTCGGGCATCAGCAGGTCGGCCAGCCGGCCCGCAGAATACACCGACCGGACGTCGGTGAACCCGGCATCCTCCAGGCTTTCCACCATGGTCTGGGCCGAGAAATGCTCGAGTTCGTAGAACGTACAGCTCTGGATGCTCGCCTTGTTGGTTTCGATAAACTGCAGGCCGATTTCCGGTATCTCAAACGGGTTGTTGCCGATGCGGGTGATCGTATCCCGCGCAGTCATGAACGCGGCGACAATGTCCGGCGTGCTGTTGAACCGGACGAGATAGTCGCGCTCCCAGGCCGGGGCCTTGTGCTTGAGGCTGTAGTGCCAGCCGAGCGTGTTGTCGGGATGCTCCCGCAGGGTGACTTCCTCGATGATGGGCCGCGCCAGCCGCGTATCCAGCGCCTCGAACATGACGAACAGCTTCCCGCCCGGGCGCAACACGCGAAACGCCTGGTCCATCACCTTGAGCGGCTCTTCGGTCTGTTCGATTGACGATGCCGCGACCACGGCGCCGAAGCTGCCGTCCGCGAAATCCAGGTCGGCGGCGGACATCACCTGAAATTTCACGTTGGTCAGGCCGAGATGCTCGCCGTTGGCGCGCGCCATATCGACCCGGCGGTTCGATGCGTCAATCCCGGTGACCGAACGGACAACCGGCGCAATCCGCAGAGACGGCCAGCCGTCGCCGCACCCGAGGTCGAGCACTTCCCGCGCGTCCTTGACCAGCGCGGCAATCTGTTGAATCTGCGCTTCGTCGCGGAAGTGCGCGGGATTGCTCAGGTCCAGCGGCTGGTTGATGACCGGCAACTTGCCGTCGGCCTGCTGGGCCAGGTTCTCGTAGGTCTGAGCAGCGCTATTGGATACTTCCGGCTTCAGGTTTTCCCAGAGCCAGGTTTCAATTGGGGTCTGTTTCTTGGTTATCATCCGCTCTATTCTATTGCCAATTGACTGAGTGTCAAGTCAGTCGGTCCGGAATCGAATCCACCGATTACACCGATTCCGGATTCGGACTTAGCCACAGACTGCACAGATTCCGCAGATTCTGGTCCGGTCAGGGACTTGGTTTGGACCCCGGATTTCCGATCTTCTTCGGATTTCGGACTTCGAGCTCAGGTGTTTCCAGTTGGTTGGTTGGTGCCTGGATGCTGGTATTTCGGGGTTGCAGAATGTTAAGTACACTCAACATTTACGACATGCACGCTTCCAAGCTCAAGACCAGCCGTTTTCAGCCTAACGCGTTGAACACCAACTCATTACAAATCCAGGCTTCGACGAAGGCAGTGCCTGGGTAGGTGCTGGGGTAGGCTCTCTAGTAGGCTCTCTAGTAGGCTCTCTACCAGGCTCTCCGGTAGACTCTCCGGTAGGCTATCCACTAGGCTCTCTGGTAGGTTCTCCGGTAGGCTCTCTACCCCGCTCTCTACCCAGCTCTCCAGTAGACTCTCCACCAGGCTCAGTGGTAGGCTCTCTACCAGGCTCTCTACCAGGCTCAGTGGTAGGCTCTCTGGTAGGCTCTCTACCAGGCTCTCTACCCAGCTCTGGGAACACTCTGCGACACCTGGTTGTTTCCGTCGTGTCGTTGTGGTGAATTGGCCCTCCTTTTTCGGACTTCGAGCTTCGGACTCAGGTACTTGTTTCCTGAAGCGTCCTGCGGCTCGTGTCCGGCGCAAAGCGTATAGCGTAAGGCGTCCTGCGTTTCTTCTTCTTGACTTCTCCCCCTTTTCTGCTATAACCGTCCTCAATGGGAACGACGTCAGCGCCGAAAGAGGTCGTTCAACTCGTCGAGCGGTTCGGTCGTAACCGCGACTCCTATCTCGCTGAAGGCTCGATGAACGAAGAACGAACCCGTCGAGTCAACTGTGTTCCGATGTATTAGCTGTATGGACTGACGGAAGAGGAAATCGGAATCGTCAGAGGAAGGGTGGAGTGAGAACCGAAAGAAGGAAATGCCCCAATTCCTCTCCGTCTTTCCTGGAACCGAACTTGGAGGATTGATGAAAGGGATTTTCAACCAGCCCCGGAACTACAACGAAATGCTGAATAGAATAGGCGCATTCACCTTCCTGGTAGCCCTCATCTGTGTTTGGCTTTTCGCCAACGTGTCACCCGAGGCGAAGGCGCTGCTATCCTCTATCAAGATGCCCGTAACCCTTGATTGGGTGAAAAAAGGGGAACCTGCCCTGTACCTTCTCGTGCCGCTACTGGTTGCGATTATCGCGCGAATCTTCAGATTGCACAATTCCATTGCGACCATTTTTGGGATAAGAAAGTACTTTGACTTTCAGGAGATTCTAGCGTTCCTGTGCGCGGGCTCGGGTCGAGCCGTGACCATTGACATCGCCGACGGGCTGCTCGACAAAACTGCGCAGCGTGACATGATGAGAAATGCCTTCTACTGCTATGCTGGTGGCTACGACGCTCAGCTCAAGATCGACGAGCAGCTCGTGCGAGCTGCTCTGGACCGGTGGACGTGGCTGTGGGTCGTAATCGAGGCATCAGTTGTCTTGAGCCTGACTTCTATCCTCATGGCGACCGTAGGAAGCTGGGTCATTTGTTCTGTACTGTTGGCTGTCACTATTGTTCTTCACTGGGCAGCCATCGCAATCTTGAGGTCATGCCGAACACCGGCGCATGAAGAGGTGTCTGCGATTCTTGCCGATACTACCCGAGCCATGGAGGTTAGGAAGCGCTTCGATGCACTATAGAGTTCGGCAGCGACTCGTTTGCGCTGAGAATGCAGCCAAGTCGTGGATGCAGCCGAGCCAGTATGTCTTGGCTTGGATCGATGCTCTGCCTCGCCGAAGCTGTGTGCTTGACTTCGGATGCGGCAAACTCCGTTACACAATCCCGCTCTGTGACAGGGTCAGGTCCGTCTGCGCGGTAGACTCCGCCGTGCAGGTGGACCGCGTCCAAACGATTGGCGGGGTAACGATCACTGCGCGTCAATACGCGGCCTCGCGCCTGCCAGCTGTGAAGATCTATAGCGTGGACGAGACCGGTTGGACAAGAAATCGCTATGATGCGATTCTGTGCTGCAACGTGCTGTCTGCAATACCTCTCCTCACTGTAAGACAGCGCATTCTCAAGAAGCTCCTTGCTGTTGCGAGGGACGGTGGGTTATTGCTGGCGACAACTCAGTACAGGAATTCGTACTTTACATCGTTTGCCTCCAACCCCCGTGCTCGGCGCCATCTCGACGGTTGGCTCGTCGAAGATCCAAGAGATGCGAACAGAGCTTCCTTCTATGGGATGGTGCCTGTCCACGAGCTATCCAGAGCAGTTGCGAAGGCAGGCTGGCACGTCGAGGAGGCTCTCACAAAGGGTGAATCGGCCTTCGTTGTCGGCATGAAATGCATAAGCTGAGTCAGATCTCCCTAGTTGCCTGCGACTTAGATGGAACGCTTGTATCGTGGCGGAATCACGTCGCACATTCATCCCCCGAGCTGCCGCAACTACTCGATGGCCTGGCCAAGACAGAGGTCGAGGTCGGGATAGTCACGGGAAGACCGCTGCGTTCTGCGCGATCGCTCTGTCGTGACGTGGGTATCGGTTGGGGCCGATCTTTCCCTAAGTTCGTCGTCTCGAAAGAAACCTATGTTCACTGGCGGCACGGAAGGCCACGGCCGGGCATGAGACTGTGGAACGCGATGAGGTCAGAAGATGCGAAGATGCTTGTTCACAGGCTTCGACCCCGGCTGGACGAGATAAGAAACGAATTGCGCAGAAATGGCCAGCATCCCGTGCGTATTGACGTTGATGCCGAGGACTGCGCGGAGTACGGGTTGAATGTGTGGTTTCGTACTCGAAGTGAAGCCTCACGAGCTGCGCAGGTGCTGCGGCGGCACCTGGGGTCGGTGCCCAACGTAGAGGTTCGAAGGAACGTATTCATTACGCACATTACGATCGCTTCGGGAGGGAAGGGCAAAGTACTCAAGATGCTATCCGATGAGTTGGGCGTGGAGCCTAACCGAGTACTTGCCGTGGGCGACTCCGCAAACGATATCGACATGCTGGATGGTAGTTGTGGGTTTCAATCTGCCGCACCAGCCGACTCCGAGCTTCTTGTTAGGCGTCTGGTTGGCAGGAATGGCGGTATTCTCGCTCAGAGGCACGGTTCGTCTGGCGCGGCGGAGATACTGCGGAGAGTCCTTTCGGCCAGAACCGAGAAATGAGGGACAGCGTGGAATGGTGGGAACGTTACCCGGATTATGGGCCGAGACCGGGCCCGACAAGGCCGCCATCGAGCGCCAGATTGCGGCGACGGACAAGCAGATTGACCGGTTGGTTTATGAGTTGTACGGATTGACAGAAGAGGAAATCAGAATTGTCGAAGGAGGGGAAAAATGACAGATAGAACAATACGGGACGTGTCCCTCGCGTTGTTGGTTCTCTTCTGCGTTTTCGGAGCGCAGACAGCCCCAGCTGTTCAGAGACAGGTGTTCCAGAATGCTGTTGCCGGATGGGATGAACGGACCGGACAGTGGGGATGCGAAGGTAACGTAGTGCTCGCCGACGCCGACTACGCTGACGCGATGAAGGTTGTCGCTGGACTGAAAGACCGCTACGTTATTGTCGAGCCAGTCCATGGCGCCGAATACAATCAGGTGACGCGAGATGTCGCGCTCGAATTTTCGGGAATAGCGTCCAACCTCGCGTTCTACTCGGGGATCATGGACTATCGGAGTGACCAGTGCCGGAATCTCAAGGAGAAGTCGGTCGACAGCTATCTGAGCGACGCGAAGCGATTCATGAAGACAACCATCGAGTTTCCGCAGCAGATGGCACCCAGTACGTGTTACTCAGAGGTCAAGAAGTGCTCAGGCGTCGCCGCGAACTACTACTCCGAGGCAGCGGATTTCCTCCGCTCAATCGTGAAACTGATAATCGACTACAAGCTGGATTGGGGCTATGCGACAACGCAGAGCTTGATGATGTCGCGTGCCGACGGCGAGAACAGGTACAAAGACGACCCTGTTGCCGACTTCTTCCTCAACTTAGTGCCAGGGCTCGATGCCGTGAAGTCCAGCCAACCCGCCGAGGACGCGGCCGGGGCTGCTGTCCTCGGCTATCGTATCCTGCTCTCGGTGTTCGGGTGGCAAAGCAGGAACGACGACTTTGTCGGAACGTGGTATGATGAGCACGGCGAGCTATACTACGTCATTCGCCGCGTTGGTGATGGGTATGAAATCGATCTCTCCTACGCCAATTCCTCCTCGGATGAGGATTTCCACGGGCCGCGGACCGAAACGGCGCAGAGGGATGGAAGCTACCTCAAATGGGAGGAACACCCGAAGCACACCTACCAAAACACAGCCCGCGTCGTTCCCAATTCAGGAAGCAACTCCCTCCAAGTAGACTACTGCAGGGGAACACAGGAAGCCGGGTCAATCGTTCTTACCCGAGGACAAGAATAGGTTAAATGAGGGACAGCGACTCTTTTCGGCACAGAGACGAGATTAGTTCATGGTTCTTGGTTCTTGGGGAATCTCGGGGACACAGGAAGTGATTCTCAGGGGTCGAGTCGGAATTGAGAATAGTGAATAGTGAAGGGTGAATGGTGAACGAGGAGCGCGGAACGCAGAACGATGAACGATAAGCGGCTTGCGGCTGTCGGCTTTCGGCTGACGGCTTTGAGAAGTGATGTGAAGACGCCAAGATGCACGAGGTGTCTCAGATGGTGAAGGCGGTGATTGACCGATGACCCCGGCGACGCCCTGGACTCCTGAGGAGCTTCGTCTGCTCGGGCGCTACGTCCGAGCGTACGAGAAGGGGAAGTACGACAACATGATGCAGGCAGCGCGAGAGTACAGCCGGGAACTGGACGACCTGCGGAAGCGGCACCCGAGTTGGGTATGGCTGCGCTGCCGGCGCAGCGCCGGGGCGGCGCATGGGCAGTTCAACTTAGCGACCAAGGTTCGGACGCATGCGACGCAGCCGCATTGGACTGAGCCGGAAATGGCCGTCATCCGGCGCTTTGCTCGGGCGCTGCGCAACGGCCAATACCCCCATCTGCGCGCGGCCGCGCGAGCCTGCCTGCCCGAGCTTGACACCCTGCGACTGAACGCTCCGCCTGGACGACGCGCGCTCAAGGCCCGTACTCTGCAGGCGGTGAGGTCCAGGCTTCAGGCCCAGGAGCCAATTCTGGGCAGGCTGACCTCCTGGGGCCGCTGGACCGGCCCGGAAGAGGAGGTGATTGACCGCTATGCGCGCGACCTGCTGGCCGGTCGTTACCCGGATGCGCCGCAGGCCGCGGTGCCGTGCCGGCAGGAGTTGCTGCGGCGGGCGAAGGCGCGGCCGCATGAGTTCGGAAGACGCACTCGGGCAGCGGTCCAACATCGGGTCTGCGTTCGGGCCGCCGAGTTGGGCCGGGTCGCGCACCGTGAGCACTGGACTGAAGCCGAACGGCGGGTTCTCGACGGCTACGTCCGGGCGCTGATGCGGGGACGCTTCCGGTCAGTGGCCGAGGCGGTTCGGGTCTATCAGCAAGACCAGCAGCGCCTGCGCCGGCTGCACCCGAACGCCCAATGGCTCGCGCCCCGCCGGTCGCCGGGCGGACTCCATATCGCCATTGTGAATCGCGCTCGCCAGCTCGGCCGGGCGCGCCACGCCAAAACATGGCTGCCGGGCGAGACGCGTCTTATCGAGCGCTTTGCGTGGCGGGTCGTCAAGGGCCGACTGCCGGATGCCGCGGCCGCCGCCCGGGAGTATTCTCGGCACATCGAGGAACTGAGGCAGCGCTACCCGGACGAGCTCTGGCTCCGCTGGCGGCGGAGTCCTCACGTCGTTCGTGAGAAGATCTGGAAGCGGGCGCGGGAACTCGGTCGGCCACAACTCCATTTTCCCTGGTCAACGTCCGAGCTGGTCCTGCTCCGGAAACACGCCCGGATGCTCGTATGCGGGGAATTCCGAAATGCCCTGGATGCAGCCCGGACTTGTCGCGCAGAGATGGAGAAGCTGGTCATCCCCCAGGACCGCCCGGTCCGGCGGACGCTGATTGCCGTCCACGGCGAGGTCATGTTTCAGGCGCGGGCGATGGGTCCGCGGTGGCGCAACTCACGGTGGACCGCCCAAGAGCGAGCGACCCTGGACCGCCACATGCGGGATTACATGGCGGGCCGGTTTCCGAGCTTGCGGGATACGGCCCGCTCGGTCTGGCGGGAGTTTGAGGTTCAGTATCGCCGGGTGCAGCACCGGAAGCCGTGGCGCGAGCGCGCACCCCTGTGCCGAAACGTCAAGATGATACTCGCTAAGCTGCGCCGGGATACTTTGCGGTTGGGCCGTCGCCCGCATGGGCGCTTGACGCCGGACGAGGAGCGAATATCCAGAAAGTGGGCCGACCGGTTTCACGCCTCAGACGGTTCCTTGTCCCGGCGTGCGGCCGCCCTGCGGATGATGTTCGAACTGAGGCGCCACGGGTATGCGCGGACCCGAGAACGCTGCGAGTCCCGCTTGCGAATTCGTGCGGAACCCGGAAGCTAGACCGGCCCTCAGCCCGGCCCGCGGCCCGGAGTCACGGAGTCTGAGGAGTGGGCGTGATGGGGACGCTTCCCGTATTTCAGGGCCCGCACCGCGACGGACAAGACCGATAACAGGGGAATTGTGAATAGTGAATGGTGAATGATGAACGAGGACGCGAATAAGGAAGCGGCAAGAAGCCAAACTGCTCGTCAATGAGGACATCATGCCGCTAAAGCCGAAACACACCCTTGTCGCCAGCCGGCCCTCAGCCCAGAGCCAGTTCACCGACCGTGAGGATTTCATCCAGGCGTTCCGGAATGCCCTCGCCGGGAATCGGCCGGACCAGCATCAGG
>Ga0209777_10009775_pt1 | contig 10279 bp, 3 predicted proteins | sample FrelakmetHBP12HB_FD_187147 | JGI IMG/M metagenome (GOLD analysis project Ga0209777, IMG submission 187147) | Freshwater lake sediment microbial communities from the University of Notre Dame, USA, for methane emissions studies -HBP12 HB (SPAdes)... | ecosystem: Environmental > Aquatic >... | reverse complement strand
ATCAACCGATACAGGGGTATAATTGCTTGAATCACCAATATCAAATTGTTTGGTAGGTGAACCGAAAGCAGGAAGAGTCCACTGAAGATTACCAAAAACATATTTTCCTGAGCCGGCGCCTGAAACGGCAGCCGATGAACCCAAAATCAAATTATTTGCGCCTGTCGTAATTTTTCCGCCTGTAAAAGTCAATGTGCCATTGGTAGTCACATTTCCACCAAGTGTTGCTCCAGACCCATTATTTATAGTTAAATCATTAAAGGTTGAAGTTGCTGGGATGGTTTGTCCGGCCGCTCCATTAAACTCAACCGCACCTCCCCAGGTAAGTCCTGAAGGCAGCGGAGCGCCTGAAACATTTTGTGTTTTTATCGTGCCGGCATTACTTAAAGTGGTCACGCCCGCCAGGGCATGATTCACTATATCAAATGTGCCGCCGCCGGTAGTAGTCAAACTAGTGGCTGTGATATCTCCGCTGGCGGAGCCGCCATGACTGCCAAGCGTTAAAACGCCGTAGGTGCCGGCCATAATAGTCTGTGGTGTGCTTAACGAAGCATATTGAACCTCTCCGCCCCAGGTTTTTCCTGTTGGTAATGGAGTACCGGATAAACTTTCTGTTCTGATTATGCCTGAATTATTTATAGTGGTTACCGCTAATAAGTCGTGGGTTGACATATCCAGCGTACCGCCGCCGGTGGTATTCAAAGTGGTAGCTGTGATATCTCCGCTGGCGGTATTGAAACCGGTGGTATTGCCAAGCGTTAAAACGCCGTAAATGCCGGCCATAACAGTCTGTGATCCGCTTCCACTAGCATATTGAACCTCTCCACCCCAAGTAACTCCTGAAGGTAATGGAACACCTGAAGTATTTTGTGTCCTTATTGTTCCTGTATTGTTTACCGTCGTGGCCGATAGGGTAGAGGTTGACATATCCAGTATATCAGACGGGTCAGTGTTGTTATTGAGCGTCGTCGCTGTAATATTTCCACCCGCATTTTGCGTGCCGCTGGTGTTGCCGAGAGTTAAAACGCCATAAATGCCATTCACTATAGTCTGTGATCCGCTTCCCGCATCATAAGTGACCGTTCCGCCCCAGGTTTTGCCTGCCGTTAAAGGAGCGCCTGAAGTACTTTGCGTTCTTATTGTGCCTGTATTATTTATAGTTGTGACTGACAGGGTATTTGTGCCCATATTTAAAATGTCGGCCGCATTGGTGTTGTTGTTTAAAGTTGTGGCTATAATATTTCCTCCCGCCGTTTGGGTGCCGCTGGTATTGCCCATTGTTAGAATATTGTAGGTAGTACCGATTACAGTCTGCCCGCCGCCAGCGGTTGTGTAATCAACTGTATTTGGACTGGCTGTTGCAGTTAGCGTTGTAATTGTGGAAGTTCCTCCGATATTTAAAGTCGCGCTCGCAGCCTGCAAGAGTGTGCCGCCAGTTCCTGATAATGCGGTGCTAACAGTCAATGTATTATTATTTGTAAGCGTCACTCCAGTAACCGTAACGCTTGGTATGGTAAATGTTCCTGTCAATGCTTGTGAGTTTGTATCAAAAGTTTGAATGCCTGAACCAGCTGTAAATGTAGGAGTGGTAGTAATACCTCCCCTGAATGTCACTGGACAGTTACCTGAGTTATTCCAAGTAGCACCAGTATTAACCGTTACTAAGCCTGTAAAAGTTTTCGCACCTGATGTTGAAGATATGGTTAAGTTGCCAGTTGCTCCGCCACCGACTGTTGTCGTACCAGTTACAGCTAATGTAAATGTGCTGGCGGGCGTGAAAGTAGTTCCGTCTCCGATAACAAGATTACCACCGATGGCTAAATTAGCTCCGGTTGTGGCAGTTGCTGATCCGCTTAAAGTTAGATTGCCGCCAATTGTTGTAATAGCCCCAAAAGTTTCGGCCCCACCGCTTAAAGTAAGATGGTGATAAGCAACTACTTTCAATGTTTGGCCGGTACCAGTATAATTTACTGTGTTTCCAACAGCTGTTGCGGTCAGCCCAGTAATCGTAGATGTTCCGCCGATATTGAGTATGCCGGCAGCCGCGTTTGTAAGAGTGCTCGATCCCGCCAGTATGGCGCCTACAGTCAGAGTATTATTATTTGTTGTTGTTCCATTAATTGTTAAGTATGGAATCACTGTTGCAGTTGTGCCGCCAATTGTCTTGCCTGTGCCACTAAAGGTATGTACTGCTCCCGCATTGTTTTGGGCAGTAAAAGTGGTTGCGGTATTGGTTAGGCTCCCTGCAAAGTTAATTGCAGCGATACCAGTTTCATTCCAAACGGCGCCAGAATTTAATGTCACATCTCCTGTAAATGTTTTTGTGCCTGTATTGGCAAGAATTAAATTACCTGTAACTGATGTTGTGCCAGTAACTCCGAGAGTGAAATTTGCGCCCGTTGTAAAAGTCGTTCCAGTGCCAACATCAAGATTGCCAGTTATGGCTAAATTAGCTCCGGTTGTGGCGGTTGCGGTTCCGCTCAGAGTTAAATTGCCGGCAACTGTTGTGATTGCACCAAAAGTTTCTGCTCCACCGCTTAAAGTAAGATGGTGGTAAGCTATTACTTTCAATGTTTGGCCGGTACCGGTATAATTTACCGTGTTTCCAACAGCTGTTGCGGTAAGAGTGTTGATTGCAAAAGTGCCGCCAAGTTTTAAAATACCAGTTGCACCATTTACTAAAGTGCCGGTTGCTCCTGCTAAAGCTGTGGAGACAGTCAGGGTTCCGTTATTCGTTGTTGAGATGCCTGCACCGATAGTTAAATTTGGTATTACAATAAGAGATGCACCACTTATCGTTTTACCAGTGACAGTAAAAGTGTGTACGCCCGTGTTTGCAGTAAAAGTATTCCCATCGTGTTGCAGATTACCCGCAAAATTAATTGCTGCAATACCAGTTTCATTCCAAACACCTCCTGAATTAATTGTCACATTTCCGGTAAATGTTTTGGCAGAAGTTCCGCCAAGGGTAAGTGTTCCAGTAACAGATGTTGTTCCTGTAACTCCGAGCGTTTGATTTCCGGCTGTAGTAAGACCAGCACCGCTGTTTACCGTAAGATTGCCTGTAATTACTCTACCCGCCGCGAGAGTCCAAGTCTTTGTTCCAGAACCGGAAATTACTAAACTACCACCGTAGGCGACATCATTAACGGTTTGCGCTCCAGCCGCATAATACTCAATTATTCCCGCTGCTGGTTCGGCAACTGCAAAGGAATAATTACTTGCCCAAGTAGCTCCACCCACTCTCAAAGTCCCTGCGGTGAATGTAGGGGTGGTAGCCGTAAGTAAGTATGTGCTAGCATCAAATGTTCCAGCTGTATTAGTAAATGTCCCAATGGTTATTGCACTGCCCAAGGTTAGAGAACCACCTGTCTTATTATTAATGAGAGTACCAGTGCCAGTTGTTATTTTACCTGAAAGTGTTTGTGCATTGGTTCCTGTGAAGGTAGCGTTAGCACCATTGCCGGTTGACGTTCCGTTGAATGACCAATTCCCAGTAAGCGAAATTGTTCTTGCTCCGCCTCCGGTCGTCCATGTTCCGGCTCCGCTAACATTACCGCCAACGGTAAGTACATTGCCGTTAGCCATGCTTAGCACTCCAGTAATTGTTATCCCGGCACAAGCCCGATTGCCTGCGGTGGTAACAGTATCTGCGCCAGAGATTGTTACAGTATCAGCTGCTACTGGTCCGCCAGCGACATTACACGGCGCTTGCCAGGTACCTGCCGCAACCCAAGCTCCGCCTCCCGTGCCATTAGAAACGCAAGCTGCTGCCAAAACGTTCCCGGCAACAAAAAAACCGCACATTACGAAAACCGCGGTCGTTAATAATATGAGACTTTTTTTGAAAGATACTGCTTCCATAACTTTTTTATTTTTTACCAGGTTTTAAATTTGCTTCTTAGCAAAGCGCGGCAAAGCGAAAATTAAACGAGATAAATTATTTATTAGATTACTTATTAAATTAAAAACTATGCAATAAAATTATTTGGCGATAATAAAGGAGCACCCGCTGATGCTCCATTTTTTATGGTACTTCCGTTTAAATAAAGAGTGGCATCAGATGCACCTGAATCGACAGACGAATCTCCGGATTGAATTGTGTGCCTGAATATCATATTAGATGTTCCTGATATGCTGTCATACACCGCATATTTTGTTGGTGTTGCACTAGCCTGAATCTGAGGCGAATCTGTTACTATAATAGATCCGCTATAAGCCACTGTAATGTCAATATTATTTGAGATAATATATGATCCGTCTCCAGTTGTTGTGTCTGCACTGTTTAAAGTATTTGCAAAAACCGGAGTGGTAAATAAAAATCCGCACACCAGCAAAACGGCTATTGTCAATAATGCAAAATTGTTTTTAAAAAATACTTTTTCCACTTGTTGTTTTATTCTTAAATATCCAGGTTTATCTTATCACAAACCTGATAATATATATAATACATAAACAACACACGGCACCGTGAACGTGTTTAGAATTCCTATCCTTTTATTAATTTTACACCATTCAAAAATTTCAAGGTAGTCAAGTTATCCACACCCGATGTTAACCTTATTTTTTCTTTTTTACAGGCTTCCAGATAATATAAGATAATATCAGTATTATCAATATTAATATGATAATCCAGACGATGTTTGAAGCCGCCCATTCCCCGAAAGCTTTAATGCCGCTCGCATTTGCAATACCGGCAAGCTGCCTGTTTGAATTCAGATTATTGCCCGATCCCTGATTATTGCCTTGGCCGTTCTGATTCTGGCCGTTTGTCTGCACATTATTTTGCGAGGCCTTGGGCGTTGGAGTCGGCTTTTGAGGTTTTGGAGTAGGAGTAGGGGTATGAACAGGCGTCGGGGTGGGCAAAGCTGCTTTTATAGTATAATTTCCGCCGGTTGAATCTGAGGAAATTATCACGCCAACTCCGATAATTCCGGCTCCGGTAAAATTGGCTGAAGCAGAACCGATGCTGCCGGCTTTGACTGAAATTGTAAAAAGATTCTTGTCTGCTGTAGTGCAGGTTGGTATTCCCAGCACAAAATGCGGGTCTGAACAGGTGGGCGAGGTCTGCGCCATAAAGCCGTTTGCCACAGTTATATTTTCACAGGTTAAGTTGTCAAAAACCAATCTGCCCTCAACTACGCAAACTTTATTCCCCTGAGTGCTGACTCCTGCAGATATATTGAATGTGCTTGAAACATCCTTGGTCGCGCTGGCCGGAGAAATATATAAAGAAGCGTTGGCGGCCAGAACCGACTGGCTGGCAAAAGCAATTCCCAAAATTACCAACAACGATAATATGATTTTTTTCATTTTTTGCGAACGAAGTGAGCAACCCAGCACTTATTTTAAATTTTTAAATAAGTGCTGGGTGGGCTCGCTGCGGCTCACCCATTTTTTAATTATTTATTTTAATAATTTATAATAATTTTACAAGCCCCAATTTGCCATCATTATGGATAAATCAAGCACATCTACAATGCCATCTTCATTTATATCAGCCATATTTGCACCGGTTGCACCCCAATTAGCCATCAGCAAACTTAAATCAAGCACGTCAACATTGCCATCGCGGTTTATATCCCCCAGTTTGAATTCATTTTGATTACCATTTGTTCCGGCCGAGAAAGTTGCTGAAATTGTATGGCTGCTGTTAAGATTGCTGAAAGTATAAGTTGTCACCGCTCCCGCAGAGTTGCCATCCACTAATACATTTGCAACATGATAGCCGGTATTCGGAGCGATGGCAAATGTTTGGCTGCTGCCGGAGACTAATGACAATGGGCCGGACGGGCTTATAGAGCCGTTTTCACCGGCAGAAGCATTAATACTGTAATATATTATATTGTTTCCTCCGCCTCCGCCTCCCCTGCTGGCCGTAATAACGCCTGTCGTATCATTAACAAAAGTTACTGCGTAATTGTTGCCGCCATTTCCGTCACTGACTGTTCCGGCAGGAGTTAAAGTTTTGCCTGTTCCGACGTCTTTTGTATCAAAGGTTTGTGTCCAGGTTGCTGTATCTGTGCCAGCCAAACTGCCGGATGTGATTGTCGGAGCGCCCGAAGAACTGGTATTGCCGTCATAAACTTTACTGCTGGTGACTGCAGTGACCGTAATCGGCCTCTTTGTAATACCGGCACTTGCTGTCGGCTGAGTAAGAGTATAATTGCCGGCATCTGCGCCGCCAAGAGTTAATCCTGAAACTGTCACTGTCTTCTCTGCTCCAACATTCTTGTTTGAAAATGTGCCGATTGCTCCTGCGGTGTTAAGAGTAACATTGTCTTCGCCGGCAATGCCGGAAAGAGATGCTTCACCAGTATTAAGCGCAGCTGCCGTAGTTGCATTATATGTTTTATCGCCGGCTGTAATGCCGTTAACTGTTAACGTAGCTTTAGTAATATTGGCACTTGCTGCAGGCTGAGTAAGAGTATAATTGCCTGCGTCAGCGCCCGCAAGAGCTAATCCTGAAACTGTAACTGTCTTCCCTGCTCCAACATTCTTGTCGGCAAAATCAGCTGTTGCGGCAGAAGCATCAAGAGTAACATCGTCTGGAGCAATAACGCCAACCAAGGTTGCTCCGCCGGTGTTAAGCGCAGCCGCTGTGGTTGCATCGTATGTTTTATCGCTGGCTGTAATGCCGGTAACTGTTAATGTGGCCTTAGTAATTGTTCCTGTTGCAACTGCAGCAAGGGTCACAGTATAATTATTCCCGCCGTTGCCGTCATTGACTGTTCCTGCCGAAGTCAAAGTTTTGCCTGTTCCGACATCTTTTGTATCAAAAGTTTGCGTCCAGGTTGCCGTATCTGTGCCAGCCAAACTGCCGGATGTGATTGTCGGGACGCCAATTGAAGCGGTGTTGCCGTCATAAACTTTAGTGTCAGTGGCTGCGGTGACTGTGATTGATCTTACAGTAATAACGCCTGTCGTATCATTAACAAAAGTTACTGCGTAATTGTTGCCGCCATTTCCGTCACTGACTGTTCCGGCAGGGATCAAACTTTTTCCGGTCCCGATATTTTTATTATCAAATGTTTGGGTCCAAATTACCGTATCTCCTCCAATCAGTGAACCTAAAGTGATTGTCGGGGTTCCAGTTGAAGATGTATTGCCATCGTATGTTTTACTGTCGGTTACGGCTGTTACTGTAATTGGTCTCGCAGTAATAACGCCTGTTGTATCATTAATAAAAGTTATTGCATAATTATTCCCTCCATTACCGTCGCTGACTGTTCCGGCAGGGATCAAACTTTTTCCGGTTCCGATATTTTTATTATCAAATGTTTGCGTCCATGTCGCGCTGTCAGTCCCAACCAATGAACCTGCAGTAATTGCCGGAGTGCCGGTTGAGGACGTATTTCCGTCGTAGGCTTTGCTGTCAGTTACGGCCGTGACTGTAATCGGCCGGGCGGTAATGGTGAAATTATCTGCGACAAAATTTATTGTGTAGTTAGCGCCGGCTGTTAATGTTCCCTGATTGATTGCGTATGCTCCGACGTCCTCGCCTGCTGCTCTTGCCAAGGCTCCGGTAAAGCTGTCTCCCCCAATTAACGGGTCTGAAGTATATATATAAGAAGCTGGATCATCATCGCCATAAACTTTAGTCTGGCCGGGGACAACCGTGACTGTAATTGGTTTCTGGCTGATGGCCAGAGTTGAACTTGTAAACGAAACATTATAATTTGTGCCGGCTGTCAGAGTGCCCTGATTAATTGAATAAATGCCGACATCTTCTCCGGCATCTCTGGTCAATATGCCTGAAAGCGCATCGCTGCCCACTAAAGGATCGTGAGTGTAAGTTAAAACCGGGTCAACTTGGCCATAAATTTTCGCTTGGGTATCTGCGGTTATGCTGATGTTTTTAGCATTGACGGTCAATGTGCCGGAAGTGTAGCTGAAATCGTAATTATTGTCTGAACCGCCTGAGCATATGATGGCGTAAGAGCCTGCGTCTGAATGAGGGCCGGATACTGAACACGTCGGAGGAGTATCAACCACGCTTGAATTGTCGCCATTTTTAAAACCGGAATAAACAAACGTGGGCGAAGGATCAGGACCGCCATAAGTTATTGTTTTATCATCTGCTGTAACAGTAAGGGTTGCTTTCGGGCTGATGGAAAAAGTATTCCCGATATAGGTTAAGCTGTAGTTACTGCTTAAAGCCAAAGTGCCTTGATTTATATTGTAAGTTCCGACATCCTCTCCCAGGGTTCTGGTCAGCGAACCTGAAAATGTATCTGCCCCGATTAATGCTCCACTGGTAATTGCATAAGTCAAGACGGGATCCGGGTTGCCGTAAGTTTTGGATTTTTGGTCGGCAGTCACGGTGATGGCGGCCGCATTAATAACTCCTGTAGCATCGGGCACAAAAGTCACATTATAATTGGCGCCTCCATTGCCGTCATTGGCTGTTCCGGATGGAGTTAAAGTTTTGCCTGTGCCGACATCTGGCGTGTCAAAAGTTTGTATAAAATTAGAAGTATCTCCGCCGACTAAGCTTGGTGATATTCCCGGCGTTCCTGATGAATCTGTTGTGCCGTCATAATCTTTTGTATCAGTCACGGCGGTTACTGTGATGTGCAAAGCTGTAATATCTGCAGTTGTTGTTGCTGTGGCATTAACCGTATAATTGCCTGCGTCATTACCCGATAAAATCAAACCTGATGCAGAAACTGTTTTGCCTGTGCCAACATTTCTATTGTCAAAGGTTGCTACACCTCCGGTATAAGAAACATCGTCTGATCCGATTACGCCTGAAAGCGAACGTGTGGCAATAGTAGCAAAGTTATTGCCGTCATAAGTTTTGTTGGCAGCTGTAATACTCCCGGTTATGGCGAACGGAGTAATGTCGGCGGTCAATCCGCTTGGCTGCAAAAGAGCATAATTTCCCGAGTCGGCTCCGCCGATTGTATAGCCTGTAATTGTGACTGTTTTGCCGTTCGCGACATTTTTATTCGAGAAATTTAAAACAGGAGAACCTCCAATAGTTACGACATCGGGCGCAATAATTCCGGAAAGAGCTGCTGTTCCCGAAAGCGTCGCGGTTTTTGTGCTGTCGTAAATTTTATTGTCAACGGTTATTCCTATAACAGTCAGATTTTTTCTGGTGATAACGCCCGTTGTATCTGTTGCAAAAACAACATTATAATTATTTCCTCCGTTTCCGTCATTGACTGTTCCGGCCGGAGTCAGGGTTTTTCCCGTGCCGGCATTTTTATTATTATAGGTTTCAGACCATACGGCTGTGTCCCCGCCCACCAAAGAACCTGCTGTAATTGTCGGAAGCGCCAGGGCGCTTGGCGTGCCGTCATATATTTTAGAATTAGTTACGGCTGTCACTGTGATTGGCCTTGCCGCAATAACTCCATTTGTATTATTGGCGAAAGTTACCGCATAATTATTTCCGCTGTTACCGTCGTTTACCGTCCCGGCCGGGGTCAGGGTTTTTCCCGTGCCGGCATTTTTATTGTCAAAAGATTCCGTCCACAAAGCTGTGTCCCCCGCTGACAGATTGCCGATTGTAATTGTTGGAATTCCGGCTGAAGATGCGTCTCCGTCATAAACTTTCGTGACTTTTAATGCCGTAACTGTAATAGGACGCTGCACTATGTTAATAGTTCCGGAAGTGCCGGATGCTCCGCTTGTGACTCCGGTGGCTGTTACGGTCACCGTGCCGATATTGCCGCCGGTTAAAATTCCCGTTGAAGTGTCTATTGTAGCTGTCCCAGTTACATTGTTCACTGACCAAGTATACGATTCGCTTACCGGATTTCCTGAGCCGTCAATTGTAGTTGCAGTAAACGTTTTAAGATTGCCGTGCTGGACCGATGCTGTATCAGGCGAAACAGTCACCACCATTACCGATGCAAAAGCTGGTGTAGCAACAAAAAAACCGCTCAATAAAAATACCGCGGCGGTTATTAAAGACAATTTTTTAAAAATTCTTTGCATTTTTTATTTTCAAAATTTGGTTTTCATTTCTTTATTCCAAAATAAAAAATGAGACCAATTTTTAATATATTATTTTATTGGGATTTAATCATGATACCAAAATTATAAAATCGCTGTCAAATAAAGTTATGCCACTAACATAGCAAAAAATGTTAAAGTTAAAACTGTTAAAAAAAATAGGCGAAAAAATAATTTGACATCGGCGCTGATTTATTTTTTGACAAAAATAATAAATTAAACTAGGGTTATGTTGGTGTCCTTTGACAAGAAAGACAACAAACAACCCAGCAACCCGAACCAACCCAAAGAAAGAGAGGGAAAAATGTTGACA
>Ga0209777_10009774_pt1 | contig 10279 bp, 12 predicted proteins | sample FrelakmetHBP12HB_FD_187147 | JGI IMG/M metagenome (GOLD analysis project Ga0209777, IMG submission 187147) | Freshwater lake sediment microbial communities from the University of Notre Dame, USA, for methane emissions studies -HBP12 HB (SPAdes)... | ecosystem: Environmental > Aquatic >... | reverse complement strand
TGTGTTATAAATTTAATTTCCAATTTATAACACACCTTGCATAAGGAGAGTAAAAGATAGGCAAGATGGAAAAGGGGAGTTGTGGTGCGGTTGAGAGGGAAATTATTGGTTTCAACGAAAAAGGGCTAAAAAAGCTCTTTTTTGATTGGATTTTGGGCGAGGATTTGGTAGGATTAAGTAAATACAATATTTAAAAATAGTAAAAATTATTATTTTTTAACTACATGACTGCAGAATATAAAATTGGCGAAAATATTGGACAAAACAGCCCGGAGAGAAAAACAGCATATAGGATAACATATGAAAAAAATGTTAAGGATTTGGAGCAGTCTGAAACTGATTGGGCAGAAAAGTTGGCTTTTTTGGTGCCAAAATCAGTCATACCGGCGGAGAGAAGGAAGAAAAAGATAGAAGAGCTCACAGATTTTGAACTAGAGGCGCTTGGAGAACTTATCAATGAGAATAGACAAAATATGGATGATTTGGTTACAAAGCAGCTGGCTCCAAAAGTAGGCCGTGATGCCTGGATCGGAAACTGGAACGCTGGCGAAAGGCCGGATGGTTATGTTTCTATTGCCAAAAAAATGAGATTTTTATTGCCAACCCAAGAGGAGAGGATTATTTTTTTACAGGAAGCCGGAATAGATGTAGACAAATATAACAAGGTCTTAAAAATGGCTAAATTAGGGCTTATGACAAAAGATGAATTGGAGTTTCTTTTGAAGGCGAACGCTCAATTAAACAGCAGACTGGCCGAACTCGAAGAATTGAAAAAAGGCAAGCAATTAGTTGAATCTAAGAAATAATTTATTGCCGGCAGGCAAAAATATTGACAAGAATTTTTGGCGTGATAAGATAAATAATCATTGAAAATTACAAAACCTTTGACTCGGGTCCTTTGCTGGTTCGGGGCTTGCCCTGAGCTTGTCGAAGGGTTGGGCCCGATGAGGCGGCTCTTGCGTAAGTGAGGGCCCGGCTTCCTCCGTAACCATAGGATAATCGCTGAAGCCCCAGTTTTGGAAATCTTGCTTTGCAGGATTTTCTTGCAGCTGTAAGGGCGAAGTCGATGAAAGTGCCCGTTAATTTTTAGCGGGAATGAAGGTGGTACCGCGAGACAAACTTCTCGTCCTTTATGCATAATTTATTTATGCCTATAGGATGGGAAGTTTTTTGTTTATATAATTATGGAAAACAATATATTACATTTTATCATCAAAAACAGGGGACAGGAATTCTGGCGCAGATTTTTTAGTTTCGCGAGTAAAAATAAATTAAAATAAAATAACATGCCTATTATTAATTTGTCACAAAAAGAAATCCCGACGCATTACTATAATATTGTTCCCGATTTGCCCAAACCCCTGGATCCTCCGCTGCATCCTGGGACAAAAAAACCGATCGGCCCGGAAGATCTGTCTGCAATTTTTCCGATGGAATTGATAAAACAGGAAGTTTCTAACGAAAAATTTATAGAAATTCCGGAAGAAGTAAGAAAAGCGTATATGCTGTACAGGCCAAGTCCGCTTATCCGCGCACTGTCGCTGGAAAAAGAGTTGGGAACTCCGGCCAAAATTTATTATAAGTATGAGGGCGTAAGCCCTGTCGGAAGCCACAAGTTGAACACTGCCTTGCCACAAGCCTACTACAATAAAAAAGAAGGCATAAAAAGACTGACTACGGAAACCGGCGCGGGGCAATGGGGGAGCGCAATAAGTTTTGCCTGCCAGCATTTCGGCCTAGAATCTATGGTTTACATGGTAAAAGCCAGTTATGACCAAAAGCCCTACAGGAAGATAATGATGAAACTATTCGGAGCAGATATTGTTGCTAGCCCTAGCAATAAAACTAAAAGCGGACAGAAATACCAGGCCGAAGATGCAAACCATCCGGGCAGTTTGGGCATAGCAATTTCTGAGGCAGTCGAAGATGCGGTTTCAAGAAAAGATACACATTATTGCCTGGGGTCTGTTTTAAACCATGTTTTATTGCACCAGACAATAATCGGGCAAGAGGCCCAGAAACAAATGGAAATTGCCGGAGATTATCCCGATATTATAATCGGATGCCATGGCGGAGGCAGTAATTTCGCCGGCATTTCGTTCCCATTTTTGAGGGATAAACTTAACGGCAAAAAACCGAACTTAAGAGCAATTGCAGTTGAGCCCGCCTCTTGCGCGTCCCTTACAAAAGGAAAATTTGAGTATGATTTCGGAGATACGGCCGGTCTGACTCCTTTATTGGCGATGTATACCTTGGGCCATGATTTTATCCCTTCGCCAATCCACGCCGGGGGATTGAGGTATCATGGCGCGTCTCCAATTGTCAGCTTGCTTTTGAAGGAGGGAGTTATCGAAGCTAAAAATTATGAGCAAATTCCCGTGTTTGAAGCAGCCGCACAATTTGCAAAAAACCAGGGAATTATTCCGGCTCCTGAGTCAGCCCATGCAATCAAAGCTGCCATAGACGAAGCTCTTGAATGCAAAAAAACAGGCCAAGCAAAAACAATTTTGTTTAATCTTTCCGGCCACGGTTTGTTTGACATGTCAGCTTACGACAGCTATTTATCAGGAACAATGAAATAGCAGTTTTACGTAAAAACTCGGGTTTTTGCCCGAGTTTTTGTTTGACTCTTCACCTTTTGGCAAAAGGGGAAGAGTTGAAAAATTTATTTTTTGTGGTATATTTATAGAATATTGATAAAGCATAGGGGCGTGGTGAAATGGTATCATAAGGGTCTCCAAAACCCTTGGTCTGGGTTCGATTCCCAGCGCCCCTGCCATGTAAAAAATAATGATGAAAAGCGAAAATAGCAAAAGTTCAAATTTTTCTGTCAACGATCTGATTTTATTTTGCATACACTCGGTCATCTCTAGCTCTGAACAGTGCAGTTTTGAAAGGTTAGTGAAGGAGTGCTTCAGTCTATTTCCGGATACGCTTAAATTTACAAGATACCCGATTTGGCCGGACTCCCGGAAATTAGACAGGCCGCTAAGGGCGCTCAGAGATGAGAAATTAATTGTGGGGGACCCTAAAACTTATTTTATTTTAACTAAAACAGGCGAACAAAAAGCAGCAGTTGTTTCTAAATTATTAAGACAAGGAAAACTTTTGTAATTTCTAATGGAAATTTTTCAATTCAATAATAAAAATTTTTCTACAATATCCGTAAAATTTTTGGAAAAGATTGCAGCGGTAATCGGAATTATTTTTTTACTTATATTTTTTTATATATGTTTTGAAGTTTATATTCCATTAAATCCAGGTTCAAATGAAACAGTTACTTTCACGGTGCAAAAGGGCTGGTCAGATGATGAAATCGCCGTCAATCTGCAAAAATTGGGAATAATAAGAAGCAGTTATTTTTTCAAGTTTTATGCAATAGTGTCTTTAAAACACTCGCAATTACAGGCAGGCGAATATAGTTTATCTCCCAAAATGTCTGCCTATGAGATAGCAAATAAAATGGCCCAAGGGGATGTTATCAGGGAGAAAGTCGTAATTTTAGAAGGATGGGATATAAAAGATATTGGAAAATATTTGGAATCAAAGGGGATTTGCAAGCAAAATTACTTTGTTTCCCTTGCAAAAAAAGATTATTCCGATGAATTCAATTTTTTGGAAGATAAGCCAAAAGATGCCGACCTGCAAGGATATCTTTTCCCAGACAGTTACGAAATTACTGAAAAAGAAAGTTGCGAGGATATATTAAGCGCTATGCTGGCAAATTTTGACCAGAAATTAACGCCGGCATTAAGAGCCGAAATCAAAAATCAGAAAAAACCAATTTTTGACATAGTAACAATGGCTTCTTTACTTGAGAAAGAGGTCAGCACCTTACCTGACAAAGAAATTGTTTCAGGAATTTTGTGGAAAAGAATGTCAATCAGCATGCCTTTGCAATTAGATTCAACTATTATTTACATCACAGATAACCCGGACATTTCTGTAAAAGACAAACAAATAAATTCTCCTTACAACACCTATAAATATTATGGGTTGCCCAAGGGTCCGATTTCTAACCCCGGCATTGATTCAATAACAGCTGCCATTTATCCAAAGGCCACGAACTATTGGTATTATTTGACAGACGGCAAAACAATTTTCAGCGAAACTCTTGAACAGCATAACGCCGCTAAGGCAAAATATCTCAATAGATAACTATTGACAGGGTTTATATTATAGATTAAGATGTAAGATACAATTAATAATAAGCCGCAGACAATAGGTAGCCTATGCATAAATCCTATCGAGGCAAACCAACTAGCTTTTCGCTAGTAGATTGCTGTCTGTGGAGACAGTTTTTTTTATGGCATTAACAAAAGCGCAAAAAACAAAACAAATAGACAGCATAAAAGAAAAAGTTTCAAAGCAGAAATCTGTGATTTTTGTTGATTTCGCAAAGGTTCCGTCAAAGGATATGTTCAGTTTAAGAAAATCGTTGAAGGAAGCAGGATGCAATTTAAAGATTGCCAAGAAAACACTGGTAAGAATTGCCTTCGGCCAGTCAGGCATTTCCTTCTGGAATAAGATAAAAGCAGTTATTCCCGGGCAATTAGCATTGGTTTTCGGAATTAAGGATGAAATAGCTCCGGCAAGAATTTCAAACCAATTCGGCAAGACCCACGAAAATTTCAAGATTTTAGGAGGAATTTTCGAAAACAGATTCATTGGAAAAGAAAAAGTTTTGGAATTGGCAAGCATACCGCCAAGAAATGAGTTATTGGGCAGATTGGTCGGTTCTATTTACGGCCCGGTGACAGGTTTTGTGAGAGTGTTAGACAAAATAAGAGAAAACAAAATACAAAAATAATTTTCAATTTTCAATTATCAATTTCTATTAAATTTTTAATTTTTAAGATTTATTAGAAATTAGAAATTAGAAATTAGAAATTTTAAAATTATGGCAGACGAACAAAAAATAGAAGTGCCAGCTAAATTTGAAAAATTAGTTGGAGAAATAGAAAAAATGCCAATTGTAGAATTGGCAGAACTTGTAAAAGTTTTGGAGAATAAATTCGGCGTTTCAGCAGCCGCTCCAGTCGCAGTGGCAGCAGCCGCAGCCGCTCCGGTTGAGGAAAAGACATCTTTTAATGTTGAGTTAAAAGAAGTCGGAGCCCAAAAAATTGAGGTTATTAAGGTTGTCAGGGATGTGACTGCAAAGGGACTTAAGGAATCCAAAGATTTAGTCGATGCAGCCGCAGCCGGCACAGCCCAGATAGTTAAAGAGGGAATTAAGAAAGAGGAAGCAGCTGAAATTCAAAAGAAATTTGCAGCCGCAGGAGCAAAAGTTGAGATTAAATAACAATTCGATAAAACAGCCCCGCATTAGCGGGGCTGTTTTATTGTGCGACAATCGTTGACATTTTTATAATTTTTTGTTAATTTATATTTAGTCCTTTGTTCTAACTTTCGGAGGTCAGCACATGGCCAGACCAACAGCGCTGGTGAAGATTTCAGGCGATTTGGTGGACAGAGCAGACGTAATTGAGTGGCTAAGAGAAGTTGCTGCACACAATTTTACTGTCATTCTCGTGGGCGGCGGTGTCAATATAAACCAAGCATTCAAGAATGCAGGTTTTCCGACCGGAAAACACGGTCCTCTCGGCAGAGAAACTCAGAGTCTTGAAGAGCGCCAATTGGCGAGAGATGTCTTGGAAAAGAATCAGGAGCAGCTTCAGGATTTACTTGCGGCGCGTGGAATTGTGGCAACGGTAATTATTCCGGTGCTGGACATCGGATCAGTGCTTTGCCACATCAATGGAGATGTTTTTGTCTTAACTGCCTACATTGGTTTTGACAAAATTTTCATCCTGACTCTTTCTGATCGCGTTGCGGAAAAACAGAAAGAATTAGAAAAATATCCGAAAATACAAGTTATTGGTTTTCCCGAGGAATAGGGAAAACAGCCAGAATCGCGCTGCACGAAGCGTGATTTTTTGTTGCAAAAGTGGTAAAATTCTTTAATAGGATAAAGGGGCACGTAGCTCAGCTGGTTAGAGCGCACCGTTCACATCGGTGAGGTCTGTGGTTCGAGTCCACACGCGCCCACAAATTTTTATGATAATAAACTGGAAAAATAATTTTGAAGAGGGCAAGGAATTAGTTTTAGCCACATCATCTCTAAGCGGAAATCCGAATGCAAACGTTGTAATTTCGCTAGGTTTTTTTGATGATAAATTATTGATTGCTGACTGTTTGATGAAAACCACGATTGATAATTTGGAATCTAACCCTAAAATTTCTATTGTCTCCGGCATTTATAAGATAAACGGCGCTGTTGAGATTTTTTCATCTGGAAAATATTTTGATATATGTGTTAAAAGAAGCGCCAAAATAAGTTCAGATAAAGTAAAAAATGCGATACTGGTTGATATAAAGAATGTTTTTGACTTATACAAAGCTAAAATTATAGATTAATGGCCGGTAATTTCAAAAAACTTTTTTGGACCGAACATTCTAAAATAAAAATGAAGCAGTATGGGCTTTCGAAACAAAAGTTGCTGGGCATACTTTACAGGTCGGAACGGAAAGAAAGGGGGATTGTGCCTGGAACCTTAGCCGCGATGAAAACAAACAAAGTTTATTTCAAAACAAAGCAAATAAGCTTGTCTAAGGCTTGGCAAAGGCCGAAAAAAGCTCCGGGAGAAATTTGGTTAATGTATAAAGACGTTAAGGATTTCAGAAAAATAATTAGCGCCTGGCGGTATCCGGGGATTTCGAAACCCGGTGAGGAAATACCAATCCCCGAAGACATCCGCCAGGAGTTATTAAATGACAATGAGTTCAAATAAAATTGTAGGTTACATTTTGTTAATTATCGGGGTTTTGTTAATAGTTTTGCCGTTATGGCAGACTTATGGAATTTTTACCGGTAAGGCAATGCCAGCGCAGGTTTTTGTGAGGCCAACTTCCCTAAAAGTAAATCAAAACGTGAGCGCTCTTGATATCCAAGGGCAAATTCAAAACGCTTTGATAAAAGTTTTGCCAGTTGATTTTATAGATAATACTTTGAACCTCGTGACTTGGCTGCTTTTAATATGGATTTTGATTTATGGCGGTGGAAAGATTGCTGAAATTGGTGTAAAATTAATTAAATAATATGGAAATTTCAGAGAAAACTATGTCTGCCGGCGAGCAGAAAAATATTTTTGTAGTGTGGTTATTTTGGCATTTTTATGAAATGCCGAAATTTTTACTGGGAGTTTGGAAAAACTATATTTTATTTGCCCTAAATTATTTTTCAGTTCCACTCTTATTAAAATCGCTTTTTGCTCCGTGGCGCAAATATAAATGGAATTATCCTAAAGGATTTGATGTTGGAGAATTTTTTAGCACCCTTATTTCAAATGCAATTTCCAGAATTTTAGGAGCCTTAGTCAGGATTATCTTAATTGCAGTCGGAATTTTTTTCCAAATTTTTGTTATTTTTGCCGGGCTGATATTTTTTTTGTTATGGACATTGATTCCATTTATTGTAATAGCGGGATTTTATTTTTTTATTAAACAATAGGACTAAGTGTATGCCATTTAATTTTGCTTTAGAAAATACAGAGATTTTTAAGGCAGTAAGAAGGGAAAATTTTCCCTTATTTAAGTTTGCCAAAATTTTAAAGAATGTTTTTTTGATTCTGTTTCTGATTGCATTTTTGCTTGTAGGATTTTCTTTCTTAAATCTTACTTCCGGATATTCTGCAGCAAAGACGCTGGCTTTGTTCCTGTCTCTTTATCTTATTTTTTGGAACATTGATTTGTTTACAGAACTGAAAATTAAAAAGCCGGAAAATAAAATAGATATTTTGAATGCAGCTGCACATCCAGCCAGTTATAATCTGGCAGAATTTTTAAATTTTGAGGCAGCGAAAATTGTTTTAGATTCAATTGATTTTTGTAAAAAAAAGAGAGTTCCAATTAATTCAACTTCGCTCTTTTATTCTGCTGTAAAATTTAGCAAAGATATAAACTTAATTTGCATACGGTTGGGGTTGAATCCTAAAAAGTTGCAGGCTGACATAAAGAATTATCTGGAAAAAATGCAAAAACAGGATATTGCCGGGCATTCATTTTCAGACGACTTTCAAAAAACAATAGAGGGCGCGCTTAAAGTTTCAACAGAGAGACAACATGGCAGCATCGGGGAAAAGGAAATTTTAGTTGCTCTAGCATCAGAAGACGATTTTTTCAAAAAAACCTTGATTGATTTTGATTTAAAGCCGGAAGATGTCAAAGATTTGACTTTATGGATAGACTCCGCAGAAGATCTGATGGAAAAGAACAGAAAATTTTGGACATACGAAAATTTATTGAGAAAAGGGTCTTTGGGGAAAAATTTTTCATCCGGATATACCATAACTTTAGACAAATTTTCTGTTGACTGGAAAAAAATTGTTTCAAAATGGAAATTCAGGGAAATCATAGGCCATGAAAAAGAAATAGAAGAGACTGAAGTGATTTTAGCCAAATCTAATCTGGCTAATGTTCTGATAGTCGGAGAGGCAGGCACCGGCAGAAAAAGCATAATCCAAGCCATTGCCCAAAGATGTTATTTAGGGAGGTCTTTGCCTCAGTTGAATAGTAAAAGGGTGGTAGAACTCGACCCTGTTTTATTGGCGGCGCGGACGCCGGATTTTAAGAAATTAGAATCTACATTAGACCAGATTTTTGCAGAAGCTGCTTCATCCGGGAATGTAATCTTGGTGATTGACGACCTTGAAAATTTTGTCGGACAAAAAGTACAAAAAGCCGGAGCCTTTGACATGTCGGGTATACTTTCAAAGTATTTGCCGATACCCAGCTTTCAATTCATCGCCATAACATCTTATGAAGGGCTGCATAAAAATATAGAAGAGAACCCCTCCTTCGCGAATTTTTTTGAAAAAGTTGAGGTTTCGGAGGTTACAGAAGCAGAAACAATAAACATCCTGCAATCAGCTGCCTTAGAATTAGAACATACCTATAAAATTTTAGTACTATATCCGTCCATCCGCGAGATTGTGAATTTGACCGCGCGGTATATGCCATCTTTGCCATTTCCTAAAAAAGCTTTGGATATTTTAGATGAATCGGCCGTCTATGTGCAGAAGCTGAAAGAAAAAGTTGTTTTGCCGCACCACATAGCTGAAATTGTTTCTAAAAAAACCAATATACCTGTCGGAAAAATGGCGGTTAAAGAAAAAGAAGTTTTGCTTAATTTAGAAAATCTGATTCACAGCAGAATTGTAAACCAAGAAGAAGCAGTAAATGAAATATCAATTGCCATGAGAAGAGCAAGAATGGGAATCAGCTCAAAAACTAGGCCCATGGGGACATTCTTATTTTTAGGGCCTACCGGCGTCGGGAAAACCGAGACTGCAAAAGCACTGGCCCAAATTTATTTCGGTTCCGAAAAGAAAATGATAGCTCTCGATATGTCAGAGTTCCAGGCGATTTCAGATATCCCAAGATTAATCGGAGCCACTTCTCCTGTAGAAATGCAGGGGCTTTTGACGACCCCCGTCAGAGAAACTCCGTTTGCCTTGGTTTTATTGGACGAAATTGAAAAAGCTCATCCGAATATTTTAAATCTGTTTTTGCAAGTTTTAGACGAGGGGCATATAACAGACGGCCAGGGCCGAAAGGTTGTTTTCACAAGCACCATAATCATATGTACATCAAATGCCGGCGCAGATATGATTTTTAAGCAGGTGGAATCCAACCAGGCGCTGGAAAAAGACAAATTATTGAATGCCCTTTTCGAAAAAAATATTTTCAGGCCGGAATTTGTGAACCGTTTTGACGCCACCATAATTTTCCATCCCCTGACAAAAGACAATTTGATGCAGATAGCTCAGCTGTCCCTATTGTCTCTGCAGAAAAATCTGAAAGAAAAAGATATTGATTTTAAAATTACAGATCCATTGAAAGAAAAAATTGTAGAATTGTCTTATAAGCCGGAATTCGGCGCCAGGGAAATGAGAAGAGTTATCCAGGATAAAGTGGAAAATGCCGTTGCAGAAGCCTTCTTATCCGATAAAATAAAAAAAGGGGATAAAATTGAGGTCAGCCCGGAAAATTTTGAGCTGATTATAAATCCGGCTAAGCAAGGTTAGGTGTAGGCTTATTTTATTTTGCGACAATAAGGTGTTGACAGAATAACTTGTTTTTGCAATAATACATCATATGCAAAATATAGGCGATAAAAAATTAAACCTCCAGCTGAATTTGTTGTTAAGCCTGCTTTTGGTAAGCCAGGAGGTTTTTGATAAAGATAAAAGAATATAAATCAAATATAAATTCTATATCA
>Ga0209777_10009773_pt1 | contig 10281 bp, 5 predicted proteins | sample FrelakmetHBP12HB_FD_187147 | JGI IMG/M metagenome (GOLD analysis project Ga0209777, IMG submission 187147) | Freshwater lake sediment microbial communities from the University of Notre Dame, USA, for methane emissions studies -HBP12 HB (SPAdes)... | ecosystem: Environmental > Aquatic >... | reverse complement strand
TGGCGACGGGCAGCAAATAGACAGATCTTGCTTATCTCCGCTTTCGCCTCAGCACAAATCCCCCGAGTCCGGCAATCCCGCCGACAAGTGCCGGAAGGGAAGGGGGTTCGGGGACCGGAACGGGGAGAAGTGAGTTCCCCATGTTGGTCTGGAAATTATCCCAGCCCCAGTTGCTGAGCCACACGGGCGGTCTGAACGTGTACGAAGTTGGCAGGGACGCCGGCGTTGTAAGGATGCACGTTTTGCTTGCACCGGGAGGGATACCCACGCCCACCGCCCACAATGAGTAGTCTCCTCTGAACGAGTAGTCATTCCATAAGGCCACCCCCGGACACGTGAAGCTAATTACCGCACGCGCTGCCGACTCTGGCATGAATACGTCAAAGCTGCCAATGGTGGTTGCGGTGTTATTTGTCAGTGTGTACAAGTATGTGGTTGTTCCGCTCGCCGTACTCACTTGTGCCGTTACTGACGGACTGCTGTCAGCAAAGCACGACGTAATGCCGATGCACATGAGTAGCGGTACTAAGACGACTTTCACATTATCCTCCTTTAACCTACCGAACGGTCTTGAATGCGTAAAGCTTGCCGCCATCCGAGCGCGTCGTGATGAATACCCATCGGTTGTGATTCGCATCCACATTGTAGCCAATGGCTGGGCAGGATACGAAATGGCGGCCTGGGAGATCAGCCCACGTGTTTACTATTCATTGCGCGCCCAGCTCCACTTTCGCCTCAGCGCAAATCCTCCGAGTCCGGCAAGTCCGCCGACAACGGCCAGAAGGGAAGACGGTTCGGGAACAGGGGCAGGCACGGGCAATTCTGTACCATCACTATAGGGGTAATCACGGCCTCCGACGTCGAGAGCACCGACCTGCCAACTCTTAATCCACCGCGTGGCCACCGGAGATGATGTATACACCTCCAATACCACAGACTGTCCGGGTTGTAGCATCGACTGTGCGCCCGACTCCCAGTAGAACTCGTCCCAGTGTGTGTGTTCAGCTACTTGAAAGTACCAGCCAGCGGGTTCACTGTGACTTACGGCTAGTCCGTCCGGGAGCATCAATCCATATAATCCGTGCAATTGACCCGACGACAGGACGTTCGTCATTGTATAGATGTACCGGGTCACGCCGCTCTCCACCACAACCTGTCCACTCACAAGGGGCGTGTCAGCATGGACAGCAGCGGCGAAAGCGAATAGTGCAAGCAACGCGAAAGACCATTTGTGGGTTCTGTTTCTCATTGTCTAAAGTCTCCCTTCGTCAATTCTTGTTCTGCCTGAACGCATAGAGCGTGCCCCTGCCATCTTGCCGGCCATCGTCCGATCTGGAGACAACATATATCCACTTGTAGCCGGACTGAGTGGCATAGGAGATAGCGGGTGATGAGCAAACGTAACTATTCAACGAGTAGGACGTATCATAATACGCAAGCAAATCTACGTCATTCTTATCTAGTGCATAAAGCGTACCGTTGTCGTTCCCGACGATGCCGTACCCCGCTGGTGTAAACGCGGCTGAGCCGACAAAGTAGTTGTACCAGGATGAACGAGCATGGAATGGGTTGGTTGACGACTGGTTGGGGTCAGGCTCTATCTCACCAGTTTGAGCGTTGACACGGTAGAACAGGTGGCCGGTATCCTCGCCTACGTATACTGCGTTGTCCATCGCCGCACACGTAGCCCTGACTTCCTCACCCAGGTCTTGGTTGCCTGCAGGCATAAGCTGCCTTGTCCAGACTTGCTCGCCTGACGTGGCGTTTACAGCAAACAGGTTTACTCCCTGATAGAACGTAATGCCGAAATACACATTGCCCGCGTAGATCGTCGGTGACGACTCTATGCACCCATAGTGGTCCGGCCTGTATGACCACACTTGAGCCTTCGTTGATGCGTTCAGGCAATAGAGATACCCATTGTCGCAGCCGAAGTACAAGCGGCCTTGTCCTGCTATATTGGCCACAGCCACGCTGCTGACCCCGGAGATGTCCTCCTTGCCCTCCTCGAGATCCGCTGTGGGAATATCATACGGTGAGGCCCAAGCCGCGGTGCCGTCACTAGCATTAAGGGCGTAGACTCTCGCGCTCTCGTTACCTATATAGACTACACCGTTGTACACAACCGGTGATTGAATGAGGTTGGCCGCTGTCGCGTTGTCGCGCTTCTTGGTCTGGAAGCTCCAGACGAGCGCCCCCGTGCTTGCGTTCAGGCAGTAGACCTTGCCGTCCATACAGCCGAAGTACACACGCTTCTGTCCGCTCACTGTCGCTATCGCCGGAGTCGATGAGATGCCGCCGGGCAATCGGAGATCGTCGTCATCTTGCGCGCCTGCCGGGTAATCCCACTCCAGAGCGCCTGTAGTAGGGTCAAACGCAGCCAGGTACCCCTTTGACCCGTTCAGATAGCTCCCGTACGTCCCCACCCATGCGCCAACAATAACTGAACAGTCGGACGCATGCACGGGGCTTGAGTCTATATACGGATGCTCGAATATACAGGTAGAGCCTCCCGCAGGATTGGGATGGTTGCCTCCCGTCCAATTGCCTCTCGCGGTCGTGGCTGTGTCAATCGGCTGAGTCCATACAGGTTCTCCGAAATCCGTGATTGACGCACCGTCACTCGTGCGGGCGTACCCTTGATGCCGACTATCCCTCATAAACATCGGCCAATCATCAGCGGCGCTCTGTAGGAAGTCCACCTGACAACGCTGCTTGATAGTCTCATCGCATCGGTTTGTTGTAGTGGCCTCTACAACGGCAAATCCGCCCTGCGAGACACCATCCAGTGTGACCTTGACTTCTCCATTGGCGTCCGTGTTGCCTGACGATGGGGTAATGTTGCTCAGGCTCCCCGCCGTAGTGGCGAAGGTCACATGCTTTCCGGTGATGGGCACACCAGTAGGTGTGGCGAGTTTCGCGGTTATCCGGGAAGTACTCTGTGACAGCGGAACTGAGAATGGGTCAGCAGTCAACGTCAGCTTGTCGTGGGTTATCACCACCTGCACCGAGCCGTATAGGTCGATGCCACACACGGTGGCACTTGCTGCAACATTAGCGATGCCTTCACCGTCAGTGGACGCCTTCAGATGGACGGTCGCAACGCCGCTGGCATTGGTTGTCGCAGTCGCGGCGGCAGTCCCCGTCTCATCAAAGACGCCTCTATCCGTGACGAAAGAAATGTCCGCGCCGCCAAACGCCGCGCCGCACACCGTCACCGTTGCCGTGATAGTGGACATCTCGTTTCCACACCTGCTGATCGTCGTCGGGTCAGCCATAACGTCTATGGCGGCTGGCGGCTGGTTGATAGTGATATTGACCGGCTGTCCATACTGATCGTGCAACTGCTCCCAGTCATACTTGTAGGGATCATCGCCGGGAGCATCGCCCATCAGCGGCGCGCTGTCGTCAGTGGCTTCAACTATCGCATCACCCCACTCGGATGGCACGCCATAAAGAGTTGCCGTGACTTGTCCTTGCGAGTTTGTGGTGCTCATTGGCGTGTATTCGTGGACGATGGAGCCGCTTTGGAACGATCCATTGTCCGTCCTGAATCTCACCGTCAGGCCCTGGACCGGGTTGTGGTCGGCGTCTCTCACGGTAGCCGTTATGACGGTGGAGTTAGTACCGCCGGGGTCCGAATCAATGTAGACGTTGTCCGTCATCACGTATATCTTCCTCAGCCTGGTGAGGTACAGGTTTCGGGGAGTCGCGGTTCCCGTCCAAGGCGTAATCTGTGTGTAAGTCCGGGTCTTGTAGCCTTCACACTTGGCTGACACGATGTATTCGGGGTACTCCGTGGTTGTCCACTGACTAATACCCTGGGTGGTCGTGACCTCAACTTCCAGCGGGATACCCGTGAATGTGTAGGCCGCACTGCCTGAACCATTGGACTGGCGAGTGACCGTACGTGTTGCCATCTGCCCGTTGGAACAACACACCTTTACGGTAGCCTGACGGTCCGGCATGTCATACACCTTCACGGTTCCCGATATCGTTCCGGTTGCTGTTACCTGCCTTGAACGGGTCGTGCTGGGGTCGATCTGGTTTGTGGCGTAATTGGAAGTCCAAACACACCGATAGGTATCCGTGGAGCCGCATGGTTTCCAGATGGAACTTGCGCCCGTCACGGAGACGTAATCACCAACCTCAACGGGGTCGTACTCGCCAAACGAGTCGGTTCCGAACACTGTGACACCGTGGGTTCCATACGGCCCGCCATAGGAAGGGCTGGAGTTGCCGGACAAAACACCGGCTCCATCGTCTATCCGCATGTACGAGACAGTGCTGTAGTTCTGGTCAAATTGATAGGTCCCAGCCTCCAGCACTTTTCCCCATACGGTGACGTAGCAGCCGATGTTGTACATGCCGTGTGCGCCAGTTACGCCGGGATTGTTCCCAATAGCAGTTCCGCCCAAGTCCCGGTTATTCATTCCGACGGGAACAACATTGGGCGGAGGGCTTGTCCACTCCGTTGGAGCTAGAATCTTTGCCTCAATGCAGTGAGTCGGAGAACTAAGGTCTATGGCGTTCCACTCGTAGCTGCTCCATATTCCGAGCATTCTCTGGCCGTCCTTGGTGTCCACCTTGGCCATGACATCGACGATGGATCCCACATAGTTCGGATTGTAGTAAGCTGGACTCCACACTCGTATGCCTGGGGTTCTGTCGACACCCTGAATGTCGTAGACGTTAATCCATCCACCGTTAGGAATGTCGTACGAATAGTAATGCCCAATATAACTGACGACTTGGCCGGTCAGGTAGACCCAACTGCCGTCAGAGGATGAGGGCGCGCCGACGCTCATGATTCTTGCGCCCGAAGAGCTGGCCCTGCTCGAACCGAGATCGCTCAAGGTGGCGACATAAGCCACACTGCCCGGGCTCGCAACCGAAACGCCTCCCGCGGCGTCCAAACCTTGCGCGTCATAATACGGCGATACGCCGTTTCCGGCATACAGACAAAGCCGGCCCCCTTCGCTGTGGACCACGCCCGTCAGCTTGATTATCCTGTCCTTGGGGTTGACCGCGACATTCGTATACACCTTGACTATCGAGTCCGAGTTGTCATCCCCGACTAGTATGCAGCCTTCTCCCACGCCGGCAATCGGCTTCGCGGAAAGCTCGACGCATGACAGAACAGATGGGGCAGACGAGAGGAGCGAAGCCACTGTCTCATATCTCGACACTCCTCGGGTCGCGAAAGCCGAAACCTCGCCCGCGACGCCCGTGCCGTCATCTGCCAGGCTGGGGTCCGAGGGCGCAATTGGGCCGGTGGGGATAGGCAATGTCCGCCAATTGCCGGCAGTCATAAATGCAAAAAACGGCGTCCAAGAGACCGGCCGTCCATTCTCATCGAAAAGCCCCTCGACCGTGGGGTCGAGTATGCAGGGCTCGTTATTGCCGGGCAGCCGCCCAAGCGTGCCTGTCACTCGGATGACGCCATTCAAGTTCACAGGCGGCCTGCACAACACCACTATGCGGCTTGCAGGATCGTTGCTGATCCGGAATTCGTCTTTCAGCACGAAATAAGGTGGGTTGTTGCGCGCCGCGGTTAGGGCAACCGCCGCTACACAAACCACACTCCGGCCTTCTTGCTGCGCAAGGGCCGCCCTAACGGAGTTCTTGTTTTCCCAGGGGAAAGAACAGGGGGATGTTGCGTGTACTGACGGGCCGAGGAGAATGGCTGAAGCGATCGTACACGCGAAGAGGCACGCTTGGTGTGTACATCTAATGTGCATCTGTGCCTCCTAATGTCGGTGGCCCCTGAAGTAGCAGGTATTTGCAATATACCATGCAAATCGGCCGCAGTCAATGATTTTGCAGAATTCCAGTATTTATTTGTTCATATAACGAGCCTGTCTGCCAAGACCAACCGTCTTCGACTGATAAGAAAGATCCACCGAAGCCCGCCACTCGTTTGGCGAGCTTTCTTCTTCTCCAAACAGGATGCTCCGGCACACATCTCTAAGTAATCCCATGTGAACGCGAGACAACGCCGCAGCGTGATATTCCTCCTGGTTGCCGCCATATCGCTAATGGCCGGCCGGACCATCACGCGCGCCGAAGACACCGCCAAGCACATCCGAATCATCTACACCAACGACACCCTCGGTTATCTCGAACCGTGCGGCTGCGGAGGACGCTATGAAGGCGGCCTGGCGAGGCGCGCCACCGCCGTTGCCAGGCTCGCGAGGCTGAGCCCGAACTGCCTGATACTCGACAGCGGCAATCTCGCCCGCGCCGGGGACACGCTCGGCATCACGTGCCGCCTGATGGCTCGCATGGGCTATTGCGCGGTCGGCATGGGGGACCGGGATTTCGCGTTTCTTAACGAGTTTCTCAAGCAGACCGCGGCTAGCGGGCTCGTGGTCGTTGACCCATCGCTGCCAAAATCGCAACACGTCGTTCCTTATCTGATCAAAGAACTGGACGGCGTGAAAGTAGGCGTCGTCTCCTATAGCCCCCGATCAAAGGCTTCGCCGGATTCTTTCCAAGCGGCCTATCAAGCCGCTCGCAAGCAATCCGACGTGCTGGTACTGCTCGATCAGGGCGGAGTCGCGACCGACGAATGGCTCCAGGCCGGTGAAGCCCCGGACATCGTGATCGGAGCGGCGCCCAAAGGCGTGATCGCCGAGCAAAGAATCGTCGGCCACACCCACATAGCCCCGACTTCAATGCTGGGCAGGCGCCTGGGCGTGGCGGACATCACGGTGTCGACCGATGGCCGGCCGCGCATCGCCGCCCAGATGCTCGTGATAGACAAGAACACCGCCGAGAATGCGTCGACAGAAAAGCAGATCGAGGGCTTCCTTCTCCAGCCGGCCAGGCAGGCCGCCCTCAAGCGCCAACCCCAGCCTTACGGCAAGGGCAAATACACATCGCCTGAAACCTGCAAGCGCTGCCACACATCCATATATAATGAATGGCGCGAGACGAAGCACGCGTCCGCGCTGGGCATCCTCATCTCAAAGAACCGCGAGATCCCCGACTGCCTGCCATGCCATTCCGAGCAGTACCGGCAGACTCTGAGGACCTCCCGGCGACCGTCTACAAAGACACCCACCGGAATCGAATGCGCGACCTGCCATGCGGCTGTCATTCCTCACGGCTCCAAAGGCCCTGCCTCGAAAACCAGCCGCAAGGTCGATCCCAAACTCTGTCTACAATGCCATAACTCCGAACGCAGCCCGGACTTCGATCCCAAGAGATACATGATCAGGGCTTCCCACAAAGTAAGCCGGCGCTAATGCGGCCGGAACAACGGCAGCTTCTTAAACATCTCAAACGAAATCGCCAGCACAGACGCCAGTCCCACGCACACCGCGATATCTCCGGTGTCCGGCGTCGAAAACCTGAACATGCTCTGAAACAACGGCACGTAAAGCGTCAATCCAAGAAACGTCAGGGCCGCTCCGAATACCCACCAAAACGCCGTGTTCCGGGTCTGCACCGGGTTCAAACCGAAGCGCGACCTGGACCTGTTCGACAGTATCAGCGAGAGGTTACCGAAGATCAGCGTGGTGAACGCCAATGCCCGCGCGATCGCCCAGCCGCTGTCGATCACACAGCACACGATCGAGAACACGACCGCTATCACCGCCAGCACGCTCATACCCTGCAGCAGGCCCAGGCCCACCGTCCGGACATCGAAAAGCGACTCATCGCGCGACCTTGGCGGGCGGCGCATAACGTCGGGCTCCTCCGGCTCGGCTTCGAAGACTATGGAACACGCCGGATCTATGATAAGCTCGAGAAACGCGATGTGGACCGGCATCAGTATGGCCGGCCAACCCAGCAGCACAGGCAGCAGCGACAACCCGATAATAGGCACGTGTATAGAGAAAATATAAGCCGTTGCCTTCTTCAGATTGTCGAATATGCGGCGGCCAAGTCGAATGGCCTCGACAATCGAGGAGAAATCATCGTCCACAAGCACCAGGTCGGCTGACTCGCGGGCCACATCCGTTCCTCTCCCGCCCATTGCGATCCCGATGTCGGCGGCCTTGAGAGCGGGGGCATCGTTCACCCCGTCGCCGGTCATCGCCACCACGTCGCCCCTGGCCTTCAGTGCTCTCACCAGCCTGAGCTTCTGTTCAGGCACAACTCTGGCGAAAACATTGATATCCCCGACGCGCTCCGCCAGCGCGCTTTCGGGCATGGCATCCAATTGCTCGCCGGTTATGCTGTTATCCGGCGCATGCAAGCCGATCTGCCGTGCAATACTCCGAGCCGTGTCGGGGTAATCCCCCGTGATCATCACGACTCTAATGCCGGCCTCGTGGCATTCCCGCGCCGCCTGGGGGACCGAGGGCCTCACCGGATCCTCCAGCCCCAGCAGCCCAACGAACTCAAAATCGAAGTCGTGCTGCCCGCCGGGCAAGTCCGCCATCGTCAACCGCGCGCGAGCCACCCCGAGCACCCTCAGCCCTCTTGAAGCCATTCTGCTGACCAAGTTTGACAGTGAATCTTTAACATGCCTGGACATGTGGCACAGATCGAACACCGCCTCCGGCGCGCCCTTGGCCGCTATCACATACTCACCGCCACCGGGCGAACACCAAACGTGAGACATCGCGAGCAGATCGGGCGCGAGGGGATACTCCCTCACGAGTCGCCAATCACCGTGGATGTGCTCGCTGCCGCCCAAGCGCCTCTCGCCCACGCGCTTGATCGCCCTGTCCATTGGGTCGAACGGATCCCGCTGGCTCGCCAGGACACTGTATTCCACCAGAGCGTGGAAATCTTCAGGCAATTCGCCATCGCCAACCTCCGCCGGCTCCACGCTCTTGCCGGCCGCATACAACTCTCGCACGGTCATACGATTGAGAGTAAGCGTGCCGGTCTTGTCGACACAGAGCACCGTGGCCGAACCGAGCGCCTCCACCGCCGGCACACGCCGCGTCAGCACGTGCTTCTGCGCGATTCTCCAGGCCCCCAGCGCGAGGAACACCGTCAACACCACTGGAAACTCCTCCGGCAGAATCGCCATCGCAAGCGTGATACCGCTCAGAAGCCCCCCGATCCACGCGCCGCGAGATATCCCGTACGCGACCACCAGCGTCAGCGACAGTGCGACGCCCAGTATGGCCAGTTTCTTGACCATGCGCCCGGTCTCTCGCTGGAGCCTCGTTTCCTCGGGTTGGACCGAGTGCAGCACGGTCCCAATCCTGCCGATCTCGGTATTGGAGCCGGTCGCCTTGGCCTCGGCTATCCCCTGCCCCTTCACAACCAGCGTGCCTGAGTAAAGGAACGGCTGATCCTCCCCGCCCGGTGGGAGCATGTGGGCAGCGTGTGAGCTGGGCATCTTCCGAACCGGAGCCGACTCGCCGGTCAACAATGACTCATCGGTCATCACATTCGTGCCCGATAACAGAACGGCGTCGGCCGCAACCCTGTCTCCCTCGCTGACCACAATGATGTCCCCGCGCACCACTTCCCGGCCGGGTATGCGCTTCCGGTCGCGTTCGCGAACCACCAGGACGCGGGGACTCGAGAGGTCCCGCAGCGCTTCCAAAGCCCGCTCGGTCTTGCGCTCCTGGTAGATCGTGATGCCGATCACCCCGAGCACGAAAGCCAGCAGCATCAGGGCTTCTTCGACATCGCCCAGCAGCATATACGCAACACCGCCCGCAGCCAGCAGCAGGAATATCGGCTGCCGAACAACCCCGAGCGCGGTCGCGAAAACGCCGGCCGGTTTGGAGGACGGGAGTTCATTGGGCCCCTCATTCTCCAATCTCCGTGCCGCCTCTTGCTGGGTCAGCCCCGTCGGGGTATCCGTCTCGCACGCGTCGTTCATGGCCGAATTCAGCATACCCCGATATCCCGAGTGCGTAAGGGCTCACTCATGGTGAGTACCACGTCATGCTGAACTTGGTTCAGCATCCAGGCTACTAAGGGATGGGCCCTGAATCAAGTTCAGGGTGACGGGGATGATCACCGTTTCTAAACCGTTTCCCCAGTGCAGCCATCCTCCTTGATGTGCTATACTCTTTGTTGTTCCAGACACGGCCCGACGGACAGCGTGTCGGCAAAACCATGGGCAGGCATACAACCATGCGCAATCACAAGTTCCGCACAATCTACACTATACTTGGGCTGATATTGGGGATCGCTGTGGCTGCGGCGCTGCTGATGGCGCTTGCCAATCTGTTCCGCACCAGGTTGGCCAACGATTGGCAGATGTATGCAACACTTCCAGCAGCCCAAGCCCCAACCAAGGCCTGTTCGATCATGGTGTTCGCCCCTCACACCGATGACGAGACCCTCGGCTGCGGCGGG
>Ga0209777_10009772_pt1 | contig 10281 bp, 8 predicted proteins | sample FrelakmetHBP12HB_FD_187147 | JGI IMG/M metagenome (GOLD analysis project Ga0209777, IMG submission 187147) | Freshwater lake sediment microbial communities from the University of Notre Dame, USA, for methane emissions studies -HBP12 HB (SPAdes)... | ecosystem: Environmental > Aquatic >... | reverse complement strand
CGCTTCCTACCCTGGGAACCGGGGTAGGAAGCGGTCTTATTTTAAATGGTCGGCCCTGGTACGGCAGTCAAGGGAGCGGGCCGGAATTCGGTCATATGACTATTCAACCCAAGGGAGAACGCTGCGGCTGCGGCAACCGGGGATGTCTGGAGACCTTGGCCTCAGCTACTTATCTGGTTAAAAAGGCCCAAAAAGGTTTGGACCGTAAAATCCCTACAAAACTTTCGGAAATTGTCTCCAGTAGTAAAAGGCCCCTTTCAGCCAAGCTCCTTTATGAAGCGGCCAAAAAGGGAGACCCCTTTTGTATCTCCCTTTTTGCGGAATTGGGACAATACCTGGGGATTGCCCTGGCTAATATAGTCTATATGCTCGGTATAGAAGGAGTGGTTCTGGGGGGCGGTGTCAGCAAGGCCTCAACTATTTTCTTGCCTTATCTGGAAAAAGAATTTAAAAAACGATTGACTCTTTTCCCTGCCGATAAGGTGTCTATTCGTATTTCTTTTTTAGGTGAAAAAAGTGGCATCCTGGGAGCCGCCAAGATGGCATTAGAAAGAAGCAAAATATAGCTCAGGGCTTAAAAGGAAATCAGTGGCTTTGAGCTTTCACCTTTGAGCTTTCAGCTATTAAATTATAGGGAAGGATTTTATGGCCAGAATAAAAAAGATCAGCAGGAAAGAACTTCTCAAGAAACCGGATGAGTTTATCACCCTTTCGACCCAGACCCTAAATTGGGTTAAGGATAACTACCAGAAGGTAATCTGGGTGGGCTCAGGGATTGTCTTGCTCTCTATTCTTTATTTCGGGTATTCCGCTTACCAGAACCGGCAAGAGAGGCTGGCCCATGAAAATTATTTTTCCAGCCTGGAGGGAACCGATTCAGAACAAAAATTAAAGAAATTAGAAGAACTTATTAGGGACTACCCAAGGACCAAAGCCGCCTATGCCGCCAGGGTGACTGCAGGGCATCTCTATTACCAGAAAAAAGATTTTTCCCATGCTGTCTCCGCCTATCAGTCAGCCCTCAACAAAGGGAAATTTCCTCCTGCCTTCAAAAACCTGATCTTAGAAAATCTGGCCTACGCTTATGAACAAAAAGGGGATCTCCAGCTGGCGGCCAAAACATTTTCAGAAATTGGCCAGGGCACGGATAATCTTTTGAAAGAGGACGCCCTGTTAAGTCTGGCCCGGGTTTATCAAAAAATGGGCAAAAAGGCTGAGGCCAAAACCGCCTACCAGAACTTTCTAAAATCTTTTCCCAACTCGATCTATTCCCCTATGGTTAAAGATCTTTCGTCCAAACTTTAACGTTACAAATTTACTTGACAAGGTTTTTTGAAAAGGATACCGTAGCTATAATATAACTATATTTTAAACTACCAAATCAAAACTCGTTTGAAGCCCCCTGTTTGCCTTAAGGCCACAGGGATTGTGCCCACGGTATTTTCAATCAAAGGAGTGAGACTATGCATGAGTTATTAAAAGGAAAACCTGGGGATAAAATGTTGTTGTTGGGCAATGAGGCCATTGCCCGGGGGGCCATTGAGGCCGGGCTGGCTTTTGCCACTGCCTATCCGGGAACCCCCTCCTCTGAAGTTGCCTTAAACTTCTACCAGATCAAGCAGGAATCCGATCTTTATTTTGAATACTCAACCAATGAAAAGGTGGCTCTGGAAGTGGCTGCTGGAGCGGCGGTCTCCGGTTTGAGAACCATGGTCACCATGAAGCATGTGGGGTTGAATGTGGCCGCTGATCCATTGATGACCTTGGCCTATACCGGCGTAAACGGCGGCATGGTTGTCTTGACGGCCGATGACCCCTCATTATTTTCGAGCCAGAATGAGCAGGACAATCGCTATTATGCCAGGCTTTCGGGGTTGCCTATGTTGGAACCAACGACCCCCCAGGAGGCCAAAGACATGACCCTGGAGGCCTTTGACCTTTCTGAAAAATTGAAGCTGCCTGTGCTGCTCAGAACCACCACCCGTATCAATCATTCTCGAGGGATCGTCACCCTGGGAAAAATCAGACCCAGGCAGACCCAGGGGAGTTTTAAAAAGGACCCTTTCAGCTATGTAACTGTACCGGCGGTTTCCAGAAATCTGCACATAAAACTCATTCAGAAATACGATCAGGCCTTACAACTTTCCAACCAGTCTCCTTTTAATGAAATCATCGGCGCCGGGAAATGGGGAATCATAACCGTGGGGGTCAGCTTTGATTATGTTCAAGACGCCCTGGAAGATCTGAAAGCCAAAGGATCTTTCTCGATCCTTAAAGTAGGTTTTTCATATCCTTTTCCTGAAGAGATAGCTAAAAAATTCCTTTCTCAGGTGGAAAAGGTCTTGGTTATTGAGGAATTAGAGCCTATTATGGAGGAAAATCTGCGGGCCGTGGCCCAGACTCTGGGACGGAATATTCCCATTCAAGGCAAGGGAATCGGCCAGCTTAATCGTCTATTTGAATACGAACCGGCGCGGGTTCGTACCTCTATTGCCCAGTATTTTGGTTTGCCCTATCAGGGGCGGCCCACAGTGGATCTTTCTAACGTACCTCCACTCCCCGGCCGGCCTCCGAATCTCTGTCCTGGATGTCCCCATCGGTCCACGTTTTATGCGGTCAAGCAAGTTGCCGGCGACGAGGCCATCTACCCCACGGACATCGGTTGTTATACCCTCGGATTGCTCCCGCCATTAAGTATGGCCGACTTCCTGATCTGTATGGGTTCCAGCGTCAGCTCAGCCGCCGGTTTTGCTAAGGCCACAGGAAAACACGTTATTGCCTTTATAGGGGATTCCACCTTTTTTCATTCCGGAATCACCGGACTGATTAATGCCGTGCACAACAATCATAAGTTTACCCTGGTCATTCTAAACAATGAAACCACGGCCATGACCGGCCATCAGCCTCACCCGGGTGTAAATATGGCCTTGCTGGGCCAACCCAATACCCAAATCTCCATTGAGGAGGTAGTTCGAGGGATCGGGGTCAAACAGATCTCCGTAGTGGCCCCCAGAAAAGTCAAGGAGACAAAGGAGGCCGTACAAAAGTCTTTGGACTACAACGGGGTTTCCGTAATTATCTCCCAAGAAATTTGTCCTTTGTACGCTAAAAGGGTGGCCCCGCCAGCCAAGACGCGCACCTTCATGGTCAGCGAAAGCCGGTGTAAGAATCATCGTGACTGTGTCAATTTGTTTGCCTGCCCGGCTTTTTATTTGGAAGAAAATCGGGTTAAAATCAACGAGAACCTGTGCATCGGCTGTGCGGTATGCTCCCAGGTCTGCCCGGAAAATGCTATTATGCCCAGAAAATAAGAGGAGGGCTTTATTATGAATATCAAACGGATTGTCTTTGTCGGCGTGGGGGGTCAGGGAAATCTCCTTTCCTCTCGGGTCTTAGGAGAAGCAGCCTTATTGGCTGGGATGCCTGTCAATGTCAGCGAGGTCCATGGTATGGCCCAGCGCGGTGGAGTGGTCGAGTCGGCCGTTGTCTTGGGTGGGGCCTTAAGTTCTATCGTCTCCGATGGAGAAGCCGATGTTCTTATCGGTTTTGAACCCTCGGAAACCTTGCGGGCCTTAGGAAAGTGCTCCAAAGAAACTACAGTGATTACTAATGTAACCCCTTTAATGCCCTTTACCGTAGCGGTCGGCAAGGGGGTCTATCCGGATATCAAAGAGGCCCTGAAATTGATCCAGGAGAAGGTAAAACGGCTGATTGCCCTTAACGCCGACGCCTTAGCCGAAGAAGCAGGCTCTGCTATGGCCGTCAATATCGTCATGCTGGGGGCCTTGGCCCAAAGCAACACTGTCCCCATCACAGCCGATCAGATGAAAGAGGCCCTCAAGATGAATATCAAGCAAAAACTATGGGATACCAATCTGAAGGCTTTTGATCTGGGTTTTGAAGCGGCAAGCAAGGTTTAGGTTTTGAATTATAAGGGGTTATCGATTATAGACTATACGTTATAGGTACATGGTGTAAGGCATAGGGTTACGTTTTTTCTTAGACCCCTATACCTTACATCTTGAACCTGATTCCTATCACCTCAAGTCTTGGGCCTCACGCCTTTTTAAACCGCTCCTCCACAACCCGGGCATGGAGCGGCAGATTTTCCACTTTGGCTAAAAGGGTTATGGTCTTCTTCAAGCCCTGCAATCCCTTACGGCTAAGATATTGGAAAGTTGGCTTCTTGATAAAATCGTCCACCGAAAGCCCGGAAAACATTCTCGCACACCCCCCGGTCGGCAAGACATGATTGGTCCCTGAGGCATAGTCTCCTGCCGGAACCGGCGCGTAGGGACCCAGAAAAATAGAGCCGGCATGGTTAATCATAGGCAAGATGATCCATGGATCCTGGGTGACAATCTGTAGATGTTCGGCAGCATAAGCATTGGCGAAATCTACAGCTTCCTGGAGATTAGAAGTAACCAAAACCGCTGAATGGCGGGTCAAGGCCGTCTGGATTATTTCCTTTCGGTCCAGTCCGGGTAGCTGCTGATTGATGATTTCACAGACCTTTTCGGCTAAGTCCAGACAAGGGGTGATGAGAACGGCCCCGGCATCCGGATCGTGCTCGATCTGGGAAAGAAAGTCCCAGGTCATCCATTCCGGCTGTGCAGTCTTATCGGCAACAATGAGGACCTCACTCGGACCAGCAGGAGAATCAATATCTACCATCCCAAAGACAGCCATCTTAGCTGCGGTCACAAATTTATTGCCCGGTCCAACAATCTTATCCACTTTGGGTATGGATTCCGTTCCATAAGCCATTCCGGCGATGGCCCAGGGTCCCCCTACCTTAAAAAGATAATCTGTCCCGGCAATATCAGCTGCCACGATCGTGGCTGGGTCGGCCTTCATCCCTTTCTGTGGTGGGGTGCAGGCCACAATGGTCGATACCCCGGCTACTCGAGCAGGGATTATGTTCATTAAAACGCTTGAAGGGTAATTGGCCTTGCCTCCAGGAACATAGGCCCCAATGGTTTCTATAGGCCTTCGAATCCTCCCAGCTAAGATCCCTGGCCTGACCTCAATAGACCACATTTCCCTTTCTAGTTGGGCCCGATGAAACTTTTCGATATTTTTGGCTGCCTGTTTTAAGGCCTGTTGAACAGCTTTATCTACCAGCTTATAAGCCGCTTTGACTTCTTCTGGTTGGACCAAAAGGTTTTTGGGCCGAATATCGGATTTATATTTCTGATAATGCTTTAAGATGACCTGGTCTCCTCCCTTTTGAACGTCATGGACAGTGGCCCGGGTTTCTTCAAAAATATCCGAGATGTCGTCCATAGACCTCCTGAGCAGGGACTCCTTCCTCTCCAGGGATAATTCCTTTAGTCTCTCGGGTTTGATGAATTCCATGTTACTCATCCTCCTCTATCTTTAGGAATGTTGAATTTAAAATCAAAACGGCTTGGTTCTAACCTGTATTGTAATAATTGACAATGGAAATTTGTTCTAACAAGACAAAATTATGGTTGTAGAAGGGCAAAACGTTTTCCGTAATCTCTTAGGGCATCCTGAGTACTTGAGAAGGCCAGTTCGGCCCAGGGAATCTCTTCATATTGGAACAGGCCTAATTCCAGGGTTTCCTCACAGGCGGCCGGAACACCCGCCACTGCTTCGGCTAAATAAACTACAATGACCACCGTATTCCCTGGATAAGAATATACATTTAACAGGGAGGTTAATCGGACTTGAAGATTAGTCTCTTCCAGGGTCTCCCGAATAGCCGCCTCTTCCAGGGTTTCCCCCCGGTCGACAAATCCCCCAGGAATGACCCATTGGCCGTAGCCGGGAGAAATCCCTCTTTTTACCAGCACGATCCGGTTGTCAAAAAGGGTAATGGTTCCGGCTGCTACTTTGGGATCGAGATAGAATATAAAAGAACACTGACTGCAGACCAAACGGTTCGGACCTTGGGCCTTTATCTGTTTTTTATTTAAATTCCCTCCACATAGAGGACAAAAGCGAAAAGGGGGATGAAGTTGATGAGTCGGGTGAATATCGGGTACAAAGGGCTGGTTCATACTAACCGATATTATTTTGAATTATTGAAAAAATAAAGACTTTTTTCTTGATTCCTGGCGATAATCTCGTTATGAAAGACAACACGGCCTTTATTCTAAAGCTTGTAGATCCTTTTAATAAAATCAAGGAGGACTATTTGGAAAAAAACCGAATCAAGAATTTGGAGCCGGAGCGGAAAAAATCGATTATCCGAGAATATGCGGAATCCATCATTATCGCTATCCTCCTGGCCTTGTTAATACGGGCCTTTGTCGTCCAGGCCTTCAAGATACCCTCAGGTTCCATGAAACCCACTTTGCTGGTGGGAGATCATATTTTAGTCAACAAGTTCATCTACGGGGTCAAATTTCGGGTGCCCTTTACTTCCATTAACTATACCCTCATCCCCATCAGTTCCCCGAAAAGAAATGATGTAGTGGTTTTTATATACCCGGTGGATCCTAATAAAGACTTCATCAAGAGGGTTATCGGACTCCCAGGAGATACGGTCCTGATCAAAAACAAAAAGATCTATATCAACCAACGCGACATGGACGACCCTCATGGTTTTCATACGGATCAAATGGTCATACCCGAGATGGAACAACCTCGAGACAATATGGGACCTATCATCATCCCGCCTAACAAGATCTTTGTCATGGGAGACAATCGCGACGAGAGCTACGATAGCCGTTACTGGGGCTTTGTGGATCAGAAGTATATTATTGGCCAGGCCTTTATCCTCTACTGGTCCTGGGATCGAACCGAGTTTGGGGTGCGCTGGCGGAGATTAGGAAACTTGATCCATTAAAGCAACCGGGGAGGACTTTTGAAAAAGGTTAAAGAAGCACCTCTCGCATCGGGCACACCAAGCCTCCTTTTGACCAATGATGACGGTATCTATGCTAAAGGCCTGGAGAGCCTTGTCCATGTTTTAAAAAAAAGGTATCCCCTCTGGGTTGTGGCCCCTGAGTCTGAACAGAGCGCTGTAGGCCATGCCCTGACATTAACCCAGCCTCTCAGGGTCAAAAAAATATTTAAGAACGGGACTTTTTTCGGATATGGTGTCAGTGGGACGCCGGCCGACTGTGTCAAAATCGCCCTCCATGAATTGATTGCTTCCTCACCTCCCCGCCTGCTCATCTCCGGTATTAATCTGGGACCCAATGTGGGGATCAATGTCATTTACTCCGGAACGGTTTCAGCCGCCACCGAAGGGGCCATGATGGGCCTGACCTCTATGGCCGTCTCTCTTAATTCCTATCAGACTCGCCAATTTGAAACTGCGGCTCATATCACTGCGGCTTTGGTGGATATACTCCTGGAAAACCCTCTTCCCCATGGGGTTTCCCTTAATGTCAATGTGCCTGCCCTTCCTCTTTCGGAAATCAAGGGGATTCGCCTGGTCAAACAGGGGACTTTTCGTTTTATCGAACGTTTTGAACGACGCATTGATCCCCGGGAAAACATCTATTACTGGCAGGCCGGGGTTTTGCCTCCACCGGAAGAAGCCCCGGATACCGACTATGACCTCTTATCTGCGGGATATGTAACCCTCACTCCGATCAGCTATGACCTGACCCATTACCCTTCTTTGACCAAGCTGACCTTTTTGGAGAAAATGGCTTTAAAAAAAACATAAAAGCTTTTGCGCTTTAAGTCCCAGATAGGCCTGGGGTTACGATTTACTCCTAACCTGCGCCTTCAATTCCCCGGGCTTGAGGATCGCATAAGCGAATCGCATCACAGGTGTGGGCACGTCCAGTTCTGCACCCATCCGTACGACCAGGCCGATCATGGATTCTAATTCAGTTACCCGCCCGGCTTCCACGTCTCGCTGCATGGATGGCTTGATACTTGGTGAACTGTTATCAATGAACGAGAGGGTCTTTTCTACAATGTCTGCGTCGAGAAGAATGCCCTTGGCATGAGCGATGGCCTCCACTTCTTTCAGGGCTTCCATCAATATGGCGCGAGCTTCGGGGACATGCCGGTATTCACCGAAGGTTACCCCCGTCAGGCTGCCAAGTGCGCTGACTGCAGCGATGAATAGATATTTGGTCCAAAGAATTTTTTTGATGTCCTCGACCAGTTCGATTGTCGCTCCGCTCCTGTTTAAAGTATCGAAAAGCCTTTGGGCCCGCGGCGTTTTTTGCCCGTTAAATTCTCCGAAAACGATGCGGCGAAACTGGCTGTACTGACCGATAACACCCGGCGCTTCGATTGCCGCTGAAAGCCATGTCGCCCCCCCAATAAGGTGTTCCATTCCTACTACGGCACCGATGCGGTCAGCGGCATCCACGCCGTTTTGAAGGGACATCACAACGGTTTCCGGTCCGACAATCGGCTGTATTGCCTTTGCAGCCTCGTCTGTATTATAGGTCTTGGTGGCCACGATGACGAGGTCTACTGGGGACTCAATGTCGACGGGGTTGTCCGTTACCTTGGCCGGTGAGATCATAAAATCCCCGAAGACACTTTTGACCTGCAAACCTTTTTCGCGAATGGCCTGGAAATGGGCTCCCCGCGCAATGAAGGTCACATCTTGTCCGCCTTGCGCAAGCAATCCGCCGTAATATCCACCGACTCCACCCGTACCCATAATGGCAAATTTCATGATTACCTCCTACGACATACTCTGTATTTCGTGCCCCATGGCACAACGTCCTTCACCCAAAACCCCCTGTTTTTTCTCCTTGATTCCTTTTATGGCTTATTTTATACTCTCCCCATTGAAAAGCAAGTTTTTCTCTCATATTACCTGTGAAAAATACTCAACGCCCTGATGATCGGATTGCCCATTGCCTTAAAAAGTCCATAATTTATCCAAATATTTTAGTTGACATTGACTGTTCTAACTTATAAAAATATGAAGTTCACTTAAAGAAGATTTTGCGCGATACACGGATAAAGCGTTTTAAAAATTTAAAAGGAGGCGGAAATTATGAATTCAATTAGTGTCCTTATTTTGGGTTTTATTGTCGCTTATGTCGGTTATCGTTATTATTCCAAGTTTATTGATTCGAAAATTATCAAATCAGACCCTAAGAGGGCCACCCCGGCGAAGATGTATATGGACGGGGTCGAGTTCATGCCCACCAGCAAAAACATCCTCTTTGGTTACCAGTTCAAGTCAATCGCCGGTGCGGCCCCAATTATTGGACCGATTATTGCGATCCAATGGGGATGGCTGCCTTGCTTGATATGGATCCTTGCCGGGGCATTGTTCATCGGTTGGGTTCAGGATTACTCTAGTGCAGTGGTAGCCATGAGAAACGAAGGGGCCTCTTTTGGGGGCTTAAGTCATAAGTTCATTTCACCGCGGGCACGGATCATCCTTCTATCTTTCATCTACTTCTATCTGCTTCTCATCGCCGGGGCCTTCGGCAATGTAGTGGTCAGCACAGCCATCGCACTTAAGGCAGCCCCGATGGCCTGGCTGTTTTTAACGGTCGGCGGGATACTGGCCGGTCAGATGATCTACCGTTGGAAGAAAGACATTATCCTGACCACTGTTGTTACGGTCGTTATCGCCCTCCTTGGAATATGGGTCGGGTCAATGGCCCCTTCCGATAAGATACTGGGGACAGATCTTGCCAACAGCAGAGTCGTCTGGGCTATTGCCGCCTTCGTCTTCTGTTATTTTGCGGCGGTCCTGCCCATCTGGAGGTTTGCCCTGCCTATCAATTATGTGGCCGCCTATATTGTTTTTCTTGGGCTTTTCTTCGGGATCATCGGTATTTTTATCAATCATCCCAACTTTACCCTTCCGGCCTATACCGGTTTTTCGATCAAGATCGGCCCCCTGTGGCCCATTCTGTTTGTCACCATTGCCTGCGGGGCGATTTCCGGGTGGCACAGCATCGTATCGAGCTCGGGAACGGCCAGGCAGTTGGAAAGCGAGATGGATGCACGGCCTGTCGGGGGGGGAGTTATGTTTGTTGAAATGATGCTGGCCGTGTTTGCCCTGATTATTGCCGGAACCCTTTACGCTTCGCCTGCTGAATATGGTGCGGCCATCGCCAAAGGACCGGGGGCTATCTTTGCCGGAGGGGTAGCAAAATTTTTGGGCGCCCTCGGACTTTCTGAAAATTTGGGTCGCTCCTATGGCAGCGTGATGATGATCGTTTTGGCCGTCACGATTATGCAGTTGGTTATCCGTTTCATGCGGGTTGCCACTTCGGAATTGCTCAGCGATGTCAGCTCGGTCTTTAGGAATGCCCACGTGGGAACCTTTATTGCATGCATCCTCGGCATGACACTCGTCTTAACAGG
>Ga0209777_10009771_pt1 | contig 10281 bp, 9 predicted proteins | sample FrelakmetHBP12HB_FD_187147 | JGI IMG/M metagenome (GOLD analysis project Ga0209777, IMG submission 187147) | Freshwater lake sediment microbial communities from the University of Notre Dame, USA, for methane emissions studies -HBP12 HB (SPAdes)... | ecosystem: Environmental > Aquatic >... | reverse complement strand
CCCGGTGCACGGACGAGGCAAAGAAAAAACGGACAAGAAAAAACAGCAAAGACGTCTCCAGGGAAAAGGCAACGGAGGAGGAATTCCTGGCCGTCTCGATGCTGTGACGCCCGGGGTGCGCCCGGTTGACGCTTCAAAACAGCAAAAAAACGGCCCCGTGCGGGAACGTTTTGCCTTGACTCACGGCAGCCTTTCATGAATAGGGGCGGCGCGTTTGTTGTGCATCGCGCGGCCCGTACGGGCCGCGTCGTCTCCTCGCAAGGGGCGCCCCTGGCGCAGGCGACAAACCCGAGAACGGGCGCCCTGGTTGGAGAGTGTAACGATGAAATGCCGGACATGGTTCCTGAGCGCGGCCCTTCTGGCCGCACTTGCGGTCGCGCCGGTGTTGGCGGCGGATGCGCCTGCAGCAGCCCCTGCGGCCCCGAAGGCCAAAGCTGCGGCCCCTGCCGCACCCGCAGCCGCGGCGCCCGCCAAGCCGCCCATCGACGGCGATCTGGCCGACATGGTCCGCGAGTGCAAACTGACCGACGAGCAGGTCGCCAAACTGGCCGAGGCTGGAACCCGCTTACAAACGCAACTGGCCGAGTGGCGGAAGACCAACGCTGACAAGATTGCTAGACTCAACAAGGCTATCGAGGCAGCCCAATCGGCCAAGGACGAGGCGGCCCTGGCGAAGGTCAGAAGCGAGTCCATGCTCATCTTCCAGGAACAGATGAACCTGACCATGAAGGGCCTGAAGGGCATGATGGATATCCTGACGCCCGAGCAGCGGAGCCTGTGGTGGGGCTTCGTCACCTTCCGCGAGTTGATGGCGGGCATGGCTTCGGTTGGCTTGACTACCGAGCAGGTCACGAAAATCCGCGAGATCTGCAACGCCGCCGGCAAGGACCTCGACGCCATCAAGGAAGAGGGCGAGGCCGGCATGGCCGCAATGCTGAAGGTCCGCACCAAGGTGCAAGGCGACGTCCGCGAGAAGGTCCTGACGGCCGAGCAGCGGACCAAGCTGCCGCCGCCGATCACCGAGGCCCCGGCCGCCCCGACGAAAGGTGCTACGCCCCCGGCTGCCGCTCCCAAGGCCGCCGAGAAATAGGGCTGATTCCGGCGGGGGCGGCGGCCGATAATACGGTATGTTCCGCGTGGCCCGTAGGGGCGGCGCGTTTGTTGTGCATCGCGCGGCCCGTACGGGCCGCATCGTCTCCTCGCAAGGGGCGCCCCCTGGCGCAGGCGACAAACCCAAGAACGGGCGCCCTGGTTGGAGACCGTAACAATGAGATGCCGGACATGGTTCCTGAGCGCGGCCCTTCTGGCCGCACTTGCGATCGGACCGGTGTTGGCGGCCGATGCGCCTGCGGCGGCCCCGAAGACCCCGGAGGCCAAGAAGGCGGAATCCCCCGCGGCCCCGAAGTCCGAAGCCGCCGCGCCCGCGGCTGCCGCGCCCGGCAGGCCGGCCGGCGACAGCGACCTGGCCGTCATGATCCGCGAGTGCAAGCTGAGCGAAGAGCAGGTGACGAAGCTGGCCGAAGCGGCCAGCGCCATCATGGTGCAACTGGCCGCGTGGCAGAAGACCAACGCCGACAAACTGGCCGTCTTCCAGAAGGATTTTGAGGCGGCCCGCAAGTCCAACGACGAGGCGGCCCTGGCGAAGGTCAGAACCGAGTCCCAGCCCATCTTCCAGGAACGGATGAACGTGATCATGAAGGGCCAGAAGGGCATGATGGAGATCCTGACGCCCGAGCAGCGGAGCACCTGGATGGGGTTCATCACCTTCCGCCAGTTGATGGTGGCCATGGCCCCGGTCGACCTGAAGACCGAGCAACTCGCGAAGATCCGCGAGATCTGCAACGCCGCCGGCAAAGACCTCGACGCCATAAAGGACGAAGGCGAGGCCGGGATGGCCGCCCTGATAAAAATCCGCACCGCGATCGTCAACAACGTCCGCGACAATGTGCTGACGGCCGAGCAGCGGGCCAAGTTGCCGGCGCAACTGACCGAGCCCCCGCCCGTGCCGCCGGCTGCCGGCGCGACGACCCCGGCCGCCGACCCGAAGGCCCCGGCGAAAGACTCCAAGGCGCCCGAGACCAAGGCGCCGGCAGCCGAGAAGAAGGCTCCGGCGGTGAAGTAGTCGTAAGTGAGCCGTTTGCGGGCCGAAGAGATAACTTAATACGACAGCGCCACATCGCGATTTGCGCGGCGGGTCTCCCGACCCGCCGCGCTTTCTTTTCGCCCCCTGCCCCATTATCGCAAGACCAGGTGCACGCCTGCGGTGGCACGTCTTAAAGCGTATTAGAGCATTTCACGCGCGGCTGTAGCTGACGCTGCGCGGTGGGTCTCCCGACCCACCGCGTTTCACTCGCGTGACGTGACCGCCGGGGACGCGGCGGGTCGGGAGACCCGCCGCGCAAAACTTGCCCAAGTGGCGTTGCAGTGCTAATGCTTCTCGGCCGGACCGACCACGAGCAGCGCAAAGGTATCTTTGCCGTCCGCGCCGGGCACAAAGCCCGGCAGGTAAATCCGGTGGGTCGTCGCGTCGGCCGCAACGGTGCGGGCCCGCGCGGCCGTCTTGAGCGTCTGGATCACCTTGAAGTCGCCCGCCGGCTCTTCCTTGATGACGCTCAGCGTGCCGTCGCGGCCGTTGGGGATCATCACCAGGCCGAGTTGGGCGTCAAACGCGGCGCCGTCCACGCCCTTGCCCACGCCCACGCTGCCCAGCACTTTGCCGCTGCCGGCGTCGACGACCACCGTCTTCTGGTTTCCGCCGCAACCGATGAACAGCCGCTTGTGGGCCGCATCCAGCGCTATCCCCGTCGGTTCCTGGCCCGGCGCGACGGGCCAGCGGGCCAGCACCTTGAGGGCCTTGGTGTCTATGGCCACGACTTCCGACTTGTCCTCCACGTTGACGTAGATGCGGCCGGCCCCATCGGCCACGGCCAACTCCAGCTTGCCGCCGACGGCCAGCGTCACGGGGGGCTTGTCCAGTGCGGCCGGATCGATGACCGTGATGCCGCCGTCGCTGTTGTCGAACGCGAAGACCTTCTTGCTGGCCGGGTCGTAAAGGATCGCGTCGGCTTTCGGGCCGGCCGGGATCTTCTTGACGGCCTTGAAGGTCTTCAGATCAAAGGCCACGACCGCCTTGTCCTTGCCGGCGGTGGCGAAGCCCAGGTTAAGTTCCGGGACCACGGCCACGGCGTGGGCTCCGCTGACGTCAGCCACCTCGCCCAGCAGCGTGCCCTTGTCGGCGTCGATGACCATGACCCGCGTAGCCCGCGAAACATAGACGCGCCGGGCCTCGGGATCGACCGTCAGCAAATCCCAGCCGCCCTCGCCGCCGAGGGTGAAGGTCTTGAGCACCTGGAGCGGACCGGCCGCGGCGGCCGCAGGGGGCGCTGCGGCCGGAGTCTCGGCCGCGGAAAGAGTCAGCAGGGCCAGGCCGGTTGCCAGAAGCATTGCCAAGCGATGAGTCATGGGTTGTCTCCCCGGTTCAGGATGCGCCGCGCCGCCAACGGCTGACGCAGCGGCACCGCATGGATAAGACACTTCTCGCGCCATCTCCCGCCCGCGACCGTCGCCGACGAGTTGTTCTGACATTCTACCGCGAGAACCGACTATTCAACTGCTGAACGGTCCGAATTGCATTCTATTGCCCCACCCGCAACGCGCGGGCCGACAAGCGTTTGCCGCACGAGAGCGTGCCCCCGACCTTACGGTCGGGGCTCGAAACGTCGTGCCCGTCGCACCAAAAGCACGCGGCAGGCAAGATTGCCCGCCGCGCGATCGGTAGCTTGTGGCCTGCAGCTTGCAGCCCGCAACTTACTTGAAGTCCACCGTCACCAGGTGCACCGAGCACGAGATGCACGGGTCGTAGGCCCGGACGAGCATTTCCAAGGCGTGCGTGATTTCCGCCTGCGACTTGCCTTCCGCGAGGAGCTGCGGGATGAAGGCCCGGAAATCGTCCTCGATGTTCGCCAGGTTCTGGTTCGTGGGAATGACGAGGTTGGCATTGATGCAGATGCCGTTCTCATCGTACTCATAGCTGTGGGCCAGCGTGCCGCGAGGCACTTCCGTCAGGCCCGTGCCCCAGCCCTTCTTGCCCTTGGGCCACTGAAGCGGGGGCTTCTCGTCCTGGATGCCGGCGGCGATCAGCTCGTCCATCAGCCGCAGGGTCTCGTAGAAGCAGTGGATGCTCTCGATGACCTGGGCGGTGTTGTTGTGGAAGGTGTTGTAGTTGGGGGCCTTGAGGCCGAGCTTTGCGGCGGCTTCCTTGGCCTTCGGGTGGAGCTGCTCGGAGTTGTTATTGAAGCGCGCCAGCGACCCGACCATGAGGCTCGAGCGCTTGTTCTTGACATGCTTGGCGCTGGAGTGCCTGACGAGAGACTCGTGGATGATGTTCTTATAGTCGCGCGGCTTGGCCTTGTCGCCGTCGCTGGTCATCAGGTCGCCGCCGTAGAAGGCGTACTCGGTGGGATCGCGGAGCGACTCGTACTCGGTCTGGCGCGAGAACTCGGGCATCTTGAGGGTGGCGAAGAGGTCCACGGTGGCCCATGCGTCGGCCTCGTGTGCGGCGACGTGGGCGCGAAGTTCCTTGAGGGTCCGCACGCTCGGCAGCTTCATGTAGCCGCCGGGGACCATGGAGATCGGGTGAACGTGCCGCCCGACGAGGACCTCGCAGATGTAGTTGGCGAGTTTCTTGAGTTTCATCGCCCTGAGGACCACCGCGGTGTGCGTGGCGGCCATCGGGATGACGCTCGGGGCGCCGAAGAAGTCGGGCGCGACGAGGAAGTAGATGTGCAGCCAGTGGCTCTGGAGCTGCTCGGCGTGCAGGACGATCTTGCGCAGCTTGGTGGCCTGCTCGGAGAGCTTGATGCCCATGGCGTCTTCGGTGGCCTTGAGGCTGGCCGTGCCGTGGCCGCAGGCGCAGATGCCGCAGATGCGGGTCGTCAGGAACATCGTGTCCTGCCACGACCGGCCGCGCAGCATCGCCTCGAAGAATCGGGGCGACTCGGTGACCTCGAGCTTGCAGTCGACGAGCTGGCCGTCTTCGATCTTGGCGACGATGTTGCCGTGACCCTCGACGCGCGTGACGTAGTCGACGCGGACGTCCATTGTTTTCGATGACTTAGCCATGTGTACGTTACTCCAATCATGTGCCACGGGTTGCTCGCAACCCGTGATTCGCTCGTCGCGTGCACCCCAAAACGCGCCCACCAAGGTGGGCGGCTAAACGGGCTCTTGCGTTACGATTCCTGCGACACTTCCTTGTAAATGCCCTGGAACAACCGGAACTCGCGAAGCACGTCGTCGGTCGTCAGGCCGAACTCGGCCATCACGTCCTTTGCGGCCTGCGTGTTGGGCTTATCCACCAGCCCGCGGCAGCCGATGCACTTGTGGCCGGCGCTCGGGCACATGTACGGGTCGCAGCCGGCCCGCGTCACTATGCCCAGGCACGGCACGCCCTTGTGCCACATGCAGACGTTGTCGGCCAGCTTGCACGTGACGCACACGGGGTAGTTGGGCAGCTTGAAGGGCTTGCCCATGAGGATGCACTTGGCGGCCTCGAGGAACTCCTTCGGGTTGATGGGGCAGCCCGGGATCTCGGCGTCCACCTTGACCTCGGCCTTCAGCGGCCGCGCGGCAACGTGCGGGAACCAGGTGCGCTTGTCGCCGTAGACGTACTTGCCCACGTCGTCGGGGTCCTGGAAGTTCTTGAGCATGTTGACGCCGCCGTGCGTGGCGCAGGCGCCGAGGGCCACGAGGATGTCGGACTTGGCGCGGATCTCCTGGACCCGCTCGATGTCGTGCGGCGTGACGATGGAGCCCTCGACGAAGGCCACCGTGTAGTGGTCCACGTCGCCGTCGGAGCCCTCGCGGAAGCGGCCGATGTCGGCCACCGCCAGGATCGGCAACAGGTCCGTCTCGCAGTTCAGGATCTGAAGACCGCAACCCTCGCAGCACGACAGCGAATCGATGCACAGCACCGGCTTGGCCATTTGTATTGCCCTTTAGTCGTAAGTCGTTTCGCACGTCGAGCCCCGACCATAAGGTCGGGGTTACTAGCTTCGGCCGGCAAACGTCTTGTTTCGCTCGAACGTGACCCCGAGCTTACGCTCGGGGCTCGAGCAATCTGAAATCTCAAATCTGAAATTCCAGATTTCAGATACCAGATTAAATGCCCTCGCGCAGGCGCTTGACCTGCTCGTAGGTAAAGACCGGCCCGTCGCGGCAGACGTACGTGCCGCGAATCTGGCAGTGGCCGCACTTGCCCACGCCGCACTTCATGTTCCGCTCCAGCGAGCAGATGATGCGGTGCTCGGGAACGCCCTCCGCCAGCGCCTCCAGGACCGTAAACTTGAACATGACGGGCGGCCCGACGATCACGGCCCACGTCTTGGCGGGGTCGATATCCACCTTGTTGAACAGCCGCGTGATCACGCCCACGTTGCCCTTCCAGTTGGCGTCGGCGCGGTCGACCGTCACGTGCACGTCCACGTCGCCGCGCTTGCTCCACTGCTCGACTTCCTGGCGGAAGAGGAGCCACTTGGGCTCGCGTGCGCCGAAGAGGATCGTCACCTTGCCGTAGTCCTTGCGCTTGTCGAGGACATATCGGATGAGGCTCCGCGTGGGCGCAAGGCCCAGCCCCCCCGCCACGAACAGGACGTCCTGGCCCTTCATGACGTTGTAATCGAAGTGGTTGCCGAACGGGCCGCGAACGCCGACCCGGTCGCCCGCCTTGAAGCCTTTCAGTGCGTTTGTGACCATTCCGACGCTGCGGACGGTCAACTCGAACGCGTCGCGCTGGGTCGGGCTGGAACAGATGCTGATGGGCGCCTCGCCAATGCCGTAGACCATGACCTCGACGAATTGGCCGGGCTCGTAGGCGAGCGGCGCGCCCTCCAGTTGGAGGCGGAAGAACCGCTCCGTGTCGGTCATCTGGTCAGCCTCAATGATCCGCGCCATCCGCGGAACGTACGGGCTGGGCGCCGTGGCGCCTTTCGCAATGTCGATGGCTACCTGTGTCACGAGTTTCACTCCCGCGGCTGGCTATTCGCAAAACGTCACACGCGCCCACCAAGGTGGGCGGCTAAATGGGCTTACCGGCTCCCCGCGATCTGAATGAACGTTTCCTTGATGCTGATCCCGGACACGCACGCCCGCTCGCACCTTCCGCACCCCACGCAGCCCGAGCGGCCCGTCTGCTCCACGATGTACTTGCCCTTGCGGAACATCCTGTGCCGCAGGCGGCTGGAGCGGTCCTTGCGGAAGTTCTCGCCGCCCGCCACCTCGGCGAACGGGTCCAACTGGCACGAATCGTACCGCCTCACGCGGCAGCCCTTCGTCAGGTCGGCCGAGATGTCGTCCACCACGTCCCAGCAATAGCAGGTGGGGCACGTCGTGTTGCACGACCCGCACGAGAAGCACCGCCGCGCGATCGCTTCCCACACGAGGCTGTCGTAGGAGGCGTCGAGCACTTCCGGCAGGTACTTCACTTCGCACGGCAACTGGTAGTGGAAGTTGCCGCGCTTCTCCTCCGTGAACGTCTGCCGCGCCACCATGTCTTGCTTGTTGGCCGGCTGGAGCTTCGCGCCCTTCAGGAGCTGCTGGCCGAGGTCGGTCTTGACCTCGACGAAGTAGTGGTCGCGCTGGGGCGTGAGCATGATGTCGTAGCCCGTCTCGGGGTACAGCGACCCCATGTCGAGGCAGAAGCTCGTCTCGTCGCACGGGGCGGCGCAGTCGAGGCCGATGATGCCCGTGTCGGCGCGGCGTGCAAGGTAGTGCGGGTCGGGCACGTCTTTGCCGAACGCCGCATCGAGCGTCGCCAGGGCCGTGATGTCGCACGGGTGGACGCCGAAGAGGACCTGCGGCTCGTGCTCGAGGATCGGCTGCGGCTTAGGGTCGCCCCCGACCGCGTACGTCATCACCGCCTGGCGCGACGGCCACAGGAACTTCTTCGGCCCCAGGACGGTCGTGGTGTAGTCCAGCCGCACATCGGCCGGGTCGACGACGTATTCCAAGGCGAACTTCTGGTCGGTGCGGTCTGCGACCGAAGTCTCCTTCAGGACGGGCCCCGCCACCTTCCTCGACTTCGCCAGCGTCGCGATCCACGCGCCGAGGTCGCTCTTATTCAGGACTTGTGGAAGCATGCGTTATGACCCTTCGTGCTTTGCCTCAACCCTCGAGCCCCGACCGTAAGGCCGGGGCTACTCGCTTCGCATCAACCATCGAGCCCCGACCGTAAGGTCGGGGTTGCTCGCTTCGGCCGGCCAACGTCTTGCTTCATTCGGGCGTGACCCCGAGCTTACGCTCGGGGCTCGATTGCTCGGGCCAGCGATGGCCTCTAGCCCTTGATCGCGCCCGTGACGGCCTGAACCAACCGCTTCGGGTCGACCGGCTTCTCCAGGAACAGCTCGACCGGCATGAAGTCCTTGTCGATGGCGGGGGAAAACTCGAAGCCCGTCTTCTTCGAGATGCTCGTGAGCATGATAATCGGAATGCGGGCCGTCTTGCCGTCCGCCTTCAGGTCCTGGGCGATGTGGAACCCCTCGGTGTCCTTGGCCATCATGACGTCCAGGAGGATGCAGTCGATGCCGCCTTCGCGGATCCGCGACACGCCCTCCTGGCCGGTGGGCGCCGTGACGACGGCAAACCCCGCCCCCTCCAGGATCACCTTCGTGGCCTCCAAGACATCCGGATCGTCGTCGATTACGATGACCGTTTTTTTCGCCATGGTCCGCTCCCTATCTCGCCCGATAGCCAACGCCGCAGGTGCGACGGATTGCCTGTCTCAAACGCCCCCAAGAAACCACTGTGAAACTTTTCACACGAAAACGCCCAGAAAAACGGGGTCTCCAAAACCCCGCCGCTGGGGAGAATACTACATCACGCCGGGAGAGGTGTCAAATTCTTTCCGCGAGAAAAATCCCGCGCTCGGGGGCATGCCTCGTTACAACCGACCTTGGCGCGGCCGAAGACTCGCAGGGCACTCTGAACGAGCCTCATTCGCCCGCCGCGGCCTGCGTTTGAGGTTCCGAATTGGAACCTCAAATCCCGGAACTCCGCCGGGGTCAACTGCCGGGTGCCACGGTTGCGCCGTTCAGCAACCGTGCCGCCGTTCGACGCCGAGCACGGCTGCAAACAGCGCAGCCGTGGCACCCGGCGCCTTGGATAATGTGCAATCTGAGTGAGGCACTACATTAGCAGATTCGCGGCAGGTCTTCGCCGTAGGGCAATTCCAGCACTCGCTCGCCGCCGATCGTCGTGCGAAGCGTGACGCGCGGGCCGCTTGCCGCGGGCAGGACTTCGCCGATCACCGCGGCGTCGCGGCCGAGCGGGTGGCCGCGCATCGCCGCGAGGGCCGCGTCCGCCTCGTCGGCCGGGGCGACGACGACGAACTTCCCTTCGTTCGCCACGTTCAAGACGTCCAGGCCCAGTGCGTCGCAGGCGCCCATGACCGCGGGCCGCACGGGCACGGCGGCCTCGTCGATCCGTATCTTCAGGCCCGCGGCCTCGGCCAGTTCGTTGACCGCCGCCGCAAGGCCGCCGCGCGTCGGGTCCTTCAAGGCCCGCAGGTTCGGGCACGCCGCCATCAGGCGCTCGGCCAGCGGCCAGAGCGGGGCAACATCGCTCGTGACCGCGGCCTCGAACGCCAGACCCTCGCGCTTGCTCATCACCGCGATGCCGTGGTCCGCGAGCGTGCCGGAGACAAGCACCTTGTCGCCCGCCCTGATCGCGTAACCGCCTAGGCGGCGGGGCCGTCCGTCCGCCCCCTTCTGGATCTCGCCTATGCCGGCCGTGTTGATGAACAGCTTATCCGCGCTGCCGCGCTCGACCACTTTCGTGTCGCCGCAGACCACCGGGACGCCCACCTCGCATGCGGCCGCCGCGGCGGAGTCCAGCACGCGCCCAAGCAGCGCCAGGTCCAGCCCCTCCTCCAGAATCAGCGCAAGCGAAAGCGCCCGCGGCCGCGCACCCAGGCATGAGAGGTCGTTGACCGTTCCGGAAACGGCCAGGCGCCCGATGTCGCCGCCGGGGAACTCCAGCGGCCGCACGACGTACGAGTCGGTCGTAAAGGCCAGGGGGCCGGTCACGTCAACGCGTGCGGCGTCGGCCATGCGGGCCAGTTCGCCGCTCGGGTCGAGCGGGGCGAAGCGCGATAGGATCTCGCGCTTGACGAGGTCCATCATGCGTTCGCCGCCGCCGCCGTCGGCCAGGAGGATGACATCGTCGGGCATGTGTGCCTCCAATGTTCAGGCCCGGTCGCCTTGATTCTGCGCGGCGGGTCGGGAGACC
>Ga0209777_10009770_pt1 | contig 10281 bp, 9 predicted proteins | sample FrelakmetHBP12HB_FD_187147 | JGI IMG/M metagenome (GOLD analysis project Ga0209777, IMG submission 187147) | Freshwater lake sediment microbial communities from the University of Notre Dame, USA, for methane emissions studies -HBP12 HB (SPAdes)... | ecosystem: Environmental > Aquatic >... | reverse complement strand
TTCTCCTTTGGAGTTCAGTATCGGTGCGGCCACGCAGTAAACCCCCGCAAGGGTTTCCTCATCATCGATGGCCACCTTGTTGACCCTGACCTTTTCAATTTCTCGAATCAGCGCGTCTATGGAACCGATAGTCCGCTCGGTGTATTTTTTGAACGAATTTTTTCGGCCGAAAATCTGCCGAATATCTTCATTACTAAAGTATGAAAGGAATATCTTGCCGGTTGCGGCACAGTAACCGGGGAATCGTGCGCCAGCTGACATTGAAATGCGAAGCATCTCTTCGGATTCCAACCGGTAGATGTAGCGAATTTCATTATATTCCCACATGGCCGCATTTACCGTTTCCTTGCACGTTTCGTGGAGATTTATAAGAAAGGGAACCATGGCCTTATAAAGAAATCTTTCTCTTTTGGGGGCCGTTCCGATTTCCAGTGTCCGGACACCAAGACCGTACATTTTCGTTTTGCTGTCCTGCTGGAAGAATTTTCGTGCCTTAAGGGTGCTGAGGATTCGATGAACCGTTCCTTTACCCATCCCAAGTTTCTGGCTGATCTCCGTAATGGAGAGAGCTCGGTCTTGGTCAAGCACCAGTTCTATAATTGAAAGCGCTTTTTCAAGTGAGGTTACTCGGTATTCATTTTCGGGATTTGAAAGAGTCTTCGATTTTGATGGTATCGGTTTGATGGTAAACTCCCCTCTCTCAAGTTCTGTATAGTAAAAAAGGCTTTATCAGATACAGAAAAGTAAAGTCAAGCAAATTATTCTGTATAGTTAATATTGAATTCTAATATACGGAACATTAATATTGACATTTTCCAGATCAAGTAATAAAAATCTCTAGGTGTAATTGAAATAATCAGGTTTTCTTGTTAACGGCCTTTAACCAAGGAGTGTCGATGGAAGAATAATAGACCCCATTTTTCAAAAGAGATATGGGGTTTTTTGTTTTGGGCAGAACAATAAAATAGATAACTTATTTCAAGAGTATCAACGCACGGCTCGTTTTTCGAGAATGGTCTCAAACTTCGTCAGAATGGAGTCTGGAACCGGCAGCATCGGGATTGAACATGGACAGCGAGAACATTCCCCGCAGTTTGCTGCGTGGGCCTATGTCCCGTCTTCAGCGGGATTAGCGGATCGCATATGGGTCAGGCCAAGGGCCTGACCGAACCGAATAAAATGAAAGTTCAAGGAGGGAACGATATGCAAAATTTTACATTTTGGAATCCGACAAAAATTATTTTTGGGCAAGATACAATTCCACAAATCGGAATAGAGACCCGGCAATTTGGCCAAAAGGTCATGTTGGTTTATGGCAAAGGCAGTATTAAGCGCACAGGCATTTACAATCAAATTACCAATGCCCTACAGGAAGCGCAACTTCAGGTGATCGAGTTTGCCGGAGCCCAATCGAATCCGCTCTTATCACATGTCAGAGCAGGCATTGCATTGGCAAAACAAGAGCGTATTGAAGCGATTGTCGCAGTTGGCGGAGGGAGCGTCATTGATACGTCGAAAGCGATTGCCGTTGGCGCGAAAACTGATGGCGATGTCTGGGATTTCTACCTGGAGAAAGTGACGCCCCAGGAGGCATTACCTGTGTTGACCGTGTTGACTTTAGCGGCAACCGGCTCGGAGATGAATCCCGCTTCCGTGATTACGAATGCAGAGACACATCAGAAATTTAATCTCCGTTCGCCATTGCTCTTCCCGAAAGTATCCATTCTCGACCCAACCACGACCTATACGGTTTCGAAAGCCTACACCGCCTATGGGGGCGTAGATGCCATTTCACACCTGATCGAAGGGTATTTTACGCATCAAGACCCCTGGACTCCCATTCAAGATCGCCTGGTTGAAGGACTTGTCAAGACTATTATGGAAAGCACCGAGCGCATTCTGGAAAATCCTCAAGACTATCAGGGACGGGCCACGATGATGTGGGCGGCGACCCTGGCCTTGAACGGATTACCGGTGGCCGGACTTGGTCTGCATGGATTTCCGAATCACATGATCGAGCACTCGCTCAGCGCCCTTTATGATATTGCGCATGGCGCAGGTATATCAATCATTATTCCCGGTTGGATGCGATATGCCTCGCGCAAATCTCCGGCGAAATTCGCGCAATTTGCGGAACATGTGTTTGGGCTTCAAGGGCGTTCGCCTGAAAAATCGGCTGAAAAAGGGATTGCAGCGCTAAAAGCCTGGTTTGAAAAAATCGGCAGTCCGACGACGTTGGCAGCCGCGAATATTCCTGCAAACGACATCGCCAAAATCGCCGAAAACGCTGTGATGCTGGCAAAGAAGTGGAAATTAAATGAGTACACGCAAGAGGTGATTGCTGAAGTGCTCAGGCTTTGTCGTTAAGCAAAAACCCTGATTGAACCTACTGGTGGTGGCCTCATGGTAGGAGATACCGACACGGGTTATATCGTCGTGCCGCACACAGGGGCTCTGCGTAGGGAGTTCGAGGAATGCTGCAGGAGAACAGATCGCGACCCGCCGTTATGGGTAAGGGTTTTCACACTAAACACAAATGGGTAGCCAATGCCGTCCAAAGAGTCGGTACGCCGGATCGCCCAAAGACCGGGCCCCCGCTGACGCATGGGTTATAAATGGGCTGACAAACTCCTAAAGGAGAAAAAATGAAATACGCACGCTTTGAATATCATGGCAAGGTACTCTACGGAATCGTTGAAAAAGACGAGATCCGGGGATTGCACGGCTCCATATTGGAGGACAGCGAGGAATCTGGTGTTCGGTATCTGGCAAAAGATGTGAGACTGCTTTCACCGATAACGCCGACCAAGATCGTTTGCATCGGCCAGAACTACCTTGAGCACATAAAAGAGATCGGAGCTACCCCGCCTGCGGAGCCGCTGTTTTTTCTCAAGCCGCCTTCCTCTGTCGTCGGCCCGAACGAAGAGATCGTTTATCCAAGGAATGCTACGCGGGTGGATTACGAAGGAGAACTTGCCATTGTCATCAAAAGAAAGATGAAGGATGTTCCTGAATCTGAAGCGAAAAAATATGTATTGGGATATTCCTGTTTCAATGATGTTACGGAAAGAAACCTTGTTACAGCTAACCCGTTTAATTTGACGATTGCGAAAAGCTTCGACACCTTTAGCGCCTTTGGGCCGTATATCGTGACTGATATTGATCCGGATAATGTCCAAGTGAAAACCTATTTAAATAACGAGGTGAAGCAGGACGACAACACCAAGAATTGTCTTTTCAAGGTGGCAAAGGTTCTTCACTATCTCTCCCAGTGTTTGACACTTTTCCCTGGGGACATTGTTACGACGGGAACACCAAAGGGAGTAGGGCCGATGCATCCTGGGGATTTGGTCGAAGTGGAGTTGGAGGGAATTGGCAAACTGGCGAACAAGATAAGGGCCGAGGGACCACCAAACTGAGCTGGGTCCGGGTGGACCAAGGCACACTGCTGCAAATAGTGAAGAAGGGCTTCTGAATTGGGCCGATTTGGGGCTTAGAATCATGTTTCTGGCCTTGAACAGATAGATTGTGCCCCGGGGCGGACCAAGGGGAGTGGCTGTGCTAAGGGACTTCCAGCAGGTAGGGAATGAACACTTTGAGAAAAGATGCCATAGATCAAAAGTCCTTACCTTGCTTCTTTCTAAAGGGAAGATCACCGCTGATCATATTAATCTACTGAAATCTTGGTGACATTCAGGGTTTCAGGTCTTTTGTGGGCCACGCATCCATCCCAGGAAAAAAGAGGCCATGGAAAATCTGGCTCGTTATATCATCCGGGCCTCTTTCTCCCAGGATCGAATGACCTATCTCCCCAAAGAGTCCAAAATCATCTACCGATCCATGTCATCCTCTGACACAATGACATGTTAAGTTCAAATGGTAATGGTTAATCCAATCATAAATTAAAGGTGCGGACTTGTGTATGGTTGAATTCAGTGCAGTGGGGCAAAGTTTCAAGAAAACGAGAAGTTCTTCCTGAAATCCTCAAACTTCCCTTTTTGAAAAAAGACAAGAGTTTAAATGCTAATCAACGAAAGGTACTTAAAAAAAACTTGACTTTACGGTAAGAATGGAGTACGTCTTCCAAAATAATTAGCTAAGTTTTTCTTCTGGCAACCTTTTACCAAGGGAGTGTCGATGGAAGAATAATAATCCCCATTTCTCAAGAGAGAGGTGGGGTCTATTATTTAAATCATGAAAACTTCATTAGAAAATTAAAAGGGGAAGCAAAATGAAAAAGACATTGATAGTTGTTTTGTTGTTGGTTTATTGGCTCTGCCCCGCTATCTCTATAGCGGAGCAACAGCCAAATCCTCAACCAAACCCTCTTTACAACGGTAATTGGGAAGGAGCATGGAAGGTTGATACTTTCAGGAGGGGCAAGGCTGGAACAGCAATTGAAACAACCATGAAGATTTCTGTAGAAGATACAGGGATTTTAAAAATCATTTATTGGATACATGGACAGGAGCCAATTAATGTAATTGGAAAAGTCTGGAAAAACGATGGTAATTCAATCAGGATTAAATTATCATCCGAGTCGAGCATCTCCATGTCTCTGACAGAAGATAATTCGATTCGGGCTGAATTAAGAGGATTAAAAGGATATCCCCCTCTTTCAACCATTTTGTTTCGTCAAAAATAACACAAGGCAGACGGCGGCGATTCTATAGATATCATAGATGACCCGCTCTTCCCTTGCCAGATTTTCTGGTATATGGGATAGGGGATGGGCTGATGGAGGAAGAATGATAAATGCTGCCTTACCGATAGCGTGCAGGTTTGTAATCACCTGCACGGGGGGTAATACGGTAGAAGCCCTTTATACTGGTTTGCTGGGCGTACGAGGCTTGTAGGGGGCGAATGGAAACTCAGCGGAAAATTGGTAGAAGATAAAGTCATATTTAATTATCTCGATAGCCGTGGAAATGAGCGTAAAATTTCCCTTAAAATGAGTAGTGATGGCATGCATATTAGCGCGGAGTATTCCTTTTTTGGCGGACAATGGCGGGGCACGCTCACCAAGCGACAATCAAGTTCAAATTAAACCAGATCATCTACCGTTCCAAGGACAACCAGCCACCATGCTCGTTCGTGGTTCTGGACTAAATGTCCTTTCAAAATTGAGAAAGTCTTAAAATAAATTCCTTTTTTAATTATTCGAGAATTTTAGGGCAGGGTCGTCATTTGGCTCTGCCTTTTTTATGCACATTTCAACCAGTAATCGTTATTTTGTGTGGCTATGTTTTTTGAGGACTTGTAGGTGTATTCGCTGAATTCGGTGCGGTGGGGCAAATTTTCAAGAAAACCAGAGGACTCCTTCCTGTAGTCCTCAACCCTCCTCTTTTAAAAAAACATAAGAGTTTAAACGGTAATCGTCGACAAGAGGGTCTTGATATTTGTTGGACTTAGAAACGGCAGCAGCATGATTTAGCCCAACATCGGTATATTAAGCAAGGGAGGTTAAACAGAAACCGGATAACAGTGAGAAAGGGATATTATCCGACCATAAAAATATTACAAATTTAAGCAGTTACGTTTTAGGGAAGTTTATATTTTATTGAAAAGGCAAAAACTTTTTGTTATTATCCAGAAACTGTTCAATAACTTGTTCATGCCGACGCTTGCGCGTCGGCATGAATGGGCGCGGGAATGCAATAGTGATGTTGAAGTAGAGTATAAAGCTTCTTGGGAGTAGGAGAGTGTTCAATTTATCCCAATTGCCTATTTTTATATTAGCGGCCTTGATCCTTCTGCTCATCCCTGGCCCAGCCGTGCTATATATTGTCGCGCGCAGTTTGGACAAAGGCCGGGTTGCTGGATTGGTGTCCGTACTTAGCATCGAGGTTGGTAACTCTGTGCATGTCTTGGCCGCTACTTTTGGCTTGTCCGCCATACTAGTATCGTCGGCATTGGCATTTTCCATCGTAAAATATCTGGGAGCGGCCTATCTCATTTATCTAGGAGTGCGTCGATTTATCACACGCGAGGCAATCCATCAACCACTGACTGGCAAACCTCAAAGCCTAGGTCAAATATTTCGCCAAGGCGTACTGGTAGCGATTCTCAATCCAAAGACGGCTCTGTTCTTTTTCGCTTTTTTACCACAGTTTATCGATTCTTCAAAAGGTTCAATCATGCTCCAGCTCATGACTCTCGGCTGTTTATTCGTGATGATGGCTATAATCACGGATGGACTCTATGCGCTATTGGCGAGCACGGCTGGCCGATGGCTCAAAGGCACGCGCTCGTTTCTACGGGTTGAACGTTATGTGATTGGGAGTGTCTATATTGGACTAGGAGTGATGGCCGCCCTAGCAGATGCCAAGCATCATTGAAGAGAAATACAACCGCGCCCAACAAGCGGTTGCTCACTTTCAATCAGTAATCGTCAATTTTAAGGGCTATCCTTTTAGTGGACTTGTAGGTGTACTCAATGAATTCGTTCAGGTGAAGCATTTTTCAAGAAAACCAGAGGACTCCTTCCTTAACTCTTCAAAAATCCATTTTTGAAAAAAGACAAGAGTTCAATTGGTAATCGTTAATAGGCATATTATAAATCTATGCAGTCACATCATTTCGCCCTTATTATTCTATTGACTTTCTTTCTCAATGAGGCTATAAATCTAAACTTACTATAACATATTGAAAAAACATCCCAACTTAACCCCAGCCTATTTGGACAGGGAAATGAAGTGGGAAATTCGGAAAGTTCCGATACAAAGCCTCTATAGGGGATCAGACCCTTGTGGAGGCTTCTTTTTTTTCTAAATCATTATCCCCAATCCATTTTACCGGCAATTTTCTGCTTAAAGGAATCGATTTAACGATTTTTCAAAAATTATATCCATAAGGAGGGAGAAAATGAGAAAAATTAGCATCTTTGTAGCGTTAACATTAATTTTTATGACAGGGATCATTTCTTCTTCATCGCAGGCCTTTGGACAGAGCGGCCCCAAAGTCCTCATGATTCCCCGTGAAGGATACTCCATAGATCTTGATCTCATGATCAAGATGGAGGTAGGTGTGATGACCATCCTTCTTAAAAGGGCAGGCTTTGAAGTGGACGTAGCTACTACATCAGGCTTCCCCATCCTAGGTCCTACCCAAAAAATTGAAAAAGTTTTGAGGTTATCAGAAATCAACTTGAACGATTATGCGGGTATAATTATGCCGTGCATGGCTGTTGGGGAGTTTCCAGGCCCACCGGTGGCTCCTCTGGCAATGGAGGCAGCAAAGAAGTGTCTGGCAGACGGGAAACCTGTGGCTGCTGCCGCAAACTCGGCCACAATCTTGGCGGAAGCAGGACTCTTGAAGGGAAAGAAATACGCCTACGTGAGGGATCCTCTTAAGATGACAAAAACACAGACGAGAACGGATCCAAGATTCGAAGGTGCAATTTATAGTGGCACAGGAGTCGTCCAGGATGGCAAAATCATCACTTCTGGAATTTGCCCCAATTTAGAAAGATTTAGTGGGATGCAAAATGGAACTGTCGAGTTAACAAACAAATTCATTGCAGCAATTGGATCTAAGTAAATACACAATAAGTTAACTTGAGATTCTCGTGAGGACAATTTGAATTAGGAGTCTCACATAACAAGTCTCATAGGCGGGGTCCAGAATTGGCTCTGCCTTTTTTATGCACATTTCAATTGGTAATTGTTACTTTTTGGAACAATCGACTTAGAAGAGTTGTAGGTTACTCGTTAAATTCTGTATGTTGAGGCAATTTTCGAGGAAACTTGATGGCTTCTTCCTGAACTCCTCAAACATCCATTTTGAATAAAACGGAAGAGTTTAAACGGTAATCAACAAAAAGATAATTGAAATTTATTGACTTCTTTTCAAATAAAAGGTAGGTAAATCATCAGTAAATTAAAGATGTTTTTTATTGGCAACCTTTACATAAGGAGTTCCAATGGAAGGATAATAGGCCCCATTTCTCAAAAGAGAGGTGGGGTTTTTTGTTTTAATAGAGAAATCCTGATAATGCAATGGCAAACCAAAGAGGCGGCAAAGGCAAAGGACAGGTGGGAATAGAATTTTAGCCAAATGGAAAGGGTTAGACAAAATGAAAAGGATTTTATTGATAACTTTTTTAACGATATTCTGTTCTGGTAGTATAGTGAATGCTCAATGTGCATGGGTATTGTGGGAAAGAGTTTCCGAATCCCTAACTACCAAAGAGAAAAATTGGGAACCCTTGAATGGATTCCCCACCAATAACGGATGCTTGAAATCAAAAGAAAGCCAAGTTCGTGATTTGGGAAATTTTTTTACAGAAGGAGATAAAAAATCTGGGATTAAGTCGGTAGTAAAAGTAAATCCTGGGGTCAATGTAATAGTGTCGAAAGAATCAGGCTTTACAATCTTTGAATATCGTTGTCTTCCAGACACAATTGACCCACGAAAATGAGGTTCAAGGAGCATTGAGATGAATAAAAAGGGTCAATTAAAAGTTATTTTAGCGGCAGTTCTACAAGGTATTGTAATCTTTATTATGGTTGAATCGGCTCATGGGCAAAATTGGGTTTATGTTACTGAAACTAACGACACAAAATTTTATTATGATAAAGATAGTATTTCTCGTCTATCACCAAATATTGTTCGCTTTTGGACTAAAAATGTTTCAAGTCCTTCCAACATAATAAATCGACTCAAGAAGGAAGGAAAGTCTATTAAATATTTAATAGATAAGGGATATGAGCAATATTCTTTTAGTATTTGGTATAACGAGTTTAATTGCAGAGAGAAAACTTCTATAGACTTATCTAATACCGATTATGACATTCAAGGTTCGGAATTAGAAACTATTACTTTTTCAAAAAAAGATAAGGTTTTCATACCACCGGGCACAGCTGCCGATGAAATACTTAAGGTGTTATGCAAATAGTGCCCAAATAAGGCAGAATTGAGTTCACTTTTTCTTAAAGGCAACCTTTTACCAAGGGAGTGTCGATGGAAGAATAATGGAACCCATTTCTCAAAAGAGAGGTGGGGTTTTTATTTAAGAGTGATAAGAGTCAAAACAAATTCCAAAGTTATCAGCCATAAACCGTGATGGATGACCTTGTCCATATCATCAAATTAATTTTAGCTAATAATTATATCGCCGCAACATAATACTGTTAATAACATTGTTTTTTTGCAAAACGGGATTTCAGCCAAAGTATTTTATGAGAAATTAGACCCTATTTGGATTCTGGGAACATAGGTATTAAGCAAAATATTTCATCAGCATAAAAAATAATGTTAGGATGAAGGTGGGTGTGGAATGAAAGAAGATGACATACGTGCGGAGTATAACGCGATCGTCAGCTATCACACGGCGCTCGTCAGCAGCCGCCTTACCGTAGCAGGTCTATTTGTCGCAGGTCTTGGCCTTTTGGGCGGAACGCTTCTGAGGCCAGATGTGTCACCTCGGGCAAAAATCCTCGGGGCTGCCTTGGGTCTCTTTCTTACATTCTGCCTGTGGATTCTCGAGCTCCGAAACCGCGCCCTTTTCGCGAATCTTGCGATGCGCGGCATTGATATCGAGCACCAGCATTTCGGTCTCACGGGCCGTAATTGGTACGCTGGTTTCTTTACGCGACAATACGCTCCTTTCAGTCAACAATACAAGGTTGGACCACAGGAAAGCGATTCTATCTCTGATTTTCCAGAGAATCCGCCTGGTCCGGACCGCGTGTTTGTTATTTTTCTCTTGGGAAAGCCGCTGCCTAAGTGGCTTGCTAAGGGAATCACTTATTCTCTCGGGCTCGATCTGCTTTATGTTGGAAGCTGCCTCTTCTGGGCATTCATTTTACTCTGGTACGTGCGGAGGCTGTGAGATGGCCTAAAGAATCACTCAAGCCGACCCGGAATAACGCTGGTTTGAATTGGCGCAGCTTTGTGGCCGGGCGGCTTAGTTTAGCGTTCTCGCCGCCGTTTTGCTCACTTTCAATCAGTAATCGTCAATTTTAAGGGCTATCCTTTTAGTGGACTTGTAGGTGTACTCAATGAATTCGTTCAGGTGAAGCATTTTTCAAGAAAACCAGAGGACTCCTTCCTGAAGTCCGCAATTTTTTATTCTTGAAAAAAGAAAAGAGTTCAATCCTGAAGTCCGCAATTTTTTATTCTTGAAAAAAGAAAAGAGTTCAATTAGTAATCGTTATCAAGTCGGCGGGAAATTTAAACCATCGGAAAATAAATCAGAGACCCCCACCCATACCGTCCCTAAAACTTCAGATAGACTACTCGGAATCTCAGCTTCCATCCCACGCCTTTCGACCTATTTCA
>Ga0209777_10009769_pt1 | contig 10284 bp, 14 predicted proteins | sample FrelakmetHBP12HB_FD_187147 | JGI IMG/M metagenome (GOLD analysis project Ga0209777, IMG submission 187147) | Freshwater lake sediment microbial communities from the University of Notre Dame, USA, for methane emissions studies -HBP12 HB (SPAdes)... | ecosystem: Environmental > Aquatic >... | reverse complement strand
GCCACGTACAGGGCAATTTTGCCTTGGTCGTAGCCTCCTTGAATGGCTTTCTGAAGCTCTGGATCGCGTCCCTTTCGTCGAGTGAAAGCTTCCGGTGTGTACCCAACCTCTCGGGCTATGATTCGCTGAGGGATCAACCGCCGCGCTAAATACGCAATTTTTGTGTACTGTTCTTGGGTTATTTCGCGTTGTTTCCTTGACATAGATATTCCCTGCTGCCGGTTATCATTGATTTAATGAGCCGATTTCGTTATCAGGCGACTAAACGCCTATTGATCTAATCATCCGAATTAAGCCTATTTTTGGGCCTGTTTACTGGCTTTTGATTGATTTTAATGTTTTTTTCATGCTTTTTTAGGGGCTTTATTGGGTTATTCTCAGAATGACCATATACAACTTTTTTTGTTAGTTCGATCTGACAAACCTGAGCCTGGACTTTAGCTGATGAGCAGCCCTTTACTCTCTAGTGCAGAGTCGATTAGAGTTCGGGCGACATCTGAGACAGTGACACCTCTCGAAATAGCCACCTGCTCGACTGCAAACCGAGTTTCTTCCGTGATTGCGATTATCAACTTGGATTGAAATCTTTTAATCGGTGGCATAAGTCAGCTCCGTATCTGTGTTATATGACAGTACAATTCTTTTATAAATAAGTTGCCCACCGAATAATTATCCTACTCAATTTTTTTGAGCGTATAGTGCAATATTAAGGCTTATTTTGTTTTTCAGGCTTAAATAAAGGCTTCTTTGGAGTATACCTAGATTAAATCTTGTCTTGGTTCATATTTCGATCCCTCTAGCCTTCAACCTTTCTTTCGTCCCTACGTAGAACTTAAGCGCCTCAGTTTCGATATCTACGAAAGGGGTCCTTAAGACTATCTCGCTTTCTTCGACGAATTGGGGCATTATAGCCACGTCACAAGGGATATTTCGAGCATCGATCTCATTAGCTGCCTTAATCTGAAGGTCAAAGCCATAACCTAAAGCGCCTGTTATCTTCTCAAAATCAGCCCTGTTATCAGCCTTAATGCAAAGCCTGATGTAAGGCTTAAAAGGCTTGATTAGGTCTAACAGCTCTGGACTATGGCCTATCATGACTCCATTCGTTTCGAAAATGAACTGTCCATTAAACCCCTGCGATCTGACGCACTTAAGCACGTTGGCTATGTGCTGAGTCGATGAAACCCCTAGAAAGGGTTCACAGCCACTAACACGCATAGAACTGCCTGAGTGTTTAGAGAACATATCCAAGAGCTTTTTAGCCACTAAGGAAGGCTCCACGAAACGCTCATCTTCCTTAGTTAGAGGGCGTTCGTTACGCTGGAAATTCCAACAATAGGCACATAACAGGCAACAGCCTACAGCGTTGCACGTGCAAACCCCTCCATAGAAGGGCTGATATCTAAACTTGTAGTATGCTCTAGCTAACCCACGCATAACGATAGTTTCCATTAAGGCAGCACGTTCAAGAGGATCAAAAAGAGGCATTAGGCCACGCCCTTGGTACTTTTATGAGCTGCCATTAACTCAAGTACGTTGATACTTGTATTCGATCCCTCAAGCTTCCTTTTAGCCTTAACAACTTTGAAGGCTTGCTCTCGTTGCCAACGTGGTAACGCCAAAAACTGTTCTTCAATGGTCATGTCTTAAGTCACCCTGTCGATATCTGACTGTTCTTCTGGCAACGCAAAGAATAGTCCTGTCTTCTTAATCGATGACTCAACGCCTAATGATGCGTGTTTTGGCCCTGTTTTTTTGGGTTTAGTCTTAACTTCTGTTGCCCACATGTGCATGTTCACCACGTTTCCTATTAGTCATTGATTCCTACATGAACATGATACTATATAACCATAATGGCTATATATCCTCAAATCATTTAGGATCTACATGCCAAAATATCACCGAATCCAAATAGACGATAGAGCATATAAAGCCCTGATAGCAGAATCGATAGGCAGAGATGGAGTGGACATAAGAGACATCGCGTCTCAGATCCTAATCAACGGCGTGTCCAAAGAAGCGTTAACCTATTCCGGTCAATTTTCCGTAACCTCCGATGAGATTCAAGCACCGGTCTCTGAGCCGGGATCAGAGACTAGTAAGACCTCAAATGAAGAAGTCGCCCGACATATAGCCAAGAAAGCACCACCTACAGGAAAGACGAGAGGCGGTAAGAAAGTACCGATAAGCGACGAGATAAAGGCTGAGGTGCGAAAAAGAAAGCTCGAAGACAGTGAAATATCCAATCGCAAGATAGCTCAAGAGGTAGGGATATCTCCGGCAATGGTGAATAAGATCCTGAGCGATAAGGGAGATCTCACAGAATAGAGGCCGTGTGGTGTTCAAGATCGCTTCTATAGAGATCCCTGTGTATCTGCCAGGGGAACAGGTGTATAGCCTGTTATTTCAGGCTGAACCAGAACCACGCCCGGACTATGCCTGGATGAATCCAAAACCACGACCACATAAGGCAAAGGAAACAGAAGGAATCAGAGAATATAGGTTATGGATTAAGGGCGGGTTGTAGGAGTAGGGGTGGGTGTGTGTACGTGGGTGTCCAGGCTGTGACCACCTTATAGACAATTCCTTTTTTGTTGTTGTACTTGCTTTCTTCGATGAGGTCTAAAACTCTTTTTTTTCTGGACGCTCCGCGAGTCGGTCCTTTTGGACCTCCCGCGCTGTGCCTTTGGGCTGCCCCTCAAGGCCGGGGCGGGCCGAGCAACGACGATTAAGTCGTAGACCCTGAGCCGGACCCTAAGTTAACCCGACTCTGCACCGCCGAAGACCCGGTTAACCCTAGACTCTCTGCCTTGATCTGTCGGGCTTTCTGCATCGCTGCCTCGGGATCTATCTGTTTGACGCTGCCGAGATGGACGTTTCGTACCTCGTTGCCCTCGCGCCAGGAGGCCATCCAGTACGTATAGGTCCGAGTGTCCTTGGCTGTGGTGCGCTTAACCTTCTTCATCTGCCATAGGTGGAGATCTTCAAGCCTAGCCGTGGACTTCAGAGCTGTAGCTTCAGCCTTGAGCCTATCAGCCTCGTCCTGCCTGATCCTTACGGCGGGCTCCATCTGCCCGACTTTCGCCAGGGTTCGAGCCTCCTTCTCAAGCTTCATGGCCTCAAGCCTCAAGCTCTGCCGTTTTTTTGCGGCATCGGTTTTGTGCATAGGGATCTAGTTCTATGACATTTTACTTAAATGTTTCCACAATGTAATAGAACTACTTCTGCCGAAATCCTTTTTAATCTGTTTAACCTCCTTAAAACACATGATGGATGCTGTCAGATCTGAAGGGCATGTTATCGGCTCAAAGGTCTCTGCCGTAGAACTTGAGCAGATCAAGGATTTAGTAGCCTCTGGCGTTTACTTGAACACCTCGGACTTTGTGAGGGACGCTGTGAGGGATAAGCTCGCGGCCATCAAGACCATAAAATACCGTGATGTGGACTATGAGACCGCCAAAAAGGAAGTTATGGGATACTTCCAAGAGAGAGGCGAAGCCTACCCCTCTGAGATCGAGGAAGACCTTGAGCTTGATTATAAGCTGATATGCCAGATCGTAGATGAGCTGAAGCGAGAGGGACGTTTGGCGGTGCTTTGATGGAAGGTTACGAGGTCGGGGATTCTGTTCATGGCTACAGAATCAGAGCCGAGGCAAGGAAGATCAGCGACCCACATGTTATAGCCAAATCAGGGCGGCATAAGGCGCAACGTGTGATCTTAACGGAGAACGCCGAGGCCATCATAGAAAGAAAGCTTGGATGGATACCTGAGCAATGAGTCGCCCGGACACCATAAAAGCTATTTTTTAGAAGGCGCATATTTGCGCCAGGGATGAGCAATGCAAAGAATCCATGCGCCTTTTGATGAGCCTACCTTGGAGCAGATCGATAAGGAAGTGGAGAAAAGCGGTAGCAGTCGGGCACAATGGCTTAGTTCTGCGATAGGCTCATATTTGCGCCTCCTTGAGCTAACCAAAGGCGCAGATCCGGTTGAACTTGTGACTGAGCTGCGCCAAATAAGGCTCAATAACGAGAGCCTTTGGAAAGAGAACCAACAGCTCAAGAGAGCTGAAGAAAAAGCACGCGAAGACGTGGCGCAAACAGGGCGCAAACTAAGCGCATTAGAGGATCATATAGCTTCGACCACTAAAGAACTAGAAACGGCACGCTCTGACATGATCCTTTTAGAACGAGATAAGGCGCATTTTCAGGACACTATCAAGCTAAAGGATCAAGAGATATCTTTTTTACAGGCGCACATTTCACAGCTCACCCAAACCGTTCAGTTGGCCTTGCCGCCCGCAAAGGAAGAGGCTAAAAAGAAGGGATGGTGGCAATTTTGGAGGTAACTATGGACGGAGAAACCAATACAGAGCCTCAATTATCAGAACCTATGAATATGAAAGCGGATCCTACGCTGTTTTATAATTTTTGGTTAAATGAAATTAAATCTATAGATGATTCTATCAGGATTTTATTAAGTGTGACCATTTTATTATTGAGTGCCTTTTTCACAATTATCGCGACAAATTTCGATAAAATAACTAATGCCTTAGAAATAAGGAACCAAATTGATTTCTCACCTTTATTAATTATAATTATACCACCACTTCTCTCTTGGTTCTTTAGCATCGATATTTTAATGCGAGGACAAATGGCACATCCAATGGACGGCAAACCATTGCTAGATACTTTTTTGGCAGAAGAGTATTTGGTAAAAATATATAAATATAAAGAAAAAACAGTTAATTATTCATATATATTCATCGCGATACCGCCGTTTCTTTATCTATTCGCTTTGATGATATCATATACCATTTATATAATGTATAAAAATACTTTTAAATATATTGATGTTTCAGTCTTTATTGCAATTATATTTTTATTAATTATTGCTATATGGGATAATATAATGGTACGCAACCTATCAAAATCGGAAAAACAATTTTCAAAGGAATAGGCCAAAAAGAAAGGTGGTGGCAATTCTGGAAATGAAACCTTGCCGCCTGGACAGCCAGCGGAGCGCATATACAAGGTACTTTTCGAACCGGTATTAGGTACCCCGCCTACGTGGCGTAGTTAGCTATTTCGATTAGATTGAAGTTATTTGTATATCCTGTTTATTTTTTATCTGGACTCTCCTCATGGTCAATTCGGTCAAGGCAGTAGCCATGAAGATTCCAGAGGGAGTGGGAAAATAAATCTGAGGGATCGTAGTGCCGATGGCGGTCAGTCCATGCTATATCACCACATTGCGTTGAACGGAGCATATCCCGGCGTTGCGGTCGGGATATATGCCGCAGGTATCGAGGACGGATTATCTGATAGACCGTTACCAAATGCTGTTGGGTTATCAATGTGGATGGTATTGAGATTGCTTCCGGCTTCTCCTACTCCACCAGGGCCACCAATACCTATGCCAATTCCCGGTGATCCGGTGCCACTCCTGATCGTTCCCGTACCTAATCCCGAAGATGGTTGGATATACAGCTTTATCTCATTGCTCGGATGATCATTCAGCAATATATAACTCAGAGCCGTCGATCCCTCGTCACCGGGACCAGTTATTATATATGTAGTGTGATCTCCAGCGGCCATATATCCAAGGTCTGTTACTTTCGTTTTCTGGCCTTGTACAATCACGCTTTTCACATCTCCGCTATACGGAAGAGATATCATGCGGTAAACTGATTCTCCTACATTGCATTGTGCATCGAATAACTTATTTCCTGAATTATCGATAAACCAAACTGAAGGGGAATCATCTCCAATGTCAGAACTGACATTAGGGGTGACCTGGCTACCTTCATTGATTTGATTGCCTTGCCAATTATTTGCATTGTAACTCTGGCTTGCTTGGAGCGCAACATTCCTGTTATTATAAGCCAGTGCGAAGTTTCGATCTATTGCAAGTGCATTGTCGTAGCATTTGATTGCATTGTTATATTGGCCAAGGTTCCCGAGAGCTACTCCCTTATTATTCCAGGCGTATTTATTTTGAGTATTTGCCTCAATGGCACTGTCGAACCATTTTTCTGATTCGTTATAGCGTTTTAATAAAATCTGTACGCGACCCTTTTCAGAATATATATTAGATAAGTCGCTTTGAAGAAAATTCTGGCAATCTGTTTCATTAAAATTTTCCAATGATTTGTCCAAATTTACTAATGCCAAATCGTACGCTCCACTATTTATATATTTTTCGGCGATACTGTAGAATTTTTCGTATTCGGCTATATAGAATGCATCTCTCAACCCATGTCCCAAGATAGGAGCAAGCATGGGAACACCAGAAACAGATCCAACAATACCTCCGATGTCATTAAATACAGGAGAGTCCGCTCCAAAAACAGGCATAATAAATAATATAGTTAACAGTATAATACTGAACAAAGTTTTATCGTTCACAAGTGGCCACCACACGGACAACAATCCATAATCACTATAAATAGATTATTCTCTCCTCTAGCACGGGATGAGTCTAATTATGTTTTTCGCACCAGTTTGAAATTATAACGATGTAGCACACCTTTGCGCTCCCGCTACAGTTTGCAACAATATAGTTCTATGACATTTTACTTAAATGTTTCTGTAATGTCATAGAACTAAACGATAGTTGCACGTAGCGGCTCGAAAGTAATACAATATAAAATATACAACTAGTAAAAATGACCCAAAATTGCTTTTGGCAAACTAGTTATTCCACACACTTTAGGCATAGATCGGCCTGTTCTCCCGTTGGCGACCCACTCAGGCAATGCATAGCGATTCTTGTAAATACAAACCTAGAGTGCAAAGGTACGGAGTACGAAGGTAGATTCATATTTATAAAAATATCTGTTGGCTAAAAAGGTTAAAAATTAGCCTGAAAAAAGGGAAAAAAGGAGAATGAATTAAGAAGGTTGTATGTACTGTCTAGGGTTAAGTTCTATGACACTTTGCATGAATTCAATTAAGAATGTCATATAACTAAATGAGTAAAATTACCTGTTTTGGAATATAATATTTAAAAGATAAAAGATTACCACCGGGCAACTTTTTGAGCTGTAAGCCAATTGTAAAAAAATGGGGACTTGATGTACTGATTTAACATACCTCTCTGATCCTGGCTAAGAGACTAATTCGGCCTTTTCAGGGAGATCGTACCGCCCTTCCGTCCGAGAATGACATTAAGTTTGCCCTGCTGCTCAAGCTCATCGATGACAGGATCTAGTCGCCTTATTTGGGTGCGCAGCCGGGAAGCACGGTTTGTGCATAAGAAACAGGCATCAAGGGAGCTACACAAGGTCGCTAGATGCCTAATGCACAAGTTGTGCATTTACCGGGTACGTGATTTGCTTTCACCACGAATAGCGATTAATTCAAAACATAAATCAAAACAAAATCAAAAAGTTAATACACTCAAAAGTAAAGATAACAAAATGAAAAATAAGATCAAGAAGTTTTCTCTTCTTGAAATAGCTTTTAGAAGCCTTAATGTACGAAATTGGACATCAAAATCGTAATCTACGGGTAATGCACAACTTGTGCATTCGATAACAGTAGATTACAATCGCTAACATTAGACTCCTATCGCCTCCTTAAAATTGACCCTATGCCACCGGGGAAGCTTTTAATAAAAATAGCTTTATCTGGCCTCATCTCGGCTGCTTTTTTCATGGCTCTGCAAACTACCTCATGGTGAGGTTTATCGCCTTCATCGCCGTCTATGATATCCATAGCCTGATCTATCCTGATCTCGCTACGCAACTCAAGCTTTTCAAGAAGCAGCCTTGCCCGGTGGTCTTTTTTACCTTCTGATGCTCCGGGTTTTCTCGTCCCTGACAGCTTCTTTGTGGCTGTCTCTAACAGAGGTTCCAATTCTTCGCAAGCCTCAAGGTAGGTTTTGGTCCCTTTGTTGAGGTAATGCCTAAGCTCATCCGGTCTTGTCCGCAGCTCCCTCGCGATGTCACGGTCACCAGAATCAACGGCCTGATGGTCTAGGGCCGGGCCAAGGGAATTCATTGAAAAGCTTTCGAGCAGATCGAAAATGTTTTTGGGAGCTGCCGTGAACACTTCCAAGCTCGCTTTAAGCTGCCTATTTTCCTCGGCCATCCGGTCAAACTCTTCTTTGGTTGGCCTATGCTCGCCCACTGGCGCTATCGCTTGGAGAATATCCCTTGGCCGCTGCTCAGGGTCGTTTGTGACAAGCTCCAAAGCAGTCTTAAAGCCGAATCCGGCCATCATTACCGCCCTCCTTGAAAGTTGGTGGCTCGGCCCGGTGAAACCTCAGCCTTGGGGCCTAGGACAGCCTCAGCTAACGAGAAAATGGAACCGTCTAACACCTCAAACCTCCTGAAATTTCGAAAAAGTGACCACTAAGTTTAGCGCAAGATTCTGCTTTCTTTTGGCCCGATACCAAAAGTTTTATAGCCCATGCTAATTTAGTGAATTTGATCATTTTTGTAGCTCCGTAACCCTATCAGGCGCTAGAAACACCTGATAGGGAAATTATCAATTCTTCATGATTTCAGCATATTTTCATGCTTTGTTATAAATGTTACTAAAAAAATAGCGATGCTGCCTTTCAAAACACTAGGGATAAAGGGAAGGACCGGGGAGAAGAAAACGGAAAGAAACCCCGGTGCTGCTGTCGGCTCTTGTGTCTTTGCTTTACTCTTTCAACTCATCTAGTAACATTTAGGTGGCAAAGTCGGCCCCGGTTGGCTCGGCTCCCTCGACGCTCTTGAACAGAATAAGGAGCTTGTCGCGGGTTTCTCTCAGCGCAGCCTCTTTCTCTTTCGCAGTATCTCTCTCACTACGAATTTGGTCCTCTTGCTGCTTATATTCATCCAAGGCCACTATGTCACCAACAAGCCAAGAGGTGCGATCTCTGCCGGGGATTGACGCGCCCTGGCCTCGGGTGAGCATAAAGGCTCCCCAAGCTCGCGGCGCGGCGCTCGTAATGATGTCGTGCGCACGCATTCCTTGTTCGTTCAGCTCATGAAAGTTATGGACTCCGAGCTTTTCATAAAGCTGCTCCATCTCGTTAATAACCGCATCTACAGCCGCTATTTTGGCCTCGACCTCTGTGATTTGGGTGTTCAATTCGTTAAGAGGTTCTGAGTCGGCTATTTTTATCCCACCGGATCGCGAGACATGCGCATACCTCATGGTTGAAGCTCTAAGACCTTCTATTTTCGCGCATAACGCCCTGCGTTTGCTAATTATTTCGTCCTCAATTGTCAATTTTATCACCTACTTGATTTTCCCTGAAGCATACTGCTCAAGAATTGCGCCTCTTGCTTGCGAATATTCAGCCGGGGTCATCTCCGCGATCTCGCCTTTGGTATAAATTTTATCTGACTGTAGATCTGCAACAGCTTTTTTGTAAGACGTTGAACACTGACAACCATCACGACCATGAGCGACCATCTGCCCGTTCGAGAATGGTCGGTTGATTGCCACAGCCTCGCCGTTCATCTCCTTGCAGCAGGACCCGTTCGCGGTCCAAACTTTAGTGTTCATCCCGGTGGCCTTCGCCGTTTCTAGCCCGGCCATCTGTGCGCTCAAGTGGGTTCCGCTGTCCCAAAGGTTCCCGAGCCGGGTAGCCTCGATACCTGAGTCACGCATGGACTTCAGGAATCCCTCTCGGTCTTGGAAGTTCAAAGCTAGAGCTAATCGCATCTCTGCGACCTTTTTTTCTGGAAGGTCTTTTACTTCATTAAGGCCGTTCTTAAGAAAATATTTTAAGCCGGGAATAGTAATCTTAACCACCTCGTTAAGTGTAATCCGCAACCGGCATGACATTGTTGCCGGATTCGGGTTCCTCTTCCTTGGCCTTCTTGTAGCCGTACTGTTCGTTCAGGAAAGGCAGCAGAGCCGCGAGTTTCTTGTCTATCTGCTCTTCGCTTAGGTTCCTGTAGATTACCGGGCTGTTGGGATCTCCCCGGACCTCAAGCAAGGATTTTTCGGTTTGCCCGAGGTGATGCTTTCCTAAATGAATCAGCATCGTCGTATCTGCCTGAATGAACTTGTGCCGGACGTTGGTATGGTTGCCCTTTTCTGCCGGGTCCTCTTTGTCGCAGTAGTAGCAAGATTCGAGAAATTCACCCTCGTAAATCTTGTGGCAGTCCCGACAAATTGTAAGGTAGTGGTCAATCGCTGCCCGGTACTGAGCCACGTACAGGGCAATTTTGCCTTGGTCGTAGCCTCCTTGAATGGCTTTCTGAAGCTCTGGATCGCGTCCCTTTCGTCGAGTGAAAGCTTCCGGTGTGTACCCAACCTCTCGGGCTATGATTCGCT
>Ga0209777_10009768_pt1 | contig 10285 bp, 7 predicted proteins | sample FrelakmetHBP12HB_FD_187147 | JGI IMG/M metagenome (GOLD analysis project Ga0209777, IMG submission 187147) | Freshwater lake sediment microbial communities from the University of Notre Dame, USA, for methane emissions studies -HBP12 HB (SPAdes)... | ecosystem: Environmental > Aquatic >... | reverse complement strand
CAGGAGAAAGGATACGCTGACATGGAGATTACGCCCAGTCCCAGTTACAGTATTACTATCAGAGTAGAGCTTGATCATAAACCAGGCATGTTTGCCCGGGTTGCGGAAGCAATTGCCGGGGTTGGCGGCTCCCTTGGCACCATTGATATCGTGGCCCGCTCCAGAGAAAAAACGATCCGCGACGTTACCGTGGAAGCCCGTGACCATCATCATGAAAAACAGATTGTCAGTTCACTGAACGCAATTCCCGGTATTCATGTTATTGATGTGTCCGATGTGACCTTTCGGTCCCATCTCGGCGGGAAAATTGAAGTGGTGAATAAACTGCCGCTCAACAAGCGGGAAAACCTCGCCATTGCCTATACGCCCGGTGTTGCCCGCATCTGTAACGCCATCCATAAAGACCCTGAAAAAGCGTACAGCCTGACCATCAAGAGAAATACCGTTGCCGTGGTTTCAGACGGAACTGCCGTGCTGGGACTGGGGGATATAGGGCCCGAGGCTGCAATGCCGGTCATGGAGGGCAAGGCAATGCTGTTTAAGGAGTTTGGCGGAATCGATGCGTTTCCCATCTGCCTCAGCACCAAGGACCCGGAGGAGATAATTAAAACAGTAAAATACATAGCGCCGGGTTTCGGGGGCATCAACCTTGAAGACATTTCCTCACCCCGCTGCTTTGAGATTGAAAACAGGCTGAAGGAAGAGCTTGACATCCCGGTGTTTCATGATGACCAGCACGGAACAGCAGTCGTGGTGCTCGCTGCCCTGTACAATGCCCTGAAACTCGTCAACAAGAAAATGGAGAATTTAAAAGTGGTGGTAAGCGGCGTGGGCGCTGCAGGGGTCGCCTGTACCAGAATTATAATGCTTGCCGGCGTGCAGAACGTTATTGGCGTTGACCGGGCAGGAGCGATTTACAAGGGCAGAACTGAAAACATGAACCCGGTAAAGGAGTGGTTCGCCGATCACACGAATGCGGACCGCGTAAGCGGCAGGCTTTCGGAATGCATGCGGGGAGCCGATGTATTCATCGGTGTTTCTTCGCCGGGCCTGCTGACTGGAGATGATCTGAAAAAAATGGCGCCTGACGCCATCGTATTTGCCATGGCTAATCCCGTACCGGAGATTATGCCGGAGGAAGCTCTGCCCCATGTGCGCATTATGGCCACCGGGAGATCCGACTATCCAAACCAGATCAATAATGTGCTCTGTTTCCCCGGTATTTTCAGGGGGGCGCTGCGCTGTTACGCACGGCAGATTAATGAGGATATGAAACTTGCTGCAGCCCGTGCCATAGCCTCATGCATCCCCGAAGATGAACTGAATGAAGATGAGATTATACCGTCGGTGTATAACCGGATGGTTGCAGATAAGGTGGCGGATGAAGTGGAAAGAGTAGCTGTTGCTGCAGGCCTTGCCAGAAAACATCCCAGCGACCACTCGCTCTTCGAGGTGTCAAATATTCAGAGTTGATATCCCCGACAAAGTGCCGTTTATGTTTGCCGGCACACAGCCTATTCTTTCTCCCAGTAGGGAAGAATGCGGTTTATAATATACATGGTCACAAACGGCATGGCAAAAAGAATCAGCGCCACCAGCAGCCCTTCCCTGCCAAAAAATTGCGGCATATAACTGGTGAACCCCCGCAGGCTTTTTGAAAAAAGCTGCCCACCGATAACCACATTCCAGCGCATGGCAAGCACCTGGATAAGCAGCAGCACCGATGAAATAATGCCCAGCATATTGCGCGTTGATTCTTTGAGCTTCCAGAGAGAAACTATGCCGAGCATCACCATCGGGATGGTAGAGCAGACGATAAACTGCAGAACGACATAGCTGAACTGCAGCCTGCCGCCGATGAGTTGGGAAATAGCCGCCCAGGACTCCTCCCCTTCATAGCCCATGCTGATAAGTTCCAGAAGTTCAAGGGTCACGTCGACAATAAAGAATCCCCAGAGATAGCCGCAGAGTGACTGCATGCAGCCGGAGTCAACCGTCTTTCCCTTCAGCTTCATGATAATGGCATATGATACGATAAGCACCGCGATGCCTGAAACGATTGCGGACATGAGAAAGACGACCGGCATGAGCGGCGTTGACCACCACGGATTTGACTTAAGCGAGCCGAACAGAAAACCTACATATCCATGCAGCACACACGCTGAGGGAATGCCAATGGCTGCAAGAAATGTTGTTATTTTATGATCCAGGTGCAGCGCCTTCTCCGACACGTCAAATACTCCCAATGACAGCAATGAATAAAATAATTTCTTCAGCCCGGTGCTCTCCTGAGCCAGTCTCACCATATCCGGCCGGAATACAAACCAGATCTCAAGAGCCACAATAATCAGATAAAAGGTGTAGATGTAACCAAACCCTGACATGGCAGATGTGAACTTTGGTGTGAACATGATGTTGAACGCCCGCTCCGGATGGCCGAGATGAAAGAGAAGCGGTGTGCAGGCAAAAAGCAGGAACGAAAAGGCGGCAACAAGCGCAAACCTGGCAACAGGCTTAAGTTCTTCCCTGCCGAATACATGGTAGAGAGAAGAAACAATGAATGCCCCAGCGACAAGCCCGGTAATATACGGATACAGAACAATCAGCAAACTCCAGAGCACTTCCACTTCATTGGGATATAAAAACCCCTGGGTTACGGCCTCAAGCATTATCGTACCTCCTTATCCAGTCCCACGTAAAATGTCTTCGGGCTGTTGCCGGTTTCCGGTTTGAGCACGCCGATCCGTTCTTCACGTAAAATCCGGGCAACCCGGCTTTCCGGGTCTTTCAGGTTGCCAAACAGCCGCGCTTCAACTGGACATACCACAACACAGGCAGGCATAAGCCCCTTCTTTACCCGGTGATAACACCAGGTGCATTTATCAGCCGTTCGACGCTCGGGGTGAATGTAGCGCGCACCATACGGGCATGCCTGCACACAGTAGCCGCATCCCACACAGTGTTTCTCATCGACCAGCACCACACCCTCTTGGGTGGTATACGTTGCACCCACCGGACATACCTGAACACAGTTAGCCTCGGTACAGTGGTTGCACAGCTTAGGAACAAAAAATGACTTCTCAATGTTTCCCTTTACATCAGTATCTTTAAAACCATGCACAGCGCCGTGGGGCGAGTCCACATAAACCGTATCGTCAGCAGTGATGATATATCTCTCAACCCAGGTCCGGAAGAACTCTTCCGGCACGTGGTTTTCAGTTTTGCATGCCTCCACGCATTTGCCGCACCCGATACACCTCTTGGTATTCACTATAAACCCGTAGAGTTCATGCGCTGAACCTTTCTGCATGGCCCTTCCCGCAGCGGGGAAAAAAGAGCTTACAGAAACCAGAATACCGCTCCCTAATAGAGTCCATCCTGTCTGTTTAATAAATTTTCTGCGGTCTGCATTCATATCGTTATCCCTTGTAAACACTCTTGTTCTGATAAGGCCATACATACTGCCACGTCTTTTACAGAGGCACATGCGGGTTATGGCAATCAATGCATTTTAAATCAGGCACGAATATTTCTTCCTGATCTTTCACGTGCTGATCAAGTGAATTTATTTGCGGAAAGAAATCAGGCCGGCCAGTAAGCTTTTCATGGCATCTCATGCACGCTTCCACGGAGGTGTCCCGGGGCACTTTATCTTTGGTATTCTTATTGTGCGCCTGCCAGAACCCGTGGCACGTTTCACAGGCTACGGTGGCGTGGCCCCCTGCGCTGGTTTCCTTGATTAATTTTTCATGGCACTTGGCACATTTTTCTGTGCCCTGATAGAAGGCATACAGGCTCTCCTGCTCCGCATCAGAATCTCCCCGGTGATAGCCGTACTTGTAACTGCCGTAGGTCCCGAATGATTCCGGAACAAAAAAGCCACGTACTATAAAAAAGCCAATCACGACGGCTATCAGCACAACACATAACCTGATGATATGATTAAAATGCCCCATGGTTGCCTCTCAATATGTTTCAACTAATCTTCTTAAATGCCATTTTGTCAAGATATCATTGAAATTGCGTTCGCTATTGCAGGATACCTGATATCCAACTAATTTTAATTCCTATACTTTTAAACCAGCAGAAGAAATAATTTAGCATATAATTAGCATGTACTGTGCCATAAATACTATCCCTATGGTTTAGAAAATCCCTCAATTCCTCCTTACAAAGAGTCCGCCTATTTTTAATGCCGGGTGTTTAGCAGGGATACCGGATAGGATGTTGAGAGCAGAGTACAAACAAAAGATTTTTTTTCAAGTTAAATAGTAGCTGCTATTCTGCGACTGGCTCCAGGAACAAAGTTTCTTGACACTCACGGTAAAACATGTTTAAATTCAGGAAGTCGGGGCGTAGCGCAGCCTGGTAGCGCACTTGAATGGGGTTCAAGTGGTCGCTGGTTCAAATCCAGTCGCCCCGACCAATAAAATCAAGCACTTAGCAGATGTGTTAAGTGCTTTTTTATTGCCCACTGTATAGTTTTTGTATAGTAGACATGAGATGCACAGTTATCTATGATGCAACAAAAGCGGAGCCAATACTGACTTCGCTTTTGTTGTGTAAATTCAGTTTTTGCTATCCACGAACCACTAATCCCAAAACCCTAATATAAGCCGTGGTGTTGCACTCACAGGCCCATGCATAGTCGAGTTACCGTTTAGGTCTATATCTTCCAGCTTGTAATAATAAGTCTTTTTGTTTCTCACATCAGTATCTATGTACTCATATGATTCACCTTGGGTGGATGTGCCTTGGGCAGGGATTAGAGAAGTATTTATCTTTAGGTATTCTCCATTTTCTGATTCTGAGCGGTAGAAGTTGAAGCCTGCATTATCAATTTCGGTTGCTGTTGACCAGCTCAACGTAATCATTCGATTACCCGAAATAGCGTCAAAGTCAATTAAACTTACTACGGTAGGTGGGACGGTAGTAGTTGTAGAACTTGTAGTGCCTGGCGGTACTGTCGTAGTAGTTGTCACAATCCCGTCATAGTGGAAGATGGCGCCATTGTCACCCACCACAAAAACATCGCTGCCGGAACTCCCCCAGACTCCCCGAAGATAATCTGGCATCACGCTTCCCATGGAAGTCCAGGTGCTGCCGTTGTAGTGGAAGATGAGGCCATAATAACCCACGGCAAACACATCACTGCCGGAACTCCCCCAGACTCCATAGCGAATCATCGGTCCGATTTCCGTGAAAGGCGCAGAAGACCAGGTATTGCCGTCAAAGTGACGTATGGGGGGGCTAACACTATCACTACCTCCAACGGCAAAAACGTCACTGTCTGAACTCCCCCAGACACTACAGATAACTTGTGTCGTCCCACTGCTCATGGAAGTCCAGGTGCTGCCGTTATAGTGCAGGATGGTGCCGCCATTTCCCACGGCAAATACATCACTGCCGGAACTGCCCCAGACACCATAGAGATAAGCTGTCGTCCCGCTTGCCATGGAAGTCCAGGTGCTGCCGTTATAGTGCAGGATGGTGCCGCCATATCCCACGGCAAACACATCACTGCCGGAACTCCCCCAGACACCATAGAGAGGAGCTGTCGTCCTGCTGCTCATGGAAGTCCAGGTGCTGCCGTTATAGTGCAGGATGGTGCCGCCATTTCCCACGGCAAATACATCACTGCCGGAACTCCCCCAGACTCCCCAGAGATAAGCTGCCGTCCCACTGCTCATGGAAGTCCAGGTGCTGCCGTTATAGTGCAGGATGGTGCCGCCATATCCCACTGCAAACACATCACTGCCGGAACTCCCCCAGACACTCTTGAGAGTTTGTGTCGTTCCGCTGGTCATCGGGGCCCAAAAATCGTTTTGCGTGGAAGTGGTTGTAGTTGAAACAGGCGGACCTGTTGTTGTGGACGGTATAGTTGTGGTTGTAGACGGTATAGTTGTGGTTGTGGTTAAAATTGCAGTAGTGGTGGTGGTTATCGGATGTCCATCATAGTGCAGTATGATGCCAGCCATCCCGACAGCAAACACATCACTGCTCGAGCTGCCCCAAACGCCCTTTAGATCGTTTGTCGTGCCACTGCTCATTGGAGTAAAACCGGTGCCATTATAATGTGTAATTCTGCCTCCGGTACCTGCAAAAAAGACATCCTGTGCAGCTGCTCCCCAGATACCCAAATAGTACCAGCCCCCAGTTCCAAATTGTAATATTTTCCAACCGTTTTCACCATAATGCCATATAAACGGTCCTGCTGTAAAAATATCTTTAGAAGAACTGCCCCATATAGCATAATTTCCATCAAATGGAGAATATGTACATTGCCAATTAATGCCATTATAATGAGCAGATGAATCCATATCATAGCCTACTTCCAAAACATATACATCAACCCCCGAGCTGCCCCAGACACATTGCGGGCTATAACCGCAAATTTGTATTATTGACCATACCATACCGTCAAAATGAAGAATCGCATTCCAACTCGTGACAAATACATCACTGCCGGAACTTCCCCACACCCCATTGAGATCATTTGCCGTTCCGCTTGCCATGGAAGACCACGTGCTCCCGTCATAGTGCAGGATGGTGCCACTATCACCCACGGCAAACACATCACTGCCGGAACTCCCCCACACACCATGGAGGTCATTTGCCGTTCCGCTTGCCATCGAAGACCACGTGCTCCCGTCATAGTGGAGGATGGTGCCACTGTTACCCACGGCAAACAGATCACTGCCGGAACTCCCCCAGACACCATTGAGATCATTTGTCGTCCCGCTGGTCATAGGATTCCAATCAGCTGAAAAAGCAGTGATTGGAAAAAGAAAAAGGATAATGGATAAAATGAATATTTTGTGTTTCATATAGCCTCTGTTAATTTGGATTAATGCATTTTACTTATTTCCGTAAATCAATCGTGGTGTAGCACTCACTGGGCCATGCATTGTTGATGTGCCCTTTAGGTCTATATCTTCCAATTTATAGTAGTAGGTCTTTCTGTTCTTTACATCATTATTAATAAACTCATACGATGCACCTTGGGTGGAAGAGCCTTTCGCTGGAATCAGAGAAGCATTTATCCTTGTGTACTGACCATTCTCTGATTCTGTACGGTAGAGGTTAAACCCTGCATTGTCTATCTCGCTTGCCGTTGACCAAACAAGGGTAACACTGACGTTGCCGGGAATGGCTTTAAAGTCAATTAAACTCACTACGGTGGGTGGGACTGTAGTAGTGGTAGAGATTGTAGTAGTTGGCGGCACTGTGGTAGTTGGCGGCACAATCAATTTATTCTCATACCAGATCATCTGGTCTTCCATTAGTCCGCAGACCACTACATCCAAATCACCGTCTCCGTCCACATCATTAAGGGAGATATCCCCTGGCTGATTAATATTGTCATCAATCAGGTGCTCCGTCCACACTGCCTGCCCATTCTCCCACCTATATTCAAACCACGCAATTCTCATATCGGTTAGCCCGGAAACCACAAAGTCAGTCTTCCCGTCTCGATTGATATCTCCTGTATAGAGGTCAGTTCCTGAATAGGTATCGGTGACAAGATGCTGTGTCCATGGGTCGCCCGGATTGGAAGGATTTTCATACCAGTAGATATAGGGATCGACAAAATCACTGACTAAAACATCTTTCTTCGAGTCACCATTGACATCCAGGCAGTTCACATCAAAGGCACCGTCAAGATTTGAATCGATCATAGTCCTGTTGAACTCAAATTGTCCATTCTGATAGAGCACATCAACCCAGGATACGTTGCCATGTAACAGCGTGTTCACGATATCCAACCTGCCATCGTTATTCAGGTCATCTAAATAAATTGAGCTACCCATGCCCTGGGGAAGGTTTATCTTTTGCCATACAGCTCCAGGAAGAGTGGGGTTGCCCGGATTGAGAAAAATAACGACACCTTTTCTTCCTCCAACAACGAGATCCATCAAGCCATCATTATTGACATCCATGGTATAAATCTTGAAATAAGAATCGTTCGTCCCTTCTTCTATGGTAAACCTCTGCCACACTCCAGTTGGATCTGCAGGTGCCTTGTACCAGTAAACACCTCCTACATATGCAGTCACTCTGCCCGTTGCAACTGCAACGTCCTGATACCCATCGCCGTCAATATCTGTAACTACCACTCCATTGGCATTTGTTATAGGATCAGGTCCCGTTGCTGAATCGATGATAAACTTATCCCAGGGGGCGTTCTGGTTAAGGTTGTTACGAAACCAGGCAACTTCAGAATAAAATAATGCCGGATGCTGGTTGGTCGTTGAGACGACATCCAGATCCCCGTCTCTATCGATATCTGCTACATAGAGGTATATCGGCCTGTGCTGCGTTCCAATGACATGCCGTACCCACCCAGAGGAGACAGTCGAGTTTGCATGAACCGGCAGCAGCATTAATATAATAATGATTATAAATGTCGCTATTCTGTTTAACATGTTTTCTCTCCTTTGTTCTCCTTATGATTTTATTCCATAAAAGACTTATTTAGACTTGAAATTATTATACGCCTATGATTATTCGACTGTCAAAGATTTTAACTGGCAGACTTTTAACCTATTTTTAACCAGTTTTATAAAATGATTATTTTTAGCTGGAAATATTTTATGAAGTGTTATGGAAGAAATTATATTGCGGTAAGTATTTAGAAGGGAGGGAGAGTGTCCAGACTTATCCAATGGAAGGAAATACTTGATACTTCTTAGATGGGAAGCTTTTAAACCACGCTTAATTCTTTTTCGCAGACCTCATTCAGCTTGCTGTCCAGCATATCTACTGCCCTGACCTTATGAGCAGGAGCCAGGTGTGCGTACCGCATTGTCATGAATAGAGACTTATGCCCTAACAGCTCTTTTACCGTTGTAATATCAACGCCTGCCATTATCAACTGACTCGCAAATGTATGCCGTAAGTCGTGAAAGTGAAAATCCAATATCCCTGCCCTTTTACACGCACTGTAAAACGCCCTGTACACATTGTTATACCTTTTCCCTGTGTGAGCATCGTAAAAAACATTTGGAACATCCAGCCTCCTCGTTATGCCCTTCAGCGTTTCTTTCAAAGTATCATTAATAGGGATTCCCCTGCGTTCACCATTCTTTGTTCTTCCAAGCAGAATAAAGCCATGCCTGAGGTCTACATTGTCCCATGTAAGCCCTAATATCTCTTCCTTTCTCATCCCTGTATTGAGTGCAGTTATGATTATAGGTTTTACATGCTTACTACAACAGGCATCAAAGTCATACCCAACTGTTCTTCAGAGGCACTGTCAGCATTCATTAATGACAGCGTTGCAGCTGGCAGCACGGTGTATACCGATGGCTGGAAAGGCTATTATGGACTCGATAAGCAAATGTACACCCATTATCAAGTTTTTCAAAACAAATCATCTGACAAGGACAGCGTTCTGCCCGGGGTACATTTAATTGCTTCTCTGGTAAAACGCATGATCATCGGCACCCATCAAGGTCGTTTCGAGCCGCGGTATCTTCAGAACTATGTGGACGAATATGTTTTTAGGTTTAATCGCAGAACCGCACGATCAATTGGATTAAAGTTTATGCGTATTGTTCAGCAGGTTATACATTCAAGCAAAACAACACTTGCGCAACTTGTTAAGACTGCTCATAGCCAGAGCCCTGGTGAATGTTTACTTGGGCTTTCTGCATAACCATGTTATAATATTTTAAAGCGTCAATATATTGCAGCAATAAATTTATGTGAATACTATATGCAGTTTACCCTCTTAGCGAAAAAACATCACTGATTCCAAAAATTACATTTGACTGTTACGGGCATTTTTAATAGGCGCTTATTAACTGGAGAGAACAACGTGTTTGCGATAAAAGAGGCGGGAAATATTTCAACTGATTAAAATGAACCTCTATCGGTCTACGTGGCTGGTGGAGGATTTTATTTTAAGTGTAACTAACAAATTGTATCAGGGAGTATTAAGTTTAATTTATACAAGGAATGGTTATGCATAAAGTCAAAATATCACGAATATATTGTTTGCTCATAACTAGCATTACCATTTTATTCTTCCACCTTTTTTTTGCATTTAGTGTAATGGCTGATACAAGTACTCTATTTAAAGTTACTATTGATGAGACATTATACAACAGCTGGGGATTTAAATACCCGGTAACCTATGTATTCAATCTGCCCAGCAATGCTGCTGGAATTGAAGTTTACAGACGAGATACTACTGAAGATCCCTGGGTTCCCATCGCAAAAAAAACATCCAGTGACATGTTTAGTGGCATAGAAGCAGTGAGATTTGATTATACAAATAATA
>Ga0209777_10009767_pt1 | contig 10287 bp, 11 predicted proteins | sample FrelakmetHBP12HB_FD_187147 | JGI IMG/M metagenome (GOLD analysis project Ga0209777, IMG submission 187147) | Freshwater lake sediment microbial communities from the University of Notre Dame, USA, for methane emissions studies -HBP12 HB (SPAdes)... | ecosystem: Environmental > Aquatic >... | reverse complement strand
AATACTAAAAGAAAAAATGCGTTAAAACTTTCCAACAAACAAGTTGAAGAAATATTGCATAATAAAAATCTAATAGAATGGGACGGAATATATATAAATAGCGGAACTCCTTTAAATTGCATCTGTGGAGTATGCAAAAATAAATGTAGTCCAATAATCGATTGCTTAAAAACTGGGCAATGCGGGTGTAAAATATGCGGATACAAAATAGCCTCCAAAAAACAGAAAAACACCCATACATATATTCATTGGAAAACTGGCGAGGAAATAATTGCCACGGCTAGCTATGAAAAGATGGTCATAGAAGATATGAACAACAAAAAAGAAGATTATATGTGGCAGATTCCATTTAAAATGCCCGATGGAGAGCATACTTATATTATTGATATGTTTCTGCCTAATCGCGGGCAAAACGGAACATATGTCGAGATTAAGGGATATATGAGAGAAGACGCTAAAGAAAAATGGGAATGGTTTCACAAAAAACATCCGAACTCAGAATTGTGGAACAAAGAAAAACTAAAAGAACTTGGTTATAAATTAAAATAATAATCGCAGAATCTATCAATAATTTAATTAAACAAAATTGAAGAGTGTATAATAGATAATAGTATACCTCAACTAATTTAATTTTAACAAAAGGAGTTAAAAATGAATCTTACGTGTAATAATAAAGGCTGTTTTCAATCATCCGAGGCTTTGTTGGACACCAAAACAAATGAAGTTATTTGTCAAGCATGTGGCCGCGCAATCACCAATATTTCAGAAGCAATGAAAAGGACGCTCAAAGGCGCTGGCCAAGTTGTTCGTGCTGCGGCAAAGAAAGCATTTATGGTACATTGTCACGCTTGCCACGCTAATCGAGAAGTAGTTTTGAATGCGGCGAACGAAACAATTTGTAAAGATTGTAAAAAACCTGTAATTATTCAGGCTGCTTTCAAATTGGCTATGCAAGAAGCTGGATTTAAGATGGAGAAAGATGCTTCGGCTCCGGCGCAATCTGAAACAAAACCTGCTGCTAAAAAAGGCGCATTTAAACGTTCTAAAGATGCCCAGGCTGAGCCAAGAGTTATAGATGCTGGTTCTGTCACAATAGAAACTATAGAAGAAATAGAAAAGAAAGACAAATAATATGTTCTTCGAACAGTTGACCTCAGTGTGTCATAATTTACTTTTAGAAAATGGCGATTTAATGTCCTATCTAAAAGACGGCCGTGGAATGACTGATGAAACAATTAGTATATATGGATTAGGCGCTTTTCCAAAAGATTTAAGGGATTTGTATAACAAATATAATATGGATCCAGTAGAATTAAGAAAGCAAAATATAGTAATTAATGCGAATTATAGTATATACAAACTGTATCCAATAGTTATTCCGATACGCAATGTTGCTGGTCGTTCTATCGCAATAGGATGTCGCACACTTCTTAGCGACGAAAAACGCAAGGAGATGGGTGTACCAAAATATAGAAATAGCACTTACAAAAAGACTTCGCATCTTTTTGGCCTAGATAGGGCCACAAATACAATACGAAAAGAGAATAAAGTATTTGTTGTAGAAGGTTATTTCGATTGTATTACGGCACACCAAAATAACATTATGAATGTGGTGGCAACGTGTGGAACTATGTTTACGGAAAGACAGCTTATCATATTATCAAGATATACTGACAACGTATGTTTGCTGTTTGACAATGATAATCCTGGCCGCACTGCTGCTAAAAAAGTAATACAAAAATTGGGTAATTATAACGAAAATGTCACGCTGTCTTGCTCATTTACACCCGACGGCTTTAAGGATTTAGATGAGTATTTACATAAAGGCGGAAGTATGGAAGTTTTTGAAAAACAAACGGATATTAAAGAAGTAGATATAAACACACTATGGTGAAAAATGGCATTATGGACTGACGAAGAAGATAATATACTGAGAAAATATTATCCAACCGAAAGTATGGATTTTTTGTTAACTTTATTAAAAAGGTCTTTGTATGCAATTGCTAAACGAGCAGAGAATATTGGCGTTTGCAAAATATCTCTAATACGACAAACATTTTTTGATACATGGTCAGACGACATGGCATACATGTTGGGGTTTATTGCCGCAGATGGATGTATTTGTATTAAAAATAAAGGGCATAGTGTCTATTTACAATTTTGTTTGTCAGAAACTGATTTATCTCATCTTGAAAAAATAAGAGATGCTATCTATCCAGGAAAAAAGATATATTTTACGCAGTACAAATTAGATGATAAAATTTATAAACAATGTCATCTTAGTATTGGGTCAAAATATATGTGCAAAAAGCTAATGGAATTAGGAATAAATCCAAGAAAATCACTAACATTAGAATTTCCTAAAATTCCATCGGAATATATTAATCACTTTGTTCGCGGCTATTTTGATGGAGATGGAACTATAGGAAAGTGTTTTACCACAAACGATTGGCATTGGGAAATACTTGGAACAAAATGTTTCCTAACATCCGTGGCGGATATTATAGATACTAAATTTTCTTTTCCCCACCGTAATGTTAGAAAAGACAAGAAAAATGGAAAGATTTTTATTATTCAGTATTCTACGCAGCAGGCCGTTAAAATATGTAGATGGCTTTACGAGGATTCAACAATTTATTTAGATAGGAAATACGAAAAAGCACAACAGTTATTTAGCGAAAAAGATAAAAATAATCAGGAGGCTTAATGCCCAAAACTTTTACTTGTAGCTCAACTGATGCGGATACTACACATAGCTATATTGAAATTAGTATTGATCCGCACCTGCTGAGTAATTATTCAAACGAAGATGGAATAGCGGCATTCTTGTCGAGCCAAGCCTGTTCCGAAGAGTTCCAAGTGCTTAAAAATGAATTATTAGAAGAAGTATTAAAAGTAATTAATTCATATCTTACAAACAAACAGCGCGAAGTAATGAGAATGACATATTTGGAGGGAAAAACACAGCAAGAAATATCTTTTGAATTAAACAAACATCAAACTACAATACACAAGATACTTCAAGGGAATATTGATTATAATAATCAGAGAAAGCGTTACGGGGGTGCGTTGAAAAAGGTAAAACGACTATGTGCAAAAAATGAACGGATAAAACAGATACTTATTCAAATGAGAGCACAAACAATACTTTACGAACCATAAAGGAGAAGTTATTTAGTATGGATATTTTAGTAATTAACGAAGACGGAATTAAAGTTGGTACAATGTCTCTTGAACGCGCCAAACAAATGGCGATAGCAGCTAAAAAAAGCTTAGTATTGGTGGATCCCAAAGCTAATGTGTATAAAATTATAGATCAGGGAAAACTAAAATACGAACAAAAACAGAAAGAAAGAGACCAAAGAGCACAGAAACGGACGCATAAAGTAAAGGAAATCAAATTTGGCTTAACAACAGAACAACATGATATAGACACTAAAGTTAGAAAGATTCGTGAGTTTTTGGCAGATGGAATGAAAACAAAAGTAACCATACAGTTGCACGGTCGCGAGGCATTTTGTAAAGATTACGGCCTAGAGAAAATTAAAAAAATTGTTGAATTAGTGGTAGCAGATAATATTGCGACAATTGATAAAGGGCCATTGGTTGAGGAAAAATCTATAGTGGTATTCTTAAATCCGGCCAAAATACAACAATAAATGGAGAAATCTTTTTGAAAAAATTGACTGCGGAAGAAGTAGAGCATTAACAAATGAAAATTAAAGTAATAGGACCAAAAGACAAAGGTATAGATACGTCTGACGGAACAGTAATTATTACTACCTCTATTTCTAAAAATTGGAGTCGCGGCCTAAGTCCTTTCTTTTTGGGTCCGTGCGATTTATATAGCGGCCTTATAACGCAAAGAGTAGAGAATGGTTGGCAATATAGCAAAGTATATAAGCAGCACACGGACGAAAACGGGGAGCCAACCGCAGATTATTGGAAGTGGGCTCGTGCTGGTTGGGCTGACAACTGGGCTAAAAGATACCCAATGGGCAAAGGTGCAAAACCAGAATATTGTCTCTGGGATGGCCAACATCTCGGCTATATTGATGCCAGAAAACAAGTATATGTTCCTCTATATTCAAAAGCAGTCAGACAATCTAATGCCTACAAGCAATTAGTATCTTTATATCATCAGCCAGACGGAGTTCTATATTTGTGGGATTTCGACGGATATGATAATGAAAAACTCGGAATGTCGCTCACCGACGTGCTAAACGACCCTTCAAGAACGATGGGTCACGCCTTTATATTAGCCAGAATGCTCGAAAAGGGCATTATCTAATTTCCCAACAATAAGCTTATTTTTTGTCTTAGCCAACCAGCTAGGACTGCCGAACTGTGATCAAAAAGTGACCCCTTCTTATTTTCAGAACTCATTTTTATTATTTTTCTTCCCTATAGCCCGCCTAACTCATTGATTTTCCAGCATTTTTTGTTTATACACAAATGTATAAAATAATTAGCCTTAAATAAGATTTTCTATCAATAATTTAACTATTAGGTATGTGGCATAGTATGCCTAATATTTATGAAAATGCCTAAAAATTAACAATCGCGGAGAATTAAAATGACCGAAACTTTAGATTGGGCCCAATTGACAACTGAAATTGTTCCAAACACAAAGAAAATATCTTTTGAGGAAAACAGGGCGAAGTTTACGAAGATTGCTTTCGATGTATGGAAATCAAACGATTCTTGCGTTGAGTCGCTATGGATACTTGAAACGGACGATAAAGACGGAAAACAATATCTCGTGGCAAAATATGAAAATGACGAACAGCCACAACCGTTGGAAGCCAAGAGCGATTGGAACGCCATAATGGATAATAAAAAAGAAAATATTACTGTCGCATTTAAAAATCACGCAATTCAAAGATTTGCCTCGTCTGACTTTGGTTTCACCAGTGACGATGCTTATATTTTCCAACATATGCTGATAGAAAAATTAAGTTCCGACAAAACATTCGTAAAAAAATTGATTGAATCACTACCAAAAGAAAAACAGGAAATTTTGCTGACAAATTTCCCCGAATTGATATAATTGGAGGCCACTTAAATGTCAAATAATTTTAATATTGGAGAGATAGCTCGTCTAGCACAAACTTTGCTGGATTCGAATGATAAAGGCAAAGAGTTTATGCTTGAAGATGTGCATAGGCTTACGCGTGCCGCCTATGAGCGATATCAAGAAGATTATACTATCGCGCAAATGGCCAGTACAATCGAGCGCCTAGCAGAAAAGGCTCTTCCTGGCGCCACGATAAGCCAAGCTGAAATATCGGCAATATACAATAATTTTGTTAGGCCGGCTTCAGCGTCCAGGTTTAGGGAGGTTCTTGGGGTATTGCTCTTTGAGGACGCTCCAACGGCAAAGGCGGAAAATCCCGCCTACGTCAATCTAAACAGGCTGGACGCTGAATCAGAAAAAGCCATCAAGGACGAGGTCGATACTAAGCTGACCGATACTCTTGCTGGTGTATTTTCTGTTAGCGATTCAGACAAAACGTTAGACCCAACAATAGCGACACAAGGGGCCGGATTCGTCAGCGCCGAACTAAAGTCTCTTGGGTTCTCTCCAGCTATCGAGGTCATGGGTGGCAATGCGGCAAATATCGTATATGCTGCTCATTTTGATACCCGCAAGGGACGAATAACTGTAGCTATACCCACCGAAATTAATAACGGCCGTGTGTTGTTTCCGAGTACGTTCGTGGCCAACGATCACTTGGAAGAGCTTACGCCAACAACGCTCAGTACGTTTGTTGAGAGCAAGGTTAATTCTGGTGACTTCTCTGTTCCAAAGACTGCAGATATTTTGTCCGCAATCAAGATTATAACTGGGCAGGCGAAAGAAATCGAAAGCCAGAAGTTTTCCGAACTAACCAAAGATATCAAAGATGACAAAGATATCGCATTGGCTATTCCTAATCTTTTTGCTGAACGTGACTTTAGCGCTCCAAAAGCAGACATTGATACTCATCAGGATGTAGCTATGCCACCAGAGTTAATACATTTGTCAAGGGACTTCGAGGATGATATTCTTGAGGCAGCTAGCTCTTTTGGTCTTGAATCTATTAGGAAGGGAAAAGAATTAGTTGCGATGGAATTGCGTTCTTTTGGTTTCAAAAACGCCAGAGTTCAATTCGGCAGCGAAAGCAATGGATCAGTCATTTATTTGGCGTCAATTAATACCGGCAAGGGCCCAGTAACAATAGAGGTGCCGATTGAGATGCACACTGTTGCTGAAAATAAATATATGCCATTGGCTCCAGCATATTTTGCATATGATGGATTGGTTGAAGATTTCACTGCCACTAAATTACAGCGTTTTGCGATTTCTGCTCCAATACCTTCTACAAAAACTACCGTTTGTGCGTCATCGTTTTCTTATATGTTGCTCCCAGAATTAAAAGATGAAATTGTCAAAGCGGCTAGCGAAAATGATTATGTCACTTGCGAAACTATCTTAGATGAAATTAAAGAAAGATTTCAAGAAGAAGATTTCAAAAATGCTATAAGCGATTACCATTTTGTGCTAACTCAAAAAGCCAAATTAAATAAACAACCACAATATAAATGTAATAGACTGCTAAAATCTAATTGTTCGATTGAAGATAGGTGCGGACATTATCTTTGCGGGATTTCGAAGGTTATTACAGATGAAAACGGAAATTGTCGCTTAAAAACATCTGTTGAGCGTGAAAGACTCAATCCTATTGAAGAAGGTGGCGCCTGCATTAGTTCTTCAAAAATAAACCTTACATAATATTGAGAAACATCCAATGCACCAACTCTTAAATAGCATTCGACACGACTTATTACAGATTTCAAGATTTGTCGCGAAAGGTGTCGAAGATATACGTCATATAGAGGCAAATAAACAGCTGAACGTGATGCTTAACGAAATTACAGAGTTGGCGCTACGGACTGAAGATATTTCAAAAACATATATGTCAAGTGTGGATAGTCTACTTACAGAAGAGCAAATGCGCAGAGATTTAGGCTCCGAATATGTAAAGCCAGAAGAGACGGAGAAGAAAGAAAAGGGCAAATCAAAAAAACCCGACGAGCACAGTGGGGTTGTAATCAACAAACAAACACAGCGATTAGCATCTAAAGAAGATGCTTTGTCAAAAGCCGTGCAGCAATCTATTAAAGGCAAAGAGTTGTATAAGTCTGTGCGTGGATATGTTGTAGCAGTTAAACGAAAAATATTAGATATTTTGTCGCGATTAGAAAAATTAAATGAAGTAAAGAACGAAGAAGTAAATGCTTTTGTTAGTGCTCTTATTGAGAAACTACAAGAGCTTGGTGTCAAACTCGATACGGCAATTAATTGGTCTGCACCAAAACAAATAATTCAAAGTGAACCGGAGGTAATTCCCGTGACTGATGAAATGATTATTGGAAACAAACACGTCGAAGAGTTGTTGGCGCTAGCAGATATGCTTGATGCAGCAGACCAAGAAGAAGAGGCGAATAAGATAGACGAAATGGTTAAATCTATTGCTTCCGAACAAATAGTTATTGACTCTGAAGTACAAACACCTAATGTCGGCAGCGCTTTTGAAAAACTCGCAGAAATAGCTGATAAATTGGACGAAATTGGAGCAAAAGAAGAGGCAGACCTGATGGATGATTTCTTGTCCAAACACGCTCATATTGCTCCAGAAGACGCTCATCTTTTTGAAGATATGCAAAATGAAATCAAAACGGCATTAGATAGTTTTGTAAAAGAGCCAAGCGAGATGACAAAAAAGGCTGTTTTTGATAATGTTCAAAAATATTTTGACCTACATGAGGACTTGGACAATCCGGTTGTGGCAACCAAAGTTGTAACCACTGCGGCAAAAAAAGATAAAGAAGTCGACTCCTATGATTCTAAAGAACATCACAAAATGCAAGTTCGTCCTACCAAAGAAACCAAACCGGTGACAGAGCATCATGTTAAATCATATCAAGAAACAAAGGCACCAACATTAAGCATAAGAACGTGCCCGGAACATATAGGGGCACAAATGGCTAGGGTTGGAGAGAATACATACCAATGTAGCCTTGACGGAGCAATCTATAATTGGGAAACCGGATTTACAGCAAATAACATAGAGTACCCTGGTTCTTCCGTTGCCGCGCAGACCGGAAATACGAATGAAACAGCAATTCCTCATAGAGTCTTTGATTCTAGAGAAAAAGCGCTGTCAGGAGCAACCTACTAATACGAAATAATCAACCAATGGAATAGAATAATGCCCAACCAATCTCTTAACGATCTAATAAAAATTGCTGATGCTCTCGACGAAAAAGGCCTCAATAAAGAGGCCGATTTTGTGGATTCTGTGGTAAAATCAGCAGTGGAACGGTCTAGGGCAGTACAGGATTTTATTGATCAACTTAAAAAAGCGTTTAGTGGTATATCTGAATCGTCAAAAGCATTTCCGAATATAAGAAAGGCTCTACCAGAAATCTTGAGGCTTATCGATATTACGGCCAATTACAAAGAGTTCTTACAGCCAAGCGTATCTGTTAAAACATATGAAGCTTTACAGGATATTACAAAAGGACTTGCGGAAAATATTTCTTCTTTACAAGACAACATAGATGATATAAAAAAAGAAATGGCGACAGAAAAAGATGCAGAAAAACTGCATCGTTTACAACTCGAAATGCAACATTATGACAAAGAGCTCACAAAAAATTGGGCCTCTGTTAAACAATTGCAAGAAAAAGATGCGGAAAAGTTTCGTAAGTTCGTACAAATGTATGATGAAAAACGCAAACAAAAGATAATAAGGGATTATAAGGGCAAGTAATATGTCTAAGAAAATTTTAGCTCACATCGATAAAGAGGAAATTATTTCTAAGCTTACTAACGGGGAATCCGTTCGTGGTGTAGAGGCATGGCTACGAGAAAAATATCCAAAAAATAAAAATCTTTGGATTACTGCGGTTACCTTACAAGAGTTTCGTAAAAAATGTTTGCAGCTGGAAGGGGCCGTATTACAAGATTTACAGGAAAAACGCGAAGAAAAGAAAAAAGAAACCGAGGCTATTGAGCTGCAACAAAAAGTTGCTATGACCAATGCGTATAACGACAAATTAAACGAAATTGTCGATACCAAGTTAGATGTTGCTAGAAAGATTTTAGAACTCGATTCATTAATTGAAGATAGGATGGCATATTGGTTTAACGCCATAAAGAGCGGGGAAGAATCTGCATCTAAGGGCGATAAAGAATTACGCCTATTTATGGATAGAATGATGAATCTTTTAGGGCAATACAAAAAGTTCGTAGATGGAATGGCAGATAAGACAGTTGATTATAATGTAAATATTACTGTTGTAAATGACCAAATAACTATGATACGAGATGTGATGAGGGACTGCATTGCTGAAATGGCACCAGAACAAGCAATGATTTTTATGGACAAATTAAACAAGAGGATGGGCGAATTGCATTATAAACCAATTGATGTTTCTCCCGTAAAATTGGATGATTTGCCCGAAGCAGAAATTGAACCAGTTGCGGCGGTATTAGATGACACACAATAAAATCACTCAATCGTTTGAAAACGGAACGTTGAATGAATATATGTATAATAAACTGCAAAAGGCAACAGATAATTGTGCCGATGACGGTTTAATAAGTGAACTAGTACAAGATGCCAAAGACGCTAGTGATATTGGCGTTGTGAACGACAAAGATTATAATACCTATTTTTTTATAAACCATTTTATAGATGATATTCTTCAAGATACATTCGGCCTGACTTTAGATGATTTGAGAAAAAAAGATTTGAAGCATCATATTTTTTCTTATAAAGATAGCGACAAATATAAATTAAACAATCTGGTTGATTTTAGGATTTTGGTTTATGATTGGCTTTGTAACAGAATGAACAAAAAAGCATATCCAAATACTGCTGATATAATTGAGCGGGGACCACAATACGATATAGATAAATGGATAACTGCACTTAAAAATATCTATATGTTGCTACGCAGCGGGCAAAAAACGAAAGAGGATGCTTTTAAATTACTAACTGAAGGTTGGGATCCGGACGAAAAACGACATTTTGCTAATTGGTTGCAATATTATGAGGCAAAAAATATGGAGAAATATAACGTGAAAAATGCCACATTAAAAGAAGCAGGCTTGGGCTTCACCGTTCCCGAATCATGGGCCAGAGATAACGCTACACGACAAGATACTACGCCAAACATATCAACCCATAAAATTGACAGGGAGCGCACTCGTCGCGAACAAGAGCTGGAGAATGC
>Ga0209777_10009766_pt1 | contig 10287 bp, 10 predicted proteins | sample FrelakmetHBP12HB_FD_187147 | JGI IMG/M metagenome (GOLD analysis project Ga0209777, IMG submission 187147) | Freshwater lake sediment microbial communities from the University of Notre Dame, USA, for methane emissions studies -HBP12 HB (SPAdes)... | ecosystem: Environmental > Aquatic >... | reverse complement strand
TGTCCCCTGGTGGCACAAGGAGTCCGGTCCGCTCGTGCGACACCACCTCTTCGAGTCCGCCGACGCGAGTTGCGATCACCGGCTTGCCGAAGGTGTAGGCGGTCATGACCACGCCGCTCTGCGTCGCGTCTGTATAGGGGCAGACAACGAACTCCGCACCCTTGACCAGTGCCACGAGCTGCTCGTTGTCGAGGACGTGCCGGGCCGTCGTCAGCCCCGGTCCCTCCGTGACGCCCACCTCGTCCCACCGCCCACCACCGGCGATCACCAAGCGCAGCGTAGGATCGGTGATGCGCGCGAGTCGGGTCGCCTCGATCAGCGACTCGATGCCTTTGTACGGCGAAATCCGGCCGAAAAAGAGTGCATACCCAGGCGCAAGGCCTGGTGGTACCAGCCCGCGGTCAAAGGCACGGAACACCGTGAGCGGGCCGAAAGGGATCATCGATACATCAGCGTCGGGGCACTCTGCGAGGATAAGGCGCTGGACATAACGTGAGTGAGCAATCACCGTCGACGTGCGCGCGAGATGGCGATTGAGCCATTCCGCCCAGAATCCCCGTTCACCAGAGTGGCCGACGAAGTCATGAATCGTGTGGATGCACGGCATCCGCCCTAGGAACCAGCCGATCTGCCACTGCTTGAGGTCGTTGCCGACGAAGTGAACGATGTCGTACCTGCGCTTGCGCAGGCGGCACGCCAGCCTTGCCGAGAGCCAGATGTTCCTCGGGTCTCGAAACCTCAGGTTGTGGTAGAAGAACAGCTCCAAGTTGGCCCGCCCATCGAGATACGCGAGGATGCGTCGGTCGAGAATCCCAGCCGCGTCGCCGCCGTCCATGAACCCCGTTTTCTCTGGCGCACGGCTCAACGCTACGACAATCTGTATGAGCATGTTGAGGGTGAAGACTAGGTAGCAGTCTACGTCCACATGGGAAGACAAGGCCCGGCACAGTTCCAACGTGGAGTCTGTGTACCCGAACGAGATTACCGCGATCTTCACAGTTCGGTGCCTGCGGCTTTCCATGTTGGGCTGCAGGGTCGGTCATGCCGCCCCGCCCCCCCCACAGTGCTCTCGCCTTTGACGGCGTCAGGGAGCAAGCTTGGCCTTCAGCGCCTCGGCGCGATCGTAGTCGGCAGGCGTACCAATGTCGAGGAAGAAGCCACGACAGGGGAATGTGCGAATCGATAGCCGCCTGAACTCTCTTTCCAGGAGGTGCTGCTCGAAAGAGAACGCCGCAGGTAAGCCCGGGTCCAGTAGCACGTCGGCTCGGAGAGCGTAGACGCCGCCGTTGATCCAACCGGGATCATCAGAACCCTTCTCCACGAAGCCAACCAGCCGTCCCCGCTGAGTCAACACCCGCCCAAACCGCCCGGCACTCTGCACGCGCTTGATAGCGACCGTCACCGCCGGCGCATATCGCTGGTGATCAGCCATCAACGCCCCAAGTTCGACACGAAAAAAGGTATCCCCGTTGAGCACCAAGACGTGGTCCTCGCCCACGTAAGCCAGTGCTTGGCGAATCGCACCGCCGGTGCCCAGCGGCCGATCTTCCACAGAGTAGGCAATCGACAGGCCGGCGAAACGAGTGCCAAGGCAAGCTTCGATCGCTGCGTGGCCATGGCCCGTGGCCAGGACCACTCGGCGTACGCCACGGGAGAAGGCAAACTCAAGGACATAGGCCAGGAACGGCCGCCCGCCAACTGGGGCCAGCACCTTGGGCATGTGGGGCACCGCAGGCCGCAGCCGCGTTCCCAGCCCTCCCGCCAAAACGATCGCCTCCATCTCCTAGCCGAATAGGGCCGACTCGACCAGGTGGCAGAGAATGTGGCCGATGACGATGTGTGCTTCCTGAATGCGCGGTGTTTCAGTCGAGGGCACCTCGATCAGGTGGTCGCACGCCCCCCGCATCCTTCCGCCACCTCGGCCAGTGAGCCCCACACAGAGCATCCCGGACACGCGTGCGGAGGCCAGGGCATTGAGCACGTTGGGCGAATTGCCCGATGTGGAGATCGCAATGAGTACATCGCCGGGCCGGCCCATAGCGACCACCAGCCGGGAGTACACTTCTGCGAAGCCCTGGTCGTTGGCTACGGCCGTGAGATGAGACGTGTTGCCATGCAGCGCTATAGCAAACAGTGGCCGGCGATCGAAGCCGAACCTTCCGGAAAGCTCTGCCGCGATGTGCTGTGCGTCAGCCGCGCTCCCACCGTTCCCACAGAGCAGTACTTTCCTGTCGTTGCGGAATGCCTGAACTAGCTCGTCGGCAACGCACTGGATCGACTCGATGAGCCCGGGGTCCCCGAGCATCACCTGCTTGACAGCGATCGAAGCGCGAAGTGCGTTCTCGATTCCCTCAGTGTTCATCGCGCCCTCCACGTCGTCAGGCCACCGGAAGTGAAGTGAAACTCGCGGAACTGGCCGCCAAACTTTTCGAGTTCGCTCCTGACCGCATAGCGCGAGTTTCCTGGGCAGAAGAAGAACATGAAGCCACCACCGCCGGCACCGGAGATCTTCCCGCCGGTCGAGCCCGCCTTCAGCGCGGCGGCGTATATCTCGTCGATGCGGTCACTCGTGACGCCCTCGGCCGTCTGCTTCTTGTTCTGCCAGCCATAGTCGAAGATCGCGCCCAGGCCCTGCAGCTCGCCCTTGAGAATCGCCTCCTTCATCATCACGGCTTGCCGTTTCAAGCTGTTCATTGCGTCGATCGAGCGCTCCTCCTGGTGTTCGATGTTTCTCGCTTGGCCTTCGACGATTGTCGAGGAAAGGCGGCTCGTGCCAATGTGGTAGAGCACCAGGCTGAACTCTAGCTCGTTGACGATCTCCTGCCGAATGCGAAGCGGGTTGACGAGCACTTTGTCGTCAGCATAGAACTCCACGAAGTTGAAACCACCGAACGTCGCCGCGTACTGATCCTGCTTGCCACCGGCGAGGTTGAGATCCTTCCTTTCGATTTCGAACGCCAGGTGTGCCGTCTCGTAGTCGCCAAGCGGAATTTTCAACCAATCCGAGAAGGCGCCCAGCGCCGCCACAACCATCGTCGACGAAGTCCCAAGCCCAGATCCTGCCGGCGCGTCTGCGTGGGTGGTCAATTCGAACGCGAGCGGCTCGCGCGCAAAATCGCGCACGACCCGGTTGTAGACACCTTTGAGTAACCCCAGTCGCCCGTCAAGGTCGAGCTGCTCGGTGGACCGCAACTCAAGGCGCTCATCCCGGTCCCGCGCGTGGATGACGATCGTGTTGTCGTTCCGAGGTTTGACGGTGGCATACGCGTACATATCTATGGTTGCATTGAGAATCGCACCCCCGTAAAGGTCCGAGTACGGACTGACGTCCGTCCCGCCGCCAGCCAAGCCAAGCCGAAGTGGCGCCCTTGCCCTGAAGTACATGTCTCAAACCCCCATCTCAACCAGCGCGAATAAGCCGAGTTCGCCTCCGTCATCAGGCGTGCGTCCCGTACTAACACGCCCGTGCTGGCTCCCATGTGAAATACAGCCTCCAACTCCAGTTTCGAGAGTGCCTCTCCCACAGCCTCAACGCCGAGCCGATGCGGCGATCATGGTTCCCCCTCCCTAGATAGCAGCGGCTCGCTCAACCCTGGGTTTGCTAGAGGGACCACCTGCATGACGAACACCAGCAGGTTTCCACCCGGAAACAGGACCGCCCTGATCCCGGCCGCCTCCGCGGCAAGAAGATCGCTTGTCGAATCACCGATCATCAGGCTTCGCGCGGCGTCTACTCCCCTCTCGGTCAGCGCCCGTCGCAGGAGACCCGCCGCCGGTTTTCGACACTCACACGCCACTCGGTACGGCCCAACTGCCTCGGTTGGATGATGAGGGCAGTAGTAGGTCGCGTCGATGTGAGCCCCCACCCGGCCAAGTTGCTCGTTGATCCAGCGAGTGAACTCTAGGAACTCAACTTCCGTGTACAGGCCCCTCCCAATCCCGGCCTGGTTCGTTACGACGATAGCAAGGTATCCATGATCGTTCAGCCACTTGACCGCAGCCGGCGCACCGGCGATCCACTCGAAGTCCGTGGGGCGGAAGACGTGATCCCCCTCCACGTTCAACACTCCGTCGCGATCCAAGAAGACCGCAGGGCTTAGCGCCTTCTCAGTGCCCATCTTTCACGCCCTTCCTGGGTTGCGGGCCATGCCATGACCGTGCAGCACGTTGTAGGCTACGTTAAGGGAAATGAAGGCGTCATCGACTAAGTAGGCAACCCCATCGAAGCACGACATGACATAGACGGCGCTGATTGCCAGAAGAGCCGAGACAGCCATTAGCCTGCTCAGGCCCCACCATTTGGCGATCAACTCTCTCTTATCGCTTTCCGTCAGCCACGGGCTCCTGCCGTCATTCAGTTCCCTTTTCTGCCCTTTCTCACGTCCCGCCGAGCGTTCCGCCTCTTCACACCGACAGCCAGCCCCCATGCCGCAATAGCAGGGTCATTTCTTCTCTGCCAGCGCGAACATCAGGTCCGGACTAAGCCAAGGCAAACCCTTCTTCAGCAGACCACAAATGAGATCACCCGTTCTTGTCAAGCCGTCCCACTTGCCATTCCTCCTCTTGTGGAACAACTTGCTTCCCCTCATCATCTGCATGTTGATGCCCTTGGCGAAGCCCATCTCATGGGATGTCGGCAACAGCTCTCGGATGCGAAAACCGCTTTCTTCAAGGTATTCGCAGAATTGCCTTCTTGTGAACTCATACTGGAAGAACTCCGCTCCTAGTTTGCCCTTTCTGAAGAGCCTTCTTAACAGTGCATTTTTCTTAAGGCGAACGAGGGGAGAGCGGTAGAACAGACTCTTGAAAGGTACCGTGACAAACAACATCCCATTCGATTTCAGTACCCTATGCGCCTCCCTCAGTGCTCTCTGTGGGCCGTCCTCAAAGTGTTCAACGACTCCCCAAGACAGGATCGCATCAAAAATGCCGTCCTCAAACGGGAGATCTGCGACATTGCCGTCAAGGAGGTCAAGAGATGGATATAATTCCCTTAGTTGGGCTATTGTAGCTGACGCAAAGTCGAGCCCCGTTACCTGAAAACCGAGCCCACTTAGGTAGATCACCCATTGCCCTCTGCCGCACCCGGCCTCCAGGATGTTGGCACCCCTTGGAAGACGTCTCAGGACAAGAGGCAACATTGGAGAGTGCTTTACTGATACCCACCTATCCTCCTCCAATAGGTCTTCCATCGAATAGATGTCGTCCTTCCAGATGTTTTCCCAGGTTTCCTTTTGGCTGCCCTTGCCACTTTCCGCCAATCGCTTACTCCTCTCTCGAGACCACCATCCTTTCCCTGTGCTTCAAACCTCCTGTCCGGCCCACCAGCTAGGAAAGGTCCCCACCCCGCATCCTCCGCCCCTACCTCGTCCCGGCCAACTCGCGGTACACTCCAATCAAGTCCCTCGCGATGTTCGGCCAATCATAGTGCCGCCGTGCCGTCTCTCTTTCCATTGCTCGGACATCCCTCTTCGCTTCCAGGATTTCTGCGACCTCCTCCTTCCACATCTCGTAGTTGTGCACATCCAAGAGACAGCCACACCCATTCCGCTCCATAAGCTCAGCCGTGTTTCCAGTCCTCGTCGAGATCACAGGCACTTCACACGCGAGCGCCTGCATAACGGACACTGGGCCGCCTTCTTCGCTCGAAGTTGCTAGGAAGAAATCCGCCGCGTTGTAGTACGTAAGCAACTCGCTATTCGTGAGATACCCCGTGAAGAGTATCTTTTTACTGTTCAGAAGCTCTGAAGAGATGTTCCTAAGAAAGTTCTCGTATTGACTGCTTCCATGTCCAGCCACTATCAACAAGAAGTCGTACTTGTCGCGTAAGGCGTCGAATACGAAGATCATTTTGTCTACCTGTTTGCGATCAATCAAATTTGACGCACTGAAGAAGATCTTCTTGTTTACCGGCAATCCCGCCTCTATTCTTGCAGCGCTGCGGTCACGGCGGCGCCAGTAGGTGAAGTCACATCCCATAGTTAGTTTCTTCAATTCTCCCCGGTAGATCTTTCTGAGATCGTCTATCTGCACATTGTTCGGGTAAAGAATAACATCAATGGCACTTACGTGCTTACTAAGCCAGAAATGATCGATAAGATCGTTCATCTTCGAAGGGATGTTCTTTGTATGGCTCATTAGTCGTTTCAGGGGTAACATAATTGTGCCAAGATAACTTAGAATAATCGGAAACTCTTTGAAAGAACCAAGGACCTCCCGAAAGGACAACGGGTCCCCGTGCAGATGAAGTAGTACCTTTTTATTCTTCTGTTGCCTTCTTAATTCATCTATTATCGCGAGCGAACTAAGAGTCGCGATTCTTTTCATGCCATAGAGGTTCTTCTTTCCTACCGCAGGGAACTGCTTATGCACAAGGCCGTCTTCAAGAGCTGACTCGTAAATCTTGTCAGCCCTCAGATCCGGCTGCCAGATCTCATAGTCAAACTCGCCCGTCTCGGCACAGACGGCTTTGCCAAGCTGGTCCGGCCACTCGTACCCCCATATCCCGACCCATTGACCCGCAGGCGTATTCCAGTTCGCTGCGGGCCGGGGTCGATCAGCGTACCAGTCATATGCCGGCGGATGGTTCATGATGCTGATGATCTTGCTCTTCATTTTCTCTCTCCTTGTGGGGAGGTGCCGTCTATCTCTCAAACCAAGACGCCTGGGCTGGTTAGTTTCTTGGTGTTGGGCACCGCTAGGGCGGCCAAGGAGCTAGAAGCCCTGTGAGCAACAGGCGCTTGTCGGGTGGCAAGCGAGTTTGGAGCGATGGTCACACCAGGACGGCGAGAGCCGTGGGAGGTCCCGTTGCGAGAGGGATGACCGCTTTGAGGGTTGGACCGAGCAGCGCGCTCAACCGTTCAGCCAGTGGAATGCTCTCGCAGATGGGCGCCCGCTTTGCCAAGACCGCCGCCGACCGACGGCGCAGCCAGCCCGCAAGGCGCTTGAGGTTTATCACCGCTCCGGTCAGAACCGCCTGGTGATCCATCTTGGCAACCCCTCGGTCGCGCGCCCGGTCGAGCCGATGACAGGCCTTGCTCTCACCGAAGAAGTGCTCTGCATCGCCCGCAGCGCCCAGTTGCGCGCTCGCAGCATCGCGAGTCGCTGCGTGGCCTTGCGATGCGCCGCCAGCGAGACCTCCCGACGCGGACGCCCCGCTGGCGTGCGACCTCGCGGAGCCGGGCGACCAGCTCGGCCGAGAACACTTCCCTGATGAGGCCGAACGACAGTGGGGCAGAGATTCGCGGGCCGGAAACAGGCGGTGTGTGAGCCCGTTTGGGAACGTGTGGGCGTGGATTGTGTCCACCCACGTGTCCACCTGCTACACGTCGAAGCCCAGTGCCGAATGGCGCGCCAGTACGGCAGCGCCAAGCTGATCGGGCCAGTCGTAGCCCCAGGCGGCCGACCCATCCGCCATTTGGGGTGTCCCAACTCACCGGCGGGCGGCTCCGGGCCCGGTCCGCACCGTAGCCGGGCGGGTCGGCGAGGATGTTGACGACCTGCAGCTTCATGCCAAGGCCAATCAGGGGAAGGCGTACGCTTGAAACTTCGCGGAGCCGTCCGCCGCCCATGAAGGCTTGACCGGCGCCGCTTACCTGGGGAGTCGACCGCACGAGAGGAGTCATGCGTGCCTGGGGCTGGCAGTGAGGCGTAACGTGCTAAAAGTGGAACCGCGGGTAGTCGATTGGCCAAGCGCTCGAGAGGGTCGGGCCTTGAGTCGGACTGCACGGTCCACGATGATCATGACGAGGGCCGCCGCCGCTGAATTGAGGGTGAAGGCATCCCACCAGCAGAGGTACGCAACAGTAAGACCTACCCAGGCAGACAACGAGCCTATCAGTATCGTTTTGTGGCGAGTGTTCCGGCTAGCCTGGATCTGGCGGATTGCAGCGGTCGCGACGGAGAAGATCAAGAACAGCACCGAGAAGAATCCGACCACCCCGAACCTGACAAGGGTATTCAGAAAGCCGACGTCATTGAAGACAACGGCCTCTTGCTCGAAGGCGCCACCGCCTGGCCCAAGCCCGAGCAGGGGTGATGCCTGCGCCATTTCCGCCATCCTTCCATTCGTGTTCAGGCGCAGGAGAAGGGTCTCAGCCTGTGACGGCGCCAGCAGAGCCTCACTCCGAGCCGCAACCACGCTCGAAAGGGAGCCGCCGAAGCTCCCAGACAGCCATCGATCCCCGGCATTGAAAGCGGCGGCAAGCGCGGCGACGGAACCGGCGACTACCGCCACGCTTCGGGTCCGCTTGCCACGTGACATGACAAGCACTGACAGCAAGCCGATACCCGTGTACAGGTACCACTGCCTGGAGAGCTGGATCACCATTCCGGCCAGGCCGGCCCCCACTAGCGCCATGCGGCCGAGTCCAATGCCCTCGTTCAGTAGACTGGCGAAAACTATGCACAATGCGGGCAGCATGTAATAGATGAAGGCGAGCGACAGGTACGGCACGCTCTGACCGCCGACAACCGTCGTTTGGTAGGCGCCGGCCTCGCCCACAAACAGTTGGACCACCTGGAAGCACGCCGAGACGAAAATCGCCCCGGCAAGGCACCGCATGAGCCACTCAAGCGATCGACGGTCACTCACGATGCCGCATCCCGCAAAGTAGAGAGAGTAGGGTTCCAGATAGCGCAGATCCCTCGTCACCGCATTGACGTGAGTGCTGCCGCTGACGAGGCCGAACGCAATACTGCACGCCACTGCCAAACCGAACAGCCCCACCTGCACCATGAACACCGGTGTCTCTCGTCGCCGGGCTAACTCCAAAACTCCCACGAGGAAGCACACTAGATAGACGGCGTCTTTCAGGTTGATCTGAAAGCCAGGAAGCTGCAGAAGCACTGGCACGGCCACGCCGAAAGTCAGCTCGGGGCTGGCGGCTAGAACTAACCCAATGACCAGCAGTGCCAGGCGAAACCGAAGCGCCACGAAGAAGTAGGCCACGGCGAACGCTGTAGCCAGAGCCATTAGCGCACCCGAGGACCCCCACATCAACCAAAGCCCGATCACCAGGGCCACAAGAACAACCAGCAAGGTCGCCCAGCGGTTCGATCGCATCATCTACGTGGTTCTGCGCTCCAAGCCTACAATCCCGCCCGCCTCCCCGATAGCGCGCAGAGAACCCGCCGGGGTCTTGCGAGCACTGCATCGCGTTCGGCCGCCGGGAGCCAAAGCCAGGACAACCCGGCGGCACTTGAGAGGCCAAGCACCGGCTCGACCCAACCGCACATGGGGAGCCATGAGAGCACGGCGAGGAACGCAATCGCCGGCAGGGCTACTCGCAACAATGTGGCGCCGATCCGGAGGCCCGCCACTCGGCTAAGAAACGCACAGTTGGCGGTGAATCCGATGCCGTACATGGCCAGGTAGGCGAACGAAATACCCCACAGGCCGAACGGCCTCGCAAGCAGCCAAGTGAGGCCCAGCAGCACCGCCTGGCATGAGATCTCGACAGTCACCAGCGCACGTAACCGCGGCAGCGAGTAGTAGAGCACCCCAATCGTGCCGGCCAGAGCGTTGATCGCGACCCCAATGAGGTGAGGTCCCATCACAATGCCGGCGCCGTCGAAGTCGGAAGTGTAGACAAGACGGATGCCCAGGTGGCGGAGGGAAAGCATCGCGCCAACGAGGAGGACGGCGGAGGCGCACGCCATTCGGAGCACCCGGTTGACCAGCGCATTTCGCGCCTCGCCATCCTGGAGGACTGAAAGCTGCGGCAAGAGAACCGTGGCGATTGGGATCCCCACCAACTCGGGTACGAGCCCGGCAAAGACCAGCACGACCGCGTACACGCCCACCCCGTTGATACCGACTCGGCCGACCATGACCAACCTTGTGGCGAGTGAAAGGCCCGCAGCGGCAAGGCCCATCACCATAGTGGTGCCAATGTACCCTCTCAATTCCCGTGCCACCGCCCGGTCGATCGTTGGCCAGCAAAGAGGTCGGATGCCTCTAAGCGAAAGTGCACGCCAAGCAAGTAAGACCCGAATCACGAGCGAGAGCAGCCGGGTGAGTGCCAGTGCTAGCACGGCACCAAACAGGCCGAACCTGACCACCAGCGGCACGCTGACCACCAGCGCCACGACCGAGCCCACCGCCATGCTGGTCGACATGGCCCCGAAGCACGATGCACCCCTAAGCGTTGCATTGACCACCTCGTCCATGGCTGCCAGTGGCAGGCTGAACGCGAACAGCACGAGAATGCCGGCCAGTGCGCGATCACCGAGGAGACCCCCCGCAATGGCCCGAGCGCCTACCAGCACGGCGCACTGAGATCGGAA
>Ga0209777_10009765_pt1 | contig 10287 bp, 8 predicted proteins | sample FrelakmetHBP12HB_FD_187147 | JGI IMG/M metagenome (GOLD analysis project Ga0209777, IMG submission 187147) | Freshwater lake sediment microbial communities from the University of Notre Dame, USA, for methane emissions studies -HBP12 HB (SPAdes)... | ecosystem: Environmental > Aquatic >... | reverse complement strand
GGGATACTTGTGCAGCTCCCGATGCCAGACCATATAGTTGAAGAAAATGTGATCAATTGGATATTGCCGTCAAAGGATGTTGACGGTCTCGGCACCCAGAACATGGGGTTGCTTGTAAAAGGGGAGGGGGATCCGCTTGTCCCTTGCACCCCTCAGGGCGTTCTGGACCTGATCCACTCAACCGGGATCGAAATAAAAGGAAAACATGCCGTCGTTGTCGGCAGAAGTAATTTGGTGGGCAAACCGGCAGCTATATTGTTGCTAAGGGAACATGCGACTGTTACTCAATGCCACTCCAGGACGGTTGACCTCGGTTCAGTGACAAGACAGGCTGACATACTTGTGGCGGCAATAGGAAAATCAAAAATAATCACGGCGGATATGGTTAAGCCTGGTGCGGTAGTAATTGATGTCGGGACGGTAAGGATGGCATCTGGATTATCAGGCGATGTTGATTTTGAAAAGGTGAAGGATGTTGCGGGTTTCATTACCCCGGTTCCGGGCGGGGTAGGGCCGATGACGATAGCGATGTTACTGAAAAATACTTTGAAGGCCGCGTCTAAGTAGATTCTTTCTTGTCTTTGATCCCGCTTTTTTCCTCTTAAGATTTAAAGTGTCTTTGTCCACGATCTCCCATTCAACCGTTTCAGATTTCTCGAAATTCATTGCTGCTGCAATGGCTGCCGGAAAGTTTACGAACCACTGCCTGCTTTTGCCTCTCTTGATTGCCTGCATCTTTGTCGGGTATCCCATGTATAGTAATTTTACTATACAGGAATAATAAATACAAGGGCATAATGAGAGCAGTTAGATTATCAGAACATCAGATCATCGGAGGGAGAGGGTCAGAGGGACAGAATATCAGACAAGATCTGATTATCTGAATTCTCCTCTGATATTCTGGTAATCTGATTATCTAATGATAAAAGAAGAATCAATGCTTTTCGAGGACCCAAAGAAGTTCCCTAACCTTGATACTCCTGTTTTTCAGGTTCCTTGACCCGCGGTATGTGTTGTAATCCTGAGAAATAAGTTGAAGCTTGCCTTGTTTTTTGAGTATCGGTCGGAGCCTATCAATAGGGATGATCCCCTCATTGTTGTATGACAACAGGATATATTTTGCTCTGGTATTGTCCAATAGATCGTTCAGGGCAGTTTCTGCAAATTTTCTCTTGTTATATAAAGATTTGTTCCAATCCTTGGTAATCCCGCTTACGCCTTCCTGGATACCTGTATTTTTATAGTCATTGATCAAATTCAACATGAAGTAATTCGACCCGTAAGGATGTTGATTATAAGGAGGGTCGTAATAAACAAGATCGAATTCGGGCATATTTGGGCCTTTCACAAGTTCGTTGATGTCATTCTGAAGTATATGTACCTCGCACTCGTTTTCTGACAGAATGGGCATCTCAAGAAGGATCTCCCTTTTAATCCTTGAGAGAGCATTTTCGCCGCTTCCCCCAAAGTGACCAACCCCGAGCTTCTTATGGAATCCTTTAAAAACGCCCGAGGTGTTAGTGTGCACCGATGCGGCTACAAGAAGAGGGGCCAAGCAGAAAGCTTTGTATTTATCCGGAATTTTCGAGCCGATAAGCCTTCGAATGTTATCGATTATCTTCGCGTTCCGATTTGTGTAAAAGGCCCTTTCTCCCGGACGTATATGGTCGTCATCTTTTGGTGCGTAGTTGAGCTCGATGAACCCGGGCTTGCCCCGGGAAAGCTTGTGGCCATTGAGCCAGTTGATATATTCTTTAACTTTAACAAGGCTGACCTCGGATCTGTTGGCTAAGTAACACTTATTCAGCGTCCGGCAGTAATTCTCAAGGTCGTTTACATAGAACTTTTTGGCGTAGCATTTAAGCAGCCGGGCTGCCGCGCCGCTGCCTGAAAAGCCGTCAAGAATGGTCAGCTTATCCTTGGCGAGCCTTTCACTTACATATCGAAAGCCCTTATTCAGGAAGGGGAGTAGGCGTCTTTTATTGCCGATATAGGTGATAAGCTGTGAATTGAAAAATGGATCATTGAGATCGATATTTTCTAGGGCATTTCCATTAGACAAAGGTATTTGTTTGCGCCTCATAGTGAACCTGGTTGATATTATATCCCAAATCCCTTTTTACCCCAAATACCAAGCCGCTTGTATAAGCCAAGCAGAAAGCGTAGAATTTGACCATGTACACACCTCAGTACATTTCCAAAACCTCATATATAGACGGAATAAAGTGCCCTAAATTCCTTTGGTACAAAGTACATCAACCCTCAAAGATCCCGCCGGATACCGCAATCGACAGGATAAGGATGGACGACGGTTTGCTTGTGGGGCAGAAGGCGAGAGAGCTTTATCCAGACGGCATTAGAATAGAAAGAGCGCTTGACCCGGAAGTCATGCACAAGAGATCGATGGAAGCATTGAAGCTGCGCAAACCGCTTTTTGAAGCAGGCTTTGTCTATAAGAACGGCTACGCGCTTGCTGATATCCTAGTTCCTGTTGGAAGCGGAGAATGGGAGCTTTATGAAGTCAAGGCATCCAGTTCGATTGACACCAAGACGGCAAACTGTGTTGTGGGCGGGAATCTGAATTATTATTATGCCGATGTAGCTTTCCAGAAATATGTTTATACAGGCGCCGGCATAAAGCTCCGCAAGTCCAGCATAATGCACCTCAATAAAGATTATATATATGATGGGAAAAGACTTCTTCTTAATGAGCTTATCAAGCCCGACGAGGAAATAGACAGAGAAATTATTGGAAGTATAAAAGCCGGGATAGACAAGCACGTCCCCTGCATTGAAAAGAACATTGAATATCTGCTCAAAGTCCTGGCAGAAAAGAAGCCGCCGGAGGTTAAGCTCGGGCGGTACTGCAAAAGCTGCAAGCTTGAAAGCGAATGTGAAAAGGACCTTGGTCTGCCCACGAAGGGAAATGTGATGCGCCTGCGGATGGACAGGGAAGGCCTGCGCTTCAAGATGCTTGAAAAAAAGATATATAAGATAGGAGATATCTGGATCACGGCCGATATCAAGGACCCGAAGCGGACCCAGATCGAAGCGCACAGGGACGGCGAGCCAAAAAAGAAAGACAAATTGCTTGCCAGATTCCTGAAAAAGTCCAAGTATCCCGCGTATTTCCTGGACTTTGAGACCATAGCCCCTGCAGTGCCGGTCTATGCCGGGACCCATACATACCAGCAGATCCCCTTCCAATTCTCTCTGCATGTGGTCAAAAAGGTGGGAGCGAAACCTGAACATTACGGCTATTTAGCCCCGGGGGATGTGGACCCGAGGACGGAGATCCTGTCGCGCCTGAAAAAGCTGCTTGGCAGGAAAGGCTCGATATTCGCGTATAACGTATCCTTCGAAAGAGGCCGGCTTGAAGAAGCTTGTTCGGGCAACCCGGAAAACGAGGATTGGTTCAAAAACAATATTGAAGGCCGCATGATAGACCTTGAGGAGCCGTTCGATAAATTCATTTATTATGATCCGAAGCAGGAAGGGAGCACATCCATTAAGGCAGTTTATCCGGCCCTTACCGGAAGCAATAGTTATGATGCCCTTGGAATAGCTGAGGGCGGGGATGCGATGAAGAAATACATGGATGTCATTTTCAAAGAAGTTAATGAGATTGTACGGGTAAAAGTCAGGTCAGACCTTGAAAAATACTGCGAGCAGGACACAATGTCAATGGTGGAGATACTGGAAGCGCTAAGTAAAAAAATCCGTGAGCCTTGATTCTTGCCCATGCTTCAGGTTTCTGATATAATTCCTCTCTATTATGCCTGTGCCGTTTTTTGACCTAAAAATACAAAACTCAAAGATCCGCAAAGAGATCGATGCCGCTATTTCTGCTGTCGTAGACAGCGCCCATTTCATACTTGGCCCTAATGTTGCAGAACTTGAGAAAGAAACAGCCGCATATCATGGAGCAAAATACGCGGTCGGTGTTGCCTCTGGGACGGACGCTCTCCACCTCGCCCTTAAATCCGCAGGCGTTAAAGAAGGCGACGAGGTCATCACAACGCCTTTTACCTTCGTCGCAACGGCAGAAGCAATATCATATATCGGGGCAAAACCGGTCTTCGTTGATATCGACCCGGGGACATTCAATATAAACCCGGAGGCGTTCAAGAAAGCAATTAACAAAAGGACAAAAGCGGTCATTCCTGTTCATCTCTACGGCCAGCCTTCGGACATGGACAAGATAATGGCCATTGCAAAAGAACATGAACTAAAGGTCATAGAAGACTCGTGCCAGGCAATAGGCGCCAAATACGGAGGAAAACACGTTTCAACGATAGGGGATGCAGGATGTTTATCTTTCTTTCCCACAAAGAACCTGGGAGGTTTCGGCGACGGAGGCATGGTCATCACCAACGATGAAGGAATCTGTAATACCGTCAAGGTCTTGAGGGGCCATGGCAGCAGGGTAACATATCATTATGACATGGTGGGCTTTAACAGCAGGCTCGATGAGGTTCAGGCGGCAGTTCTGAGAATTAAATTGAAGCACCTTGAGGCATGGATGGAAGCCAGGCGGAAGAACGCGAGCCTATACAATAAGCTTCTTTCCGGGATAATAGAGACGCCCAAGGAATACAAGAACGTGAGGCACGTTTATAATCAGTACACGATAAAGACAAAAGACAGGAGCAAGCTCCAGGAATTCCTGAAACAAAAAGGCATCGGCGCGATGATATATTATCCTCTCGCCCTCCATCTGCAAAAGGTCTATGGACATCTCGGCTATAAGAAAGGCAGTATGCCGTATTGCGAAAAAGTGCAGGACGAAGTACTGTCCCTCCCGATCTTTCCGGAACTCACAGAGGCGCAGATAAATGAAGTTGCTTCTGCCATCAAGGAATTCACCGGGAAATGAAACGCGTCAAAGTAGGTATCATCGGCTGCGGGGTAATGGGGGGCTTCCACATTAAGCAGTACAGTAACGTCCCCGAAGTTGAGATAGTTGGAGCTTCCGATATTGACCCTTCCAGGGCGCCGCAAGGCATAAAATTCTTCAATGACTACAAGGACTTGCTTGAAATATCCGATGCCGTATCGATCACAGCGCCAACTTTTACGCATTATGAGATAGGGTTAGCCGCGCTCAATGCCGGATGCCATGTCCTCATCGAAAAACCCATCTCGGTCACTGCCGCCCAGGGCAAAAAGCTGATAAAAAAAGCGAAAGCCAAAAAGAAAGTCCTTGCGGTGGGGCACATAGAAAGGTTCAACCCTGCTTACATGGCGCTTGTAAGGGAACTCGGCAGGGATACCCCAGATATAATCGATATCAAAAGATTCTCGCCGTTCCCTGCGAGGATCACCGACGTTTCATGTGTTATCGACATGATGATACATGACATAGACCTCGCAAGGCATCTTGCGGGATCGGAACTAAAACATGTCAATGCCATCGGGAAAAAAGTGAAGACCAATAAACTCGACCAAACACTGGCCGTGCTAGTCTTTAAGAACGGTGTTGTTGCGAACATCGAGGCGAATAGGGTGCACAGTGAGAAAGTCCGAAAGATAGTTGCTGCCAGCGGCAAAGTCGTTTATGAGGCGGACCTTCTCAATAGAAGCCTGAAAAAATCGACAGCTGGAAAATCCAGGAGCATAAGCGTCAAATCTTTAGATGGGCTTAATTGTGAGCTCAAGGATTTCATAAACGCAATAATCAAGAAACGCAGGCCTTCGGTAACAGGCGAAGATGGCCTTTCAGCACTTGAGGTCGCCAATAAGATAGAGGAGGCAGCGCTAAAGACATGTTGATATCGATAATATCTTTTATAGTTGTATTCAGTGCGGTGACGCTGGCGCATGAATTCGGACATTATTATTTCTCGCGACGAGCCGGAATAAAAATATTAGAACTTGGCCTCGGCTTCGGGCCAAGATTGTACGGGGTCATTAGAAATAAGACTATCTATACTTTGAACCTTTTTCCGCTTGGAGGTTTTATCCGCATAGCTGGCATAAACCCAGAGGAAGAGACCAAAGATGATAGGTATTTAACGGAAGAAAGCTATTTAAGCAAGACCCCGCTTCAAAAATTCCTTTCAGTTTTCGGCGGGCCGGCCTTTAATATTCTCTTCGCTTTAATTGTTTTTTACGTCATGTTCGTTTTCACGGGCGTACCCAAGGATATCTCGAATGAAATAGCTACTATCACGCCGGGTTCGGTCGCTGCAAAAGGAGGCATGAAGCCAGGTGACAAGATTATCGCAATATCAGGGAAGAAAACAATAAAGATGACCGATGCGGTGGATCAAATCCATAATAGTGCCGGCAAAACCCTTGTCTTGACGATCGATAGAAAAGGCATGATATCGAATATCAAAGTAATCCCCGAGCTTAATAAGAAACTGAAGATCGGCCTCATTGGATTCTCATTAAAACCTGTTTATGTAAAGACAAACCCGCTTACCGCATTGTATGAAAGCGTGAAACAAGTCGTTGCGACCTCGTTCGTCATCCTTTATACGCTTTCTCTTCTGATAATTGGAAAGATCTCTCTTTTTGATCTTGCCGGTCCAGTTGGGATAGCGCAGTTCACGGGGCAGGTGGCGGGGGAGGGGATCATCCCGCTTCTTTCATTCACTGCTTTTTTAAGCATAAACCTTGGATTGATAAACCTGCTGCCGATCCCGGCGCTGGATGGCGGAAGGCTAATCTTTATTGTCGTAGAGGGCATAAGAAAAAAAACTATCGACATAAATCTGGAGAACAAGATCCATCAGGTAGGGTTGACGCTGCTGCTCGCTTTAATGGCCATTATCACGGTGAACGATATTTTCAGGATCCTTAGAAGATAGTTGGACGCCTATTAAAATCCAGATTCCCAGTTGTACAGTTCCAAGGCTCTATCCCTGACCAATTTTGTTTGCGACATTATTTCCACTGCTTCAGCCCTTGTCATTTCCTTTTTAGGATAAAAGAACTTGCCGGTTACATATTCAAGAATGCCAGCTTCTTTTGCCGCTGAAATGGTGTTTGCGGCCCAATGATGGATAGGGACATCATTATATGGGGATTTTTGGGCCACCTCGGGATTTTTAAAGCCGGCAAATCCGGCAACAAGCGTTACCCCCTCCGCTCTTGTCACGTTCTTTAACGGCTTGAAAGTGTTGTCGGAATATCCGGAAACGAACCCAAGGTCCACGCCGTTCTTTATATAATAAGCGGCCCAGTTCCCTTTCTTCACGTCCTTAAAACCTGAATCAACTTCCTCAGGAGTTACATATCCGGAAGCTTTTACAAGTATACTCGTAAGCTCAGCCCTGTTAATGGGCTTGCCGGGCTTGAATGTGCCGTCGGGATAGCCGCCAAAGAGATTCAGCGCAGACAGGACGATTATTTTATCCCGCGCCCAATAATCTTTCGGCACATCAGAGAAATATGGCAGCCGGACAAGCCTTGTCTTATACTCCTTGAGCAAGGTCCCCGCACTATCCAAACATTTGATCTTGATCGAGAATTTCCCGATAGAAGGAACGCTCACGTTCGCATAGATCGACTTTCTTGCCTCGCCGGTTGCCAAGCCTGCTTCCCAACTTATCTCCATCACATTTCCATTAATATCCACTTTAGCGACCTTACTGCTAAGCACCTCGCAGCTGACCAGCACGGAATCATCCAAAATTGTCAGCTTGTCCTCAGGGCTTTTTATCGCCAAGTATTCCTCTGTAACCGGCGCCTGCACTACCTCTTTGGTAACCACAGCTACGACCGGTTTTTCCTTGATCACCGGGAAACTGTAGGATATGGAAATGTAATGTTTATAATCGTCCAGAATTTTCCCATATCTATGGTAGGCATAATCAAAACTAAAATCACCAAAACGCATGCCAATTCCGCCGGTATAGTTATCTTCAACAACATATTTCTGTTGCGGTGATGTCGAAAAGACCAATGCTTGATCATTGCCTAACCTAACTGCCGTATTATCAAGCGGCCACCATTCGATTCCTCCATGATATATAGTGGGGAGATCGTCGTAATATTGGCTCTTTTCAGTATCAAAATTGAAATAAAGAGTCTGATCCGTATTTAGCAAGCCATCCTTACCAAGCAATTTTGTGCTGATGCCGGTTTTGTAAATATAAGGCAGAGGTTCTTCATATCCCGTAATCCATGAAAGTTTTCCTCCAGATGCTTCTGGAAGCATGTCCTGTCCGTAAAGGCCAAACTTGAACCAGCTGCTTATAGGGTAGATCAAGCCGACGTCAACATCGAATCCATTAGCCGAATAAGTTTCATCGCTGGATTCGACCACCTGGGAAAACCCCTTGAAACTTATCCCAAAAGAAGTGTTGTTAATTATCGGCAAATTAATATACTTCCCCAGCTTGACGCCGTATGAAAGCATTGCCACGGAACTCGAATATTGGCTGGTGGCTGGAGAGGCCTCTACTGTTATTATTCTTGCAGTTATGGGCTCCCTTGTTGGCAAGTATGTTAATGGGTTTGGATTAGATTGGGAAATTATGCCTATTCCCCAAGCCTCATCGCTTGACGGGAAATATATCCCAAAATTGGTGTTTGTGGTGTCCTGACGCACCGAAGATATCCCGCATGTCATTCCCCAGCTCTTTGTGAAAGAAAGGCCGGCGGGATTCAGGAAGATCGAATTCGCGTCGTCGGCTGCGGCAACAAAAGCATTGCCCATTCCCAGAGGCCTTGCCCCAACCCCTGCTTCAACAGGGTCTAGCCAATTTGACCAAATAAGGGCAAAAGCATGTGATGGCACAATAACCGTTATTACAGAAATGAATAACGCTATGAGCAGAATAGGTCTAGCAATAAAATGTATTCTAGACATTTTTTTTACTATAACACTTAAGGGGACTTTGTCAAGATTTACGCTTTAAGAGTCATGGAGGATAGGCTGATGTGATGGCCGGATCTTTTACAGCTCGGAAATAATGATAAGCGCTACAAAGAACATAAGGATCTTTGAGACCATGCTTTTAATAAAGTTCACTCTTGTGCAGTAAACATATCCTTCGTTGCATTTTTCACAGGCCTTCATATCGCACATAGGGATGCGGCATTCCATGTCCTTAAAATATACGCACATGTGGGTGGATGCAAAGACCTTCTTTGAATTCTTCACCTTTGACTCGCTTGCGGACTTTGGCGAGCTGACATCGATTATCTGTTCAATACCTTCTGCTTGCATATTAGTTTCCTTCAATTAGTTATCGGCTTATTTTTGCTTTAATTTCAGTGTTGTGCTAATATTTTTCCATGCCCAGATCGCTTGTATATCCCAAAGAGTATGATGTCATAGTCATTGGCGCCGGCCATGCCGGCTGCGAAGCTGCCCTTGCCGCCGCAAGGATCGGCTGCTCAACCCTCCTTCTTACGATGAACTGCGACACCATCGCCCTAATGTCCTGCAATCCAGCCGTCGGCGGCCCCGCAAAGAGCCAGCTGGTCTCAGAGATCGATGCGCTTGGAGGGGAGATGGGCATTTGCACGGACAGAACTTACCTCCAGATGAAAATGTTGAATACTGCGAAGGGCCCGGCGGTACGATCATTAAGAGCACAATCAGATAAAAAACTTTACAACATAATGATGAAAAAAACTGTGGAAGAACGGGAAAACCTTGACCTTAAACAGGACCTTGTCGAGGAGATCCTTGTTGATCCAAGCAACAATATCGAAGGCGTGAGGACAAGGATCGATGTTATCTACAAGGCAAGAACGGTAATTGTTTGTACCGGAACATTTTTGAACGGCGTGATCCACATCGGCCTTAAGACAATGGAAGCAGGGAGAGCCGGGGAATTCCCCGCAAAAGGGCTGTCTGACAGCCTTACGAAGATAGGCCTAAAGCTCGGCAGGTTGAAGACCGGTACAACTCCAAGGCTTGACAGAAGGACAATCGATTTTTCCAAAATGGAGATACAGCCCGGAGACGAGCCGCCAAAGTTCTTTTCTTTCATCTGGGAATATGCTGAGCTCGGGATGGACGTTCCGGAGAACCCGCAAGCTATGCTTCCGCAGGTGCCTTGCCACCTTACATATACTAATAAGAAGACCCACGAGCTTATCCTCTCCAATCTGGACAGATCGCCGCTTTATCAAGGGAGGATAAAAGGTCTCGGACCGAGGTATTGCCCATCGATCGAAGACAAAGTGGTAAGGTTCAAGGACAAGGCTCGCCACCAGGTATTCATCGAGCCCGAAGGGCGCATGACCCTTGAAATGTACACCCAAGGGATGAACACTTCTCTTCCGGAAGATGTTCAAAGGGACATGCTCCGCACTATGGCGGGG
>Ga0209777_10009764_pt1 | contig 10287 bp, 8 predicted proteins | sample FrelakmetHBP12HB_FD_187147 | JGI IMG/M metagenome (GOLD analysis project Ga0209777, IMG submission 187147) | Freshwater lake sediment microbial communities from the University of Notre Dame, USA, for methane emissions studies -HBP12 HB (SPAdes)... | ecosystem: Environmental > Aquatic >... | reverse complement strand
AGCGGCAGAGTCGTTCGCGTTCTGCAGGACCAGCGCGCAGGTCCGATTCGCGCGGGCCGATACACAGCGTACTGGGACGGCTGCGACGGCACTGGCAGAGTCTTACCCGCCGGCGTCTACTTATGCCGCCTTGAGACAGAGAGCTTTCACATGAGTCGGAAGCTCGTGCTGACGAGATGAAACTCAGCAGATTAACCGGGGGCGGCTGCTGCCGCCCCCGGGATGTGCGCACCCAAACAACTGCGCTCCTCGTGGTCGTCCTATTTGGCATTTGCTCGGGGGGCTGGCGTGTTCGGGAGACGGCTCACATGAGCCGAGGACAGGACGCCAACACCGGGTACATCGTTCCATTCAGGTCCTGCGCAGACACCTTCCCCTTGCTGGCTTTCAGTGGATTGATTCCCGGTACGTGGCTGGGCCTCCACTTTTACCAATATGCGCCCATGAACCGGTACGCGTTGGTCAAGGTTGACACAGGCGACCTGAGTGTGCATGGAGGGTTGATTCCGGGCAACTTGCTTCCGTGGGCGACTGGCGACCTGGACGGTGACTCCCGCCCAGAGCTCGTTGGCCATAGCATAAATGGCAGCACGCAGGACAACCTGATTACGTCATATATCCCGCCTGCGGGAAGTGGCGTCCCGGATTCTCTGAAGACCTCTGTCCGCTACTACGGACCGGCCGCCGACGCCCAGAGATTCTACCTCACGGATTTGGACCAGGATGGCAAGAAGGAAGTCGCTTTCCGCGGCTGGATCAGTCATGAAATCACAGTCTATGAGTGGACTGGCGACTCATTGCGTCAGACCATATCGTTACCCTGCGACAACGGTTACAACCTTGCTATCGGCGATTTTGACGGCGACAGTCTGATTGAGGTCGCGACAACCGGCCTGGGCTCGAACAACTGGATTATGGTCTACAAGTGCACCGGCAACAATGTGCTGTTACCCTGGGACTCGACGCCGATTGCGCGTATCAATGGCGACGACATTTTCACGGCATCGAATCTCGACGGTTATCATCGTGCGGTCATCTTCGCCAGCTACTTCATCGTCGGCGGTTATGCCTATCTCTACGAAGTCGAGCCCACGAATATGACGCACGACTACCAGCCGATTCTGATTGACTCCACGCCTGACGGCGGCGAGATCTATGCCCACAGCGTCTGCGGCGACATTGACGGCGACGGCCTCGATGAAGTCCTGTGGTCGGTCGGAAATCAGATTCGGGCATACAGGCACACCGGCCCGCACCAGTACGACCTTGTCTGGAACTGGTGGAACGGCGGCAACAACTCCTGCAACCTGAACCTTCATGACATGAACGGCAACGGGTACAACGAGATTCTCGAGAGTGGCGCCGGTCAAACCCACATCTTCGAGATTGAGGCCATCCGGGTCTTGAACCCAAACACCAGTATCATCCTGCACCCGGGCGACACCTGCCGGATTCGCTGGGAGACCTTCACCCCGCCCCGGTGCGACTCGGTCTCGCTCTTCCTGCGCACGGACACAAGCTGGACCCTGGATACCTTGATTCACGGCCTGCCGCCGAGCGACACTGCCTGGATATGGACCGTGCCCGACATCCGGTCAGACTATTGCCATGTGGTTGCGATTACCTATGGTCCGGGCTGGCAATATGATGAATCCGATACGTTCTTCCACATCCTGCCGCTCGGAGTTGAAGAATCCGCCGCTCCGCTGGTCAAAGAGACCAGACTCCTTGGCGCATTCCCGAATCCGCTTGCTGCGGCGACCAGAGTCCAGTTCCAACTCCGTGAGCAAAACCGAGTGAAACTCAGCGTCTGCGATGTCTCAGGCCGGACCGTCGCCATTCTGGCCGACGGCATCGTGAAGCCAGGTGTCTATTCTCGCTACTGGGCAGTCGCTCCGACAGTTCCGAACGGTATCTACTTCATCCATCTTGAAGCACCGGATTGCCGCGAAACTCAGAAGGTGATTCTCACCAGATAGCCCTTTTTGAATTCCCACCTAGTGGAGGTAACATGCTGAAACCAATCCTGAGGCTGGTTCTTTGTATCGTCATCTGCGAAGGCGCCGGTCTGATTGGCGCGATATTCACAACCCCGGCTATCAACAACTGGTATGCGGCGCTCAAGAAACCCTCGTTTCAGCCGCCCAACTGGTTGTTCGGGCCGGCCTGGACCCTGCTCTTCCTGTTGATGGGAATCGCCCTGTTCCTGGTCTGGCGCCAGGCCCTGCCGTTCAGCCAGGTTCGGGTTGCGGTCTACGTCTTCGCAATCCAGCTTGTACTGAATATCCTCTGGTCGGTGCTCTTCTTCGGGGCCAAGGTGCCGCTCGCCGGCCTGATTGACATCGCCGTGCTCTGGGTCGCGATTCTGCTCAACATCATCTACTTCTGGTCCATCTCGGCGGCGGCCGGAATTCTGCTTCTCCCCTACATCCTCTGGGTGAGTTTCGCCACGGTCTTGAATGCCGCGGTCGTAGTGCTCAATCGGGGATAGGCCGCGCGAAAACCGGTCCGGAAACTCGGCGTGCGCTAAGCTATTGACACCGGTTCAGTTTTGTCTACAATTCCGGTGAAGCACATTCCGGCAAGCATCTGCAAGTCGCTGATGTCGGAACTGCTCCGAGGTATGGTACCGAGTACCGAACGGAGTTAGTATGGCGGACATAGGAACTGGAACTCCAAAGAAGTGCCCGAAGTGCGGCACGCAGGTCTATCCAGGAGTTGATGGGACGTATCGCTGCCCGAAATGCGGATACGTGTTTCCTTCCGAAACGACCCCGACCTGAACCTTGGCCATCCGATTTTCCCCGAACCGTGAATTCGAACCGACTATCCCGCAAAACAAGGAGGTAAGATGAGACCACCGAAGAGCTCCGAGAACCCACCCAAGAAGGCGAAGTGGATAAAGAAGGACTGGATCATCAAGAGAATCGTGAATCCGGCCGGCTGCTGCTGCGGCACGGGCACGTATCCCGCTGCCAAGTGCCCGTATTGCGACTTCTACCCATGCTATGCCGACGCATACGGCAGCTACCGGTGCCCGCGCTGCGGCAAGAGCTTCACGCTGCCCGCACCGACGCTGACGATGATGTCGAAGGCGACCCACCCAGCCAAGACGTGCTATCTCTCGGATGACAAGTACCACCCCTACTATCCGTGCTATTGGGATGCCACGGCCGGCAGCTACCGGTGCCCGAAGTGCGGCGGGACGTTTCAGTAAGCCAGCCGCGGATGATGCCGCCGCGATAACCAGGGAGGAATAATGGCAAAAGCAAAAAGACCCGCGCCCAAGAAGAAGCGGGCGGCAAGGAAAATCGTAAACCCGGTCACCCACGTCAAGAGAATCGTCAGGCACCCGAAGAAGAAGGGTGGCAAGCGAGTCGTCCGTTACTCGATGATGATGGTCTGCCCGCCGATGATTTGCCCGAAGGATGGCACCAAACTCATCGCTGATGCCTTCGGCACGTATCGTTGCCCGAAATGCAACGGGACATACACTTGCAAGAGCTGCGACGCATGACCGGCTGAAACAGGTTGGATTGTCAAACCAGGCAGGGCATTCCGCCCTGCCTCGTCTTTCCGGCCCAGGGACTAGCGATTCGGTCTGCCGCTCCGGACTTCCCGGTCCAGCCAGGCCAGGTAACTCGTGCTCCCTGCGCTCACCGGGAGCGCCAGAATCTCCGGGACTTCATAAGGGTGGTTGCGCCGGATAGTCGACTCCACCCGCGCGTATAGGCTCTTCCGCGTCTTGGCCAGGCACAGCCACTCGCGCGCAGTCTCGACCTTGCCTTTCCAGCGGTAGGTGCTGGTAATCGGGCCGATGACCTGCACGCAGGCTGCCAGATGCTTGTCAACCAGCAACCCGGCAATCCGGCGCGCGTCCTTCGCGCTTCCGACTGCGGTCATCACCTGCACGAATCCGGTTGCCACGCGGGTTCAGCGCTCGTCCTGCCCATCCACCTGCTTCAAGTTGATGCCGGTGGACAGTTCGAACACCCGCTTCATCCGGCCGGTCTCAATCCGGAACGCCCAGATTGTTGCTGAGGCGGCGGAGAACAGGAACAGGACCGCGCCATCCACCCAGCGCAGGAGGGTTTCGCCCGGCAGTTCCGGTATCATCCAGGCAATCAGGAAATACCCGGGCAGGGCGATACTGACGATCAGCAGCACCCGGGACGGCCATGGCAGTCGCAGGAAGCCGTTCGTGCGAATCCGCCGAATCCAGACCGGGAATAGCGTCTGGGCGGCGAGCAGATAGCTGACTCCCCAGCCGAGGGCGCTCGTCAGCAGAATCAGCACGTATCGGTGCACCGGCACCGACAGCGCGGCGGTCAGCCCGGCGGCGATGACGCTCACCAATGCATCGCGGCGCAACTGGGTTACGTCCAGCGAATTGAAGTAGCGCATCAGGTTCTGTTCGGCCCGTTCGAGCGGCGGCAGGTTTGCCTCCGCTCCGGCCGTCCCGCCATTCTGCCTTCTGCCTTCTGCCTTCTGACTTCGTAGTGTCCGGTACAGGTCGAGCTCGCCGAGTTTGCGCCACGCGTCGCCGGTTAGTCGTTCGCCCTTGACTTCGGTCCGGGCATCGACCGCCCGCTGCTGAATCAGCGTCACCAGCGCGGCAAGGTCCAGCTTCATCACCGTCCCAAGCTGGCGTACTTCGACGAGGTTGGACAGCGCGTCCTGAGTTCCGGGATTCGAGGATTCGCCGGGCGATCCTGAACCGTCGAGTCCGTGACTTCCAGGTTCCTGCCCGGAAGATTCCGGTTTCTGATTCTCGACCATCGGCTCGATTATAGGCCGGAATGGGCGAAAACGCAAATCCTAAATCCGAAGTCCAAAATCCAAAATGCGGATGCCATCCGTATTGAACACGGACTGCCGGTCGCTTGAGCTTGAAGCTTGAGGCTTGGGCTACCTGGCGGTCAGCACCAGTTTGCGGGTGATTCCCTGCCTGCCGCTGGTCAGGCGCACGAAATAGACTCCGGTCGAAGCGAGCGCGCCCTTATCCGTCAGACCGTTCCAACTCGCAACATAGGTGCCGGGTTGAACCCGCCGATTGACCAGCTCTTTTGCCTGCCGGCCGGTCTGGTCAAACACGCCGAGGCGCACCGCACCGGCCTCCCGAATCTGGTAAGTGATTCCAACCAGTTGTGCGGCGTAGGCCTTCTGGTTCAGAAACAGCGCCAGCCCGGCCGGTCGCGCGTACGACTCATCCTCGATGCCCTGCGACCGGGCCAGGCTGACTTCCAGGTCGGTCAACGTGTCCCGGCGGACCACGACGCCGCTCAAGTGCTTCGTCACATACCCGTATTTCGACACCTCAACCGTATAGGTATCCGGCTCCAGCAGGTGCCAGAACCGGCCGAAGGCCGAGTCGCTCATCCTGGGCCGGATGGTGTCCGGCGTCGAGGTCGCTTCCAGGACCTTCACTTCAGCCTTCAGCGGCTGGCCGGATGCCGAGTCGGTCACGTGACCGGTGACACCCGAACCATGAGTCCGGTCCAGCAGGTAGTAAGCCCCGGGCAGCACGCGCCGGCAAAGGTCATCGACCTTCGGACCCGGGTACTGGTACCCGGTGCTCACCTCAATTGTGTAGGAGAAGGTCCCGACGTCGTAGTACAGCCAGTTCCGCGCCATGCCGCCCTCTTCGGCCCGGCCGTAGAGTGTCGCGTAGTGCGGGCCGGTATTCGAGTCCGCGACAATCCGGCACGCGACCGATTCCGCGATAGTCTTGACCTCCGGGTAGTCCGGGCAGAAGAAGTTGCCCCAGCGCCACGGATAATAGACCGTCTGGCCGTTCACCGGGTTGATGTCCGAATGCCAGCAGATGTCGAACACGAACTTCTCCCGCCGCGCCAGGTCGCGGATTGCCCGGGTTTCGTTCTCCGAGAACGCCGATTCGCCCCGGTAGTAGCGCGAACCCTGGTTCGGGTCCCCGGCCTCAAAGATGAAATCGTAGTTGCGGTTCAGGTCCACCCCGTCCGTGTCCGGGTCCCAGATGCCGTTGTGATTGAAGTCGTGGAGGTTCTTGCGCCACATCGTATCCTGGTCGCTCATGTTGATTTCGTGGCCGTCCGGGTTCACGACCGGAATCAGGAATATCTGGTTGGAATCTATCCAGCGCGTGACGTTCGGGTCCGAACCGTAGCGCTGGGCCAGGTCGTGCGCCATGAACAGGCAGATTTCATTGCCGATAAGCTCACAGGCATGGTGCACGCCGTTGTATAGCACCCGGGGTTCATCTTCCTGCGCGCCCGGATGGTCCGAGAACTTGATGGCAATCAGCGGCGAGTCGTTGGTTGTCGAATAGCCGATGGTATCCAGCCGGCAGATGGCCGGATACTGCCGGACCAGTGAATCCAGTTCCCTTACGGTCTGGCCGTAATGGTGATAGCGCGGGTCAACCGCGAACAGGCAGAGCAGGAAGGCAAGCACTTAGCTCCAGAGCGCAGGTTCCTTCGGACCGCCTCGGGTTCTAGCGCACAATCTCCAGCTTTTGCACCAGTTGCCGCACCTGGCCCGCTTCGACTGCGTTCAGGCGCAGGAAATAGACTCCGGCCGCGGCCCGGCGTCCGGCCGCGTCGTTGCCGTCCCAGCGGAGTTCGTGCCAGCCCGGCGCGGTGCGCGAGCGGACAAGAGTCCGGACGAGTCTCCCGCTCAGGTCATAGACGCCGAGGTCCACGTTCGCCGCCCGGGGCAGGCCGTAACGGACCCCGACCGCGGCCCGGGCCGGGTTGGGATAGCCGGACATGACAAAGCGCGTCAGCCGGCTCAGCGCACTGCTCTTCAGGCCGGAAACGCCAGCCAGCGGCAGCGTGAAGTAGAGCGCCGAGCTTGACGCCGCCGTGGTCACCAGCAGGGTGAACTGGGCCAGACTATCGGACGGCTGACCGGCAATCTGCACGTCAAACGGGTCGCTGCCGTTGTTCGCCTGGCCGTGCGCGGGAATGTCGCCGAAGACCGAGGCCGAGTCAACCACAACCGAATTGCCGTCGCTTGAGCGCAGCGTGCCCTGCACCGACGAGGCCGCGGCCTCGCCCTGGTTGGCCAGGAATGTAGTCAGCAGAATCTCCTCGCCCGGCTCGGCGACGTGATTGCTGTCGCCGTGCGTGGAGTCGTCGAGCCCGATCCCGGCCAGGGTCAGCCATTCCCGGCTCGAAGCCAGGGGCGGCAGGGTCGTGAATCGCAACGCCCGGGAATTATTGATGACTGCCGCATTCGAATCATAGACCCCGTTGCATTCGTATTGAATCGCCCGGGTCCAGGTCGGGTCCTGGATGCCCACCGTGGCGTAGTTCGGGTCCGCGACTGTGTCGTACTGGAACAGGACTTCCCCGTCGCCGGTCGGGGTGGGATAGTACGCCGGGTCGAGCAGGATGAGTTGGAACGTCTCCTGCAAATTCACGTTCCAGTAGTGCGGTACTTGGTAGAATTCCTCGATCCAGCGGTGATTGGCCGCGTCGTAGTACTGGTAGATGTCGCCATGCCCGCCGTTGTTCTGGTCCGGGTTCAGGTCGTCCCACATCGGCAGCAGGTTGCGATACGGCGCCGAGTCCGCGCTCGGAATGTGACTGTTGTTCGCCCCGCGGGACCCGGTCTTGCCGAAGCAGGCGAAACCGTTGGAAGCGACCGTGATCGTGTCGAAGTTGGTCCCATAGAACTTGAACCCAAACGGCAGGTCCAGGGTATCCAGCCCGGCATCGCTGTTGGTGATGCCGGTGATGAGACTCCCGGGTCCGGGCGGCGCGAGTTCCAGCCAGGAGAAGACCGGCGCCCGACCGGTGAGTGAATCCCCGTCATCATAGCAGTAGTAGCCGTACGGGTCGGGTCCGACTGCCCCCCCGCTCCCGTTCGGCGTAATCGTGAACTGCTGCGTGTGATTGTAGCTGTACGTCCCGCCGTTGCCCGAGATGTCCAGCCAGAAGGTAATCGGCGCGCCGGGCAGGTTCGGGCTGGTCGCGAGCGCAAATGGATTCTGGCCGTTGCTGGCGCTCAGGCCGACCGGGATGTCGCCATAGAAACCGGTCGAATCGGAGATGCTGATGTGACTGCTTGCGCAGCGCAGTGTGGCCCGGACCTCAGACAACTCTTCCGTGCCCAGGTTGCGCAGATTGACAATCAACCGGACGTTCTCGTGCGGGTCCAGTTGGGAATTGCCGTTGCCGCCGGGTGGCGGGTCATTTATCAGGTTCGCATCGTAGTTGATTGCGGCCGCGTAGACCGGCAGGTTCAGACTGCTGGTCCACAGTCGGGCATGACTGTCCCGGATGTGCAACGAGAAATTCAGGGACTGCCCGCTGGTGCAACTCTGGGCAACCGTGAAAGCATAGAATCCGGCGGACCAGGCGGAATCGTGCGCCGCGATGTCGCCATAGGTCTGCTGGCTGTCGGTTACGGTCGCGAAACTATCTGCTGGTGCCAGCCCGGCGGTCACCGCGAACGCCGTACTGTCCCCGGCATTCCTGAGGCTGATCCGCAACCGGATCGGCTCGCCCGGGTTTACCAGCCCGTTGTTGTTTCCGCCCGCGTCATCAATCAGCGAGCGCTGCAGGCTCACGTATGGCATGCCGCCCGCGAACACCGGAACCGAGTTCTCGCTCGGCAGGCAGTTGCGCGCCGTGGCGGTCAGGCTCATCGTGCCGATGTGAAGCGTCGTGAAATTCAGGCTGACGTCGCCCTGGGCATCGGTCGTCCCGTAGACGTACACGCTCGTGTCCATCATCGCGCAGACCAGCGCGCCGGCCACCGGCGAGCCGCCGCGCGCAACATGAACGTTCATCGTGAACGGACCGAGCGGAATCGCGCTGTCGTATGCCGCCGCCAGCGGACCCGGCTTGTCGGTCCAGAGCGGCAGTTCCGGATCGCCAAGCAGAACCCACTCCTGGTAATAGGTCTGGTTCCCGGGCACGAGCGAATCGAGATAGAACTTGCCGCGTTTGCACGCGTCGCCCAGCTTGTAGCGTCCCTCGGTGAAGACTGCGGTGAAGAACCCCTTGGTTACGGTTCCGCGCTGCAGAGAGATGTGGCTGCCGACCACGGCGGTGCCGAAATACGCGACCGCGCCGCGCAGCGACTGGGCGGTGCCGGCCCGGACAAACTGGTCCGCCAGCATGGTTTCCCCGGAAGACAGGGTCAGGGTCTGGCACGAACCGGAAACTACGACCGGCAGTTTCGCGCCGTTGGCCAGCGTGGATGGCGAGACCTGGTCGAACGGCGGCCACCAGTTGCTGACGCACTGCCCCCGGTGAATCACGAAGCCGCGTCCGTCATTGATCGCATTCCGGACATCGGTTGAGCTGTTGTTGGTACTGATCAGGCTCTCGGTCCGTATGAAACCGGCTGCGCCCCAGAGTCCCCGGACATAGCGGCAGTCGGGCTGGTAGTACGCATCCGGCGGATTGTCCTCCCGGACAATCGTAGTGCCCTTGCGCATCCATACCGAATCGCCGCTTGCGAACGGCGTCTTCTCGTAGGTCAGGGACTTGACGACCATTGTGCTGCACTCGGACAGCGAGGAGCAGAAGAACCGCCCCACCGGAATCTCGACTTCGTAGTTGCCCGTCATGTCACCGTAGCCGTCGTCGCTGCTGCTCATTGACGCCGGCACCAGGTCCGGCGAACCCACGACCAGTACGTATTCCGGCCTGGTCGGCCACGTGTTGTAGGCGTTCTGGATGTAGGCTCGAATCTGAGTCGCCGAACTGCCGGTCACCGAGAGCGGCACGACCTTGGCCAGCATTCCCTTCTGGGTCTTCCACTGCGCCAGCGGCTGAATCGCCTGCACGAAATTGTCGTGCGTGATAATCAGATAGCGCGCGCCGTTATCGGCCAGCGCAGTGCCGGCCAGGGCGAGCAGGATCAAAGCGGACACAAAACGTTTCACTCTTACCTCACTAGTCGGAGCGTTGCGCAGGCGCGGCTCCCGTCTTTGCCGGCGGTGCTGACCAGATAGACGCCGACCGGCACTCCTTGAGCACTCCAGGTCAAAGTACCACCGTTGGGCACCGAACCGGACCAGACCAGCCGCCCGTCTGAACTGTGGACTGTGACCCGCGCATTCGGCCGGGCCGTCACTGCGAAGAGCATCCGCCCCGGATTCGGAGCAATCGAAATCGCGTTCGAATTCCGAACCTGGGCTTTCGGAATTGCCCTGTCCTCGACCGCACCGGGATCGAAGATCCGCGCCTGGCCTTCGTATGGCATGTGGTTGCGGGCAGTCACGGTAACGTCCAGCATCTCCTCGGCCGACGGATTGATGATGAACGTCCGCTCGCCCGACACGTCGGTGTA
>Ga0209777_10009763_pt1 | contig 10289 bp, 4 predicted proteins | sample FrelakmetHBP12HB_FD_187147 | JGI IMG/M metagenome (GOLD analysis project Ga0209777, IMG submission 187147) | Freshwater lake sediment microbial communities from the University of Notre Dame, USA, for methane emissions studies -HBP12 HB (SPAdes)... | ecosystem: Environmental > Aquatic >... | reverse complement strand
TAGGAGGTGTTGGCGAGGAGCACTCCTTGGTGATATGCGGTGAGGTAGGGTGCAAGGGAGGAGATGTTGGACATCAGGGGGACGATGGGTGAGTTCACGCTGTCGACGCGGATCTTGAGGTTGTATAAGCCCATTTTCTGGGCGAACCAGTTGCCCATGACCAGGAGGGTGTAGGTCCCCGGTGTGTCGTACATGACGGTCTCGAAGTGCACTCGGTCCTCGACTAGGGTTCCTTCAGGGTCTCGGACGGGGATGCCGCCCGCTGTGCCGGCGAAGAAGATGGTCTGGTTGTCCGGGCCGGTGAGCATGAACGACATGCGATCACCCAGGAGTGCGACATTCTGTGAGTCCAGGTTGCGTAGGTCGAAGCGAAGGATTGCGTACTTGTAGTCTTCGGGGACGGTGAAGGTGTAGGTGTTGCCTGTCCCATGTAGGACCATGCCGACGAGCTGGGTGGGCAGCGCTAGCACGGAGGCGACGGAGTCGTTATATTCATATCGGGTGCTGTTCAGTACGGTTGGAGGTTGGACATCTAAGGGGTTGGTAAGGGTGACGTAGTTTGGGGTGGCGCCGAGGCGATCGTGCAGCACTGCCCGCGTCTCGTCGAGGATCTGTGAGGCGCTGGTGAACCGGTCGACGGTGTAGGCTCCGGGGCAGGACATGTCGCCGCAGACATAGAGGTTCTGGACGCCGAGGTACTCCAATACGTCGATTACGTCGCTGTCGACTGCTGAGGAGACGATGATCGGGATGCTGAGGTACGAGGCGAGGGGAGCGATGGAGACGCCGTAGGTATAGCCCGCTGCATCCTCTGGGATGAGGACCGCGGTGTTCGACTGGTTCCACAACAGCGTGGCCGCGGCGAGGGAGGCGCGTTTGGCGCTGGCGCCGCCGACGATGTAGTCCGCGTACTTGCCGATATCCGCCTCAGCCCGCTGCACGGCGGACGAGGGATTGTTGAAGTCTTTCACATACATGGGGATGACGGTGCGGTCCCCACGGTCGTTAAAGTGGAGGGCCAGCGGGGTGGCGATGAGGGCGTAGAATGGGCTGGCGTCGGAGACGGCGATCGCGGTTGGGAAGTCCGGGGCGAACGCTGCGGCGACGGTGAACCGGGGATGGGCCGCAGGCTTGCCAGCAGGGATGGTCGGAAGCGCGCTTACCAGCAGTAATAGCACTGCCAGTATTGAAAAGAAACAGGTCTTTCTATCCATAGGAATCGATATTAATCTATCCCTGAAGGATATTTAAATATATTGATAAAAAACCCTGCATTCAGAGGAGACGGGGCGGTACAATGTTAAGATAAAAATGGATGAAAAAAGAAAAAAAAGAGGGGGAGAAGTCCCTTGTCTTAGATTTTCACGAAGACAATGATGACTTTTCCGGTCTCAGTCTTGTCCGCTGTGCCTGTGGCCGTGACCTTGGCGGTAATCGCGCCTAGGCCGAAGATGCCGCTGACGCTGACGACGTTAGTTGCGCCAGCATCCAAGGTGGCGATGGTGCCGGAGTTGACCTTGTTGATCCTGCCGAGGATACCGCCCTTGACGGTGAGAGTCCAAGCGACGTTGGTAGCCGCGCCGGTGCCCGTGTTCTTAATCTCAGCGGTGACCTTGCCGACTGCGCCGTTGATCGCGCCGATCTCGACGATAGGTGCGGTCAGTTGGTGGAAGGCGTTGACGTAGATGTCGCGGTTCGCGCCACGGCTGTCCTGCCAGATGTCGTAAACGTTGGTGCCGGCGGCGGCGATGTCCGTGCAGCCGTACTCAGCTACGACGGCGTCATCGGTGTTGGCGAGGGTCTCTGCGCCCCAGGTTGCGCCTGCGTCCTCACTGACCTTGTAGTAGACCTGGCCATCCTTGACATAGGTGCAGACAGCGGTGTCTTCCATAAGGGTGACCTTCGGGTACATCTCATCCGAAGCGGAGTTCGCGATGGTAATGGCGGTGTTGCTGGAGAACCCGTTGGTGGACCGGTAGCAGATGATGTCCTGGCTGCCGGAGACGTCGTTCTGAGCGACGAGCAAGACGATGTTGTTGTTTGCCACGATGCTCGGATTCTGGATATTACCAGTAGCGGTAACGGTCTTGGTCGCTACGTTGGGGTGGGTGTAGAAGTCGTTTCCCTGGTCAGTCCATTTTCCGAAGTTGTCCTTGCGAAGGAGGAGGGAGTAGAGGCTACCGTCAAACCGATCGTAGACGGCATAGGACATGTTGGTAATCTGGTCGATGGCCGCATCTGAGTGAACGCAGCCCGAGGCGCTCGAACCGGACAACCAGCCGATGCCGCCGCCCGTAGCTGAATACGAGTAGATGATGAACGGGCAGCCTTGGATGTTCAGGCCTTGATAGCCATTGAACCCGGTGTACGCGACGACGCCAAAGTTCCAGTCACCAGGATCCCCATTGGGCCCTGCGTGGGTGTAGGTGCCGATGTCCATGTAGTTCAATTGGGATAAAGACAATGCTGACAACTGCCAATATACGCCCGAAATTGGGTCCACAGTAGCGTCAACAACCCAGACCTGATCGTAGGTGGAGGAATCCTGCCATGGTGACATGGTCCCATAGAACCCGCTGGCTTTGTGGTCGACTCGTGGGTAGGTGAACCCGCTGCATTCCTGGAAATAGCCGGCATTGGTCCAATCGTCGGAGAAGGCGAAGAGCGGATAATACGTGGATCCATCGGTAGTGCCTTCGTAACCTGCGAAGAGCCGCTCGGTGGGGTCCGCGGCGATAGACGGGTGGGATTCGTTGTAATCACCGGCGGTGATTTGGTCTCCGCCGAGAGTAGCCGGCCGAGAGAGGTGGACGGTCGTAGCCTTTGCGAAATGGCTTGGCGCAGCGGCATATTGGACGACGATGTCGTTGTTTCCAGAGGTCGGCGTTTGAGCGGTAATAGTTATTACGCTCGTGATCATCAGCCCAACAAACACTAACAGTGTTGTCATTTTCGATAGCTTTGTTTTCATAGGTATAATATCCCCCTATAGTCTATTTCAATCGGTGCAGCTTAGGTTTTTTATAATATGAAAGATATATTGAGGAGATATTTAAACATATCGAAAATTTATCTCGTACAGCCGATTAAACACCGTCGACTCCCCCTCCCACATCGAGAATCCACCAGTATCTTCCAGGGGTGCTTCAGACCGTAAGCAAGAATTAAATAGGGGCTTCACTAATATATATTCTGTACAACATCTGTTTGACATTCCGTCATATCAGGGGGAAACTAAAGAAGTAGAGAGGTGAATAGAATATGAACAAACCTTGGCTTGGAACCATACTGTTAGCAGCCTTACTGTGCCTGCCGCCGGTCGTCGCGGCACCCATCACCCGATCAGCACCAGGGGAGACGCCGGTCATTATCCCACTCCAGGGCCAGACAACGCATCAGCCCGCGACAGCACCGGAGATCCACATCACCAAGCCGCTCGCAGGCCATGTCTACCTCTTCGGTCTCACCCCTTTTAAAGGCCGTCTGCAGACGACCGCGATCGTCATCGGACGTCGCCTCACCGTCGAAACCTCTAGCATCGGCGTCGACCATACGAAATTCACCGCGACCCGCAAAGTCACCGGCTGGAACACCACTGAATGGGATTATAACACCCTGGACGGCACCGGTACATCCCTGCCGGTCACGACCGGGATCTACACCGTGAAAGCCACTGGCTACGACGCCACTGATTCCGAGGTTGCGTACGACGCCGTCAAAGTCTTCTACATCAAGATCGGACGGGACGACTTCGGCGTCTGGGCCAACACCAAATTTGACAACGGCCAGACCATCTCCACGCCTCTTAACATCGGCCTCACCGAGTTCGCCTCCATGCTGCAAAGCGGAGCGGAGACCACGTACGCCGTCCCCCTGCAGCACGCCCAAGACACGACCCTGCGCCTCCGGTTCTCCCGCACCACCCTTTTGAACAACACCGTCAACGTCATCGAGATCAACTGTAACCTGTCCACCACGGCGGACACGACGAAAGCCTACGAGATATCCCTGGAAGTCCGCTTCCCCTTCGGCCTGCTCTCCGGCACCCCCGTGCCGCAGAACAACACCCCGTACTTCACCTCCTCTGTCGGCTACCAATCCACCACCGGAGAACACCCTGGCCTCAACCATGTCAACACCACGTTCTTCTTCGGTCACGAGAACCTTTCCGAACCCAGGATCTTCCGCCTCCGGCTCCAACCGGACAGCGTCGATGAACGCTCCTCTGTGACCTATTTCACCCGCTACCAAACCTTCGATGCGAATGGAACCGAGAAGTTCTACCGCGAATTCTCCGTCGCCTTCACCCCCGCCACCGACCTTACCATCACCACCATCCCCCGAGAAGCCAAAGTCTCCTACGATTTCGGCCGTAGCGCCGGCGTCCCCACCACGATCGCCTTCCGCGCCCAAGGCGGCATCCTCGACGATATCATCCAGACCTTCCGCGTCAACCCATTGCCACAATACATGAACTTCGACCTCACGATCCTCGGTTCACGAGAATTCGTGTATGAAAGCGACCGGTCTTACGACGTCTCCTACTCCCTGGACTCCGAGCAGAACGGCAACCTCTTCACCATCGAGGCCCGCAGCCTGCCGACCCGCATCCACCTCGGCTGGGGCATCGACCTCGACGCCCTTAGCAACCATTCCTTCAGCAGCTTCTTTGAAGTCAACATGTCTGACGAGATCGGCGGCCTGGCGGTCACCCAAGCCGACCTGCCTGCCCCGCTCGTCAACATCAGTCACTTCCCGCGCCTCTTCCGTCTCGACAGCCTCATCGACCTGCAGTCAGGCACCGGCAACGTGACGGTGCATCGACGCTTCGACGAGCCACGCAACGTCACTGTTACCCTGAACTACGAAGGCTTCACGATTACGAAATCCATGCTGCTGGCCAGCGCCTATGTCTCGCTCGCCTGGGCTATCGACCTTGCCGCTGGCACCGGGACCATCTCCGTCACCCGCGACACGGACGCAGTCCTGCAGTACCACACCGAGGTCTCGTACCAGGGATGGACGTTCACCCATGAGATGACCCTGTCCAACCCGCAAGTCAGCCTCTCCTGGGAAGTCAACCGGGAGAAACGCCAAGGCCACCTCGTCTTCGCCCGCACAGCTGAAGGCGGCAACCCTGTCTTCACCACCAGCATCACCCATGATACCTGGGAGCTGCACAACACACTGGAGCTGAAGAACAACCTCACCGACCTCTACTGGGATCTCTCCACGGCGGACGACCCGCACGCGGTCATCAACCTGACGACCGGCGGCGGACCACTCCTCGAGGACACCCTCGCGGTCTCCGAATACGGCAACGACATCCTCGCACTCACCATCGGCGTCGAAACCAGCGACCACTTCTGCCTCTCCTGGGACAACAACAACGGCCAGATCGAAAACTTCCACTGGTCCGGCCGACTCCTCCGCCTCTCCAGCCTCTCCGCAGCCATCGACCTCCCCGGCACCCTCCTCAACATCCAAGCCTCTTGGACACTGGGCGGCGGCGGCAGCATCGACCTGCAGCTCAACCAACCCGTCACCGTCAACTTCATCGACCTCCAGACCCCACGGTTCCAGGTCCTCGGCTACGTCTCCTTCGCCGCGACCCGCCACCTCGCCCTCCGCTGGAACTTCTCCAGCACCGGCTTCTTCCGCGTCGACACCTTCGACCAGGCCCTCGGCGACGAGGCCGCCTTCAAGGTGTTCTTCGACCCGGACAACCAGGGCAACTACCAGTACGGCCTGAACGTCTCCACCACCGACTTCCTCAAAGCCAACTTCAACGTCACGTGGAACACCAACTACATCATCCCGCGCGTCTGGATCGCCGGCACCCTGCCCACCAACTGGTGGACGAACTGGGACGCCGCCATCATGCTCAACCAAGTCTGGTACAGCCGAAACAACTGGGAATACGACACAGGAGAATAAACGGACTATGAAACAGAAGATCCTCTCAAGCATCCTGCTCTGCCTCATGCTGTCAAGCATCATCGTCGGCCTGCCACTAACACGGACCCTGCCCGCCGCCAACCCCCTCGACCGAGGGTTCTCAACTTACACCTGGGAGGACGACTTCCTCGACCCTAGCCTCATCGACATGAACCTCTCCAGCGGCATCCAGCTGCAAAACGGCAACGTCAGCATGCAAGACACCTACCCCGCCTGGGTCGCCTACCCCGACTGGCAACGCCTCCGACCACTCTTCCTCAACAACACGAACACCACCATCACCAACGCAATCATCAAACTCACCATCCCCTACGACGGCAGCATGCAGACCGACTTCGACGACCTACGCTTCGCCTCAACCAACGGTACCCCGCTCCTCTACAACCGCATCGCCAAAATCGACACCGTCTCCGCCACCGTGCTTGTCCGAATCCCCAGCCTGCCCCACGGCCTGACCACCATCTACCTCTTCTACAAAAACCCGGATGCCACTGACGGCAGCAACCCGGTGCTGACCTGGACGAAGGTCACCGGCGATGACGTACGCATCTCCTACGTCGGGCCGACCGAAGGCTGCTGGGACCCCGCCGTCGCCCACGGCTCCAACCAGTTCCTCGTCACATGGGAGGAAGGCCTCCCACCTCGAGACTCCGCAGATGAAGGACACCGACTGATCCTTCGAGAAATCCACGGACGCATGTACAATGGACAGGGGGGCGACCCGCAGCCACCAAACCCAGACGGTGACATCCTCATCAGCCCGACCTCAAGTGCGCATGCGGAGAACCCGAGTGTCGCCTACAGCCCACAGTCCACGTACTACTTCGTCACCTGGGAGGAAAACCCGTTGTACGCCCGGTATGCCATTGGCATCCACGCGGCGATCGTCCGGTCCACCGACCACTGGGTATACACACCTATCGTCGTCGACAACCCATTGTACGACGCAGGACAGTACTACCCCTGCCGGAACCCTAGCATCGCCTATGATGACTCCAGCCATCGATTCCTCATCGTCTACAGCAAGTCAGATATCAACTCCAACGTCGACCTCTACGGCCGGCTTTACACCTCGGTCGGTACCGCGGTCGGCTCTGCGTTCGCCATCGTCAGCGGCATCGGGTACCAAGGTCAGCCGTTCGTCACCTCTGACCATAACGGTCATTTCCTTGTGACCTATGAGAACGGGACGTCCGGCACCAGCGGTCCGCTCAGCATACGCTCGGTGTTGCTGAACAGCAACGGCGCGCCCGTCAGCGCGTTCTACACCCTGGAACAAGGCACCTCATCGATTGACTGTATCTATCCTGCCTCAGTGTTCAGTACCGAGGCGCAAGAGTACCTCGTGGCATGGAACACCGGTGATATCAGCGGTAGCGACTTCAACGGTCGTATTGACGCGATCCTGATGACCACGGATGGCAACCCGGTGGACAACTACTTCACGGTTAAATCCAGCAATCTCGCGGAGATTGCTAGTGTCGCGCCTTACTTCTCCACCAACTTCATCGTCTCCTACGACTACTCAGGGAAGGTCTACGGCCGGATGGTCACCAGCAGCGGTGCTGTGATTGAAAACGAGCAGACCCTGGTGGACACCTTGTCGTCCGGCGCCGACTTCTCAGTGCTGTCCGTGAACGGTACGAAACTGTTCGCGATCTGGGAGGATGAACGGTACGGGTACTACACCGAGGTGTTTGGCAGCATCTGGCGTATCGATCAGACCATGGCGTCACCGGATATCAATGAGGGTAGTGAAGCGCAGCGTATCCTGGATGCGACGATCACGTCAGTGCAGATCTCCCCGCAGTATTTCCAGAGCTGGAAGAAGTTCGGGGTCATCCGCGTGTTGAACAACGGGTCTTTTAACTTCCGGATCGTCAATGCTAGTGGTGATCTGGTCCTCAAGTCCTATATGAGTGATGGGGAGGACATCTCAGGGATCATCGCCCCAGTTATCCGCGTGCAGGCGCTCTTCCATCGTGATGTGGCGTCGACGACGCCGACCATTGATTACTGGAATATCACGGCGCGTGTCGGCGGCGACCTTGACGCACCCTGGACGAACCTGTCGGTCTTGCCGACGTCTCCCGTGGGTCAGAACGGCTGGTACATCGGACCAGTCCACATCATGCTCGAATCGCATGATAACGACTCGCCGCCGCAGAACGTCACCACCTATTATCGCATCGACGGTGGAGAGACTATGAATTACACGCAGCCGTTCAACGTCACTACGGAGCAGGCGAATAACTCTGTTGAGTACTGGTCTGTGGACCGGGCGGGCAACGAAGAGCTGCCGCATCACATCTTCTCAGGTATCGACATCGACGGCACCGCGCCAACCGTCAACGTCCTTGGGCCGCCGCTCGTCATCTTCCCTGGCCTCGCCGAGGTCACAGGCTCATCCATCGAGTTCCAATCAGGCTCAGGGATCGACGAGCTTCGTATCCTTCTGAATGATGAAGAGGTGTACCATGTGTCGTTCCTGCAGGAGCGTACCGCGAACATCTCCTGGAATTTCACGGCGAAGGTCGGCGACTCCTATGACATCAAGATCCAGTCGATCGACCATGCCGGCAACATCGGGCTGGACCGCAGGCTGGTGAGCGTCTCGGAGTACGGGTTGTACATCCCCGGGTACATCTACTGGTTCGACTATCCGAAGATCGGGCCGGTGTACCAGCTGGCGAAGCTGGATATGGCCGCGGTCATCAACTACGACGCCTTGCATGTCGTGCTGCATACCATCCCGGAGCATGCGGTGTACGCGAAGTTCGTCGCCACCCGGCAGATGCTGGGGATTAACTATTCGTTCTACGACCGGAACCTCTCAGACGGCGCCTCTTATGAGATGCCGCTGCCGCACGGTGTGTATCGGATCAGTGTCACCCTCTATGACTTGCAGGACCACCCGCTGGATACGCAGATCCTCATCTACAAGGTCTTCGTCTACCTTCTGAAGACCAAATAGGCGAACCCCTCTTGGGCGTCCAGAGGCTGTCTGGAGGCCCTCCTCTGTTCTTTCTACGGCTCCGTTTGCGTCCTTCAGAAATAATATATTATTGGGCCAGAAAAAGAGAAACAGGGGGGATTAGGCCCCCTTGTTCTTGACGCCCCGGTCGGGATTCGGACCCGAGTCGCGAACTCGACAGGCTCGCATGATAGGCCGCTACACTACCGGGGCAACGGGGAGGGATAATCACTGCTCTTTCTTTAATCTTTTGGGGGATTCTAAGAAGAAAAAACCATGCGAGAACACGAATCCCCGTTTGGTTGGAGGTTAGGGGATCTCGCGGATTTCACTGAAGAAGAGGTAGCCGTCGATCTGCTGTCGGAAGCCATCATATTGCTGCTGTGCACCCTGGACCGCATTCTCCACCATAGTGAAATTCTCCATCAGCATCGTGACGTTGCCGAGATGACCGAGGCTAAGGTTCTCTGCGGCTTGACGCAGCAGCTCGCTAGCGTTGTAGCGCAGCAACGAGATGTTCCGACCAGAGTGTGCGAACCCGATATAATAGCCGATGACCTCGAGATAGCGAGAGGCGTTGGTGTAGTTCAGGGCGGTGTGGAAATACGGGGTGGCTTTGGCGAAGTCTGCGGCGGCGGAGAGGTACTGGTCCTTTGCTGACGTGGAGTTCATCATACTTTGGCCGGCAAGGCTTTGATTCTCGTTCTTCAAGGCGAGGTTGAACCAGTAGAGGGCAAAATCGAAGTGAAAATTAGCTACCTCACGAGTCTCACGCGCAGCGTCCATCTTGATAGAACCCTGGAGCATGTAGTCCGTGAAGTTCTCGTTGCGACTGTTCAGGCCTGTAATCTCTTGGGTATGCAGGATGGTGAGGGTGTCGATCTTTGAGCGGTTGACAATGTCTGCGGCGAAAAATGTGATGATGACCGCTCCGACCATGATTGATATGAGCATGATGAACATGTTGCGGGTGAATGTGCGCGCCATAGGGGGAACCTCAGGTGTTGGGAAGCATGGTGAGGGTGTGTTCGTCCCAGAAGAGGATCGGGCAGACCGCTGGTTCGCTTGCTGACGTCCAAACGACCTTCGACAGGCTTGAGAGTCCAGATCCGAGATTCGCTGTCGTGTCCTGATCAGTAATCCCACCGTTGTACCTCATCAGGGTGTACTTCAGCGACGTCTCTCCGACCTTCTCCACATTAAGGTTATACCAATTATTGTTTAAATACCCGTGGGGGTAGTCTGAGGAGAGTTGTACCCACCCCGATGATGTGTAGTAGGAGAGCCGTGCGGGGTAGCAGGATGATTTCACGGCTGAAGCGTCGTACACATACTCGAATTTCAGCTTGGCAATGGG
>Ga0209777_10009761_pt1 | contig 10290 bp, 9 predicted proteins | sample FrelakmetHBP12HB_FD_187147 | JGI IMG/M metagenome (GOLD analysis project Ga0209777, IMG submission 187147) | Freshwater lake sediment microbial communities from the University of Notre Dame, USA, for methane emissions studies -HBP12 HB (SPAdes)... | ecosystem: Environmental > Aquatic >... | reverse complement strand
TGATAATTCCCATCAGGGCTAGGATCAAGACCAGGATGCGCAGGAATTTACGCATGGCTCGCCTCCACCACCGGGGTCTTTACCAGGACTATCCGCCGGTAGGTAAACCACACCGCCCACAACATCAAGACTGCGCTGACCAGACCCGGTGCCCAGGCTCCAACATTTTGGAGCAGGAAACCGCCCGCTGAAGGAGAGATCACTCGCGTGATGCTTTCGAGGGAGGTCGAAATTCCCAGCGTACCACCTATTTCTTCGCGGGTGACAGCCTTGGTGATGGCGCTGTTTAATATTGTATTCAGCGTGCCGCCGCCCAGCGAGAGAGGCAGTATGACCACCAGCAGGACCGGCAGGTTCGGCGTGACCGCCCAGCCTGCCAGGCCAAACACCATCAGCCAGAGTGCAGTGATGATGATGACATTCTCTCTGAATCGTTTGGTGATCAGGCCTATACCAACACCCTGCACCAGCACCGAGAGCAGCCCTACATAAGCAAGGACAAATCCGGTTGCCTGTGTAGACAGATTAAGTTTATTGGCGGCATAGAGGGAGAAGATCGACTGGAACATGGAAAAGGCCAGTCCAAAGAAGAAACGTACGATCAGGAGCGGTCCAATCTTAGGACGGTTGAGCGCGGCAATAAGCGCCTTGGCCGTGAAAGGAGGATGCTTCTGCTGGTCCATCATCGTACGGCGTTCCTCCGTCAGCGACTCTGGCAGGAAGAAGAAAATGGACAGCAGGTTCAGGAACGACAATCCTGCGGCAAGGAATGCCGGAACACTGTAGCCCCATTTGCTGAGCAGTCCCCCGACTGCCGGTCCAATGATAAAGCCAAGGCCAAAGGCGGCCCCGATCAGGCCCAGGCCTTTGGCACGGTTACTCTCATCAGTGATATCAGAGATGTAAGCCTGGGCCACGGTAATGTTACCACCGGTGATGCCATCCAGGATCCGGCTGAAGAACAGCGTCCCAAGGATGAAAGCGTTGGCGGAGGCCGGGGCGATCAGGTTTGCCAGGCCGCGCCCGATGGGTTCCGCAAAGCCCAGGAATAGGAAGCCAACAAAAGTGCCTGCCACGCTCAGCAGCAGGATCGGACGGCGGCCGAACCGGTCCGAGAGACGCCCCATCAACGGTGCGCCGAGCAGGGAGGCTGCCGCGTAGGAGGCTGTCAACAAACCAATAATGGTCGGATTGGCGCCAAATTTTTCAGCATAATAAGGCAGCAGCGGCAGGATCAGGCTGAAGCCGAGCAGGTCCACAAAGACAACAATAAAGATATTGATCAGGCGTGCAGTTTTCATTTATTCACCGTAATCCATGGGCATATTATATTATTCCAGAGGCTCAAAGGCTGAGGGCATGATTTTGATATTTAGTTCCACCTTGCGTGCGGGTATGTGCAGAAGACTGCGCAGACCTTCCCGCATAAAACCGATCAGGAAAGCGAAATTTGAACCAACCTCCACTTCCAGGCCAGTCCTTCCATCCGTGGCGGATGAAGCCAGCCAGAGCGCCTTGCGAGCTGGTACTTCCGGCTTCCTGCCTCCCGCACGAATCAGGATCGGCATCAAGCTGCGCAGACGTTTTTCCTGGTTCTCAAAGGTTTCGATAACGGTGAGCATGTCCGTCTCCATCAGGCCAGGCTGGAGGGCATATACCCCCACCCCGTTGTCCTTGTACTCCTTCGCCAGTGCCAGCGTGAAGACCCGGATCCAGGCTTTTGTTGATCCATAGGCGTTCTGGTTGGGTACCGGGTGTTTGGAACCTTGACCCAGGATATTGATCAACTTGCCCGATTTGCGGCTCAGGAAATGGCGCATGGAAATTGTCGAACCGTAGTAATCGCCATATATATTCGTCCGCAGCACCGATAGAAACTGGTCAGGACTGAGATCCAGGCTTGCACCGTAAGGGCCACCCATCCCGGCATTGTTGACCCATATATCGAAATGTCCATATTTCTGGATGGCAAAGCGTGCCAGGGCCTCAACCTGTTTTGAATCCGAGACATCACAAGGGAAGGCCACAGCTTCATTCCCTTCCGCTCGTAGCTCACTTACATTTTGTTCGATATCTTCCTGGGATCGCGCTGAAAGCACGACTTTGGCTCCCTCCCGCGCGTAGAGCTGGGCGATGGCTTTCCCTAGCCCGCGGCTGGCTCCCGTGATAACCGCAATTTTATTTTCAAGTGTTTTCATGACGATCAGGTTCCTTTTCCTATAGCTTATTTTTCAGTATTATAACTATTTGTATTTGTTTTGTCAAGTTATTGTACATTTTACATTGACAAATTCAGTACAGAAAGGTAAAATATCTTTAAGGATAAGAGGAAAATGAATGAAAATTCTGTCTACAACATCGGTGCGATCGCCCGCCTGACCGGTATATCCATTGCCACCCTCCATGCCTGGGAGAGGCGTTATGGCTTTCCGCAAGCCGCCCGTTCCGCGGGCGGGCACCGTCTGTATTCGGAAAATGACATTCTCCTGCTGCGCACCGTGAAAGGACGGATCGAACAGGGTCTATCAGCTCGCCATGCCGTGGCGGCTGTTCAACAAATGGCGAAGGGGGAAACCCTGTCGACCGCTCATCCCTTCGAAGCCCTCCCGTCCGGAACCCCGCTTAGCGTACCCACCGGGCTGCGCGACCAGGTGATTGATTTCCTCCTCCGCCCCGACCTGGAGCAGGCTGATCGCCAGCTGGGTGATATGCTGGCTTTTTATTCACCCGAAGAACTGACCCTACAGGTTATCGGCCCGGCCCTGAATGGGATTGGCGAGGCCTGGGAGCAGGGCCGCATCAACATCGCTACGGAACATCTGGCAAGTAATTACCTGCGCCACCACCTGTTACTCTGGATGGGGACCGCACCTCGCCCGCGCGAGATAAGCCCGATTGTCCTCGCCTGTTCCCCCAATGAATGGCACGAGGGTAGCCTGCTCATGCTTGGTGTTCTGCTGCGTCGCCTGGGCTGGCCAGTGGCCTATTTTGGCCAGAACATGCCCTTTCCCGATCTTGCCACCTGTATCCAGCAGATCCAACCCAGCGCAGTGGTGCTGGTCGCCATGAGCGAAGAGACTGCCGGTTATCTTGCCGATTGGCCGCAGTGGATAACTCAATCTGCAGGGAAACCGCTCATGACCTATGGCGGGCGTGCATTCACTCTCCAGCCCGGCCTGCAAAACAAGGTTCCAGGGATCTACCTCGGAGACACAATCCCGGAAGGTCTGCAAAAATTGATTGAATTATTGGAAGGTCGAAGATAGGTAAGATCCCCGGCGCTTTGAGTGCGCCGAGGATCTTTTTAATGTACACCTTTTTTATCACGATGCTAGGGGGATCAAGTATTCCATCTATTCCTGGTATTCCAGCTCATACTCCCCGATGTATACCGTATCCCCTTCCTGCACTCCGGCTTCCCGCAGCGCTTTATCCACGCCGAGTCTTTCCATCAATTTCTGGAATCGGCGCACGGACCCGCTCTGGCCCCAGGGGGTCATTTCCGCCGCCCTTTCTATGGCCACACTCTTGATGCGCCAGCCATCCGGCTCGCGGCTGATCGAAAAAACGCGTGGATCTTCGGCAGGTCGGTAAACCGGCATTGGGGTTTCGCTCTCGTCCGAAAGTGGGATGTCAGCCAGCTTGCTCACCGCTTTGAGTAGTAACTCGCGTACATCTGTGCGCGCGAGGGCGGATATTGCCATGGACTCATAACCCAAATTCTTTAGCTCCTTCTTGATCTTCGGCCAGCGTTCTTTTGCCTCGGGTTGATCGATTTTATTAAGCGCCACGATCTGTGGCTTCTCCGCCAGATGCGCATCGAAGAGTGCCAGTTCACTGTTGATCTGCGAAAAATCCGCCAGCGGGTCGGCAGCCATTCCATCCAGCAGGTGGATCAGCACCCGGGTTCGCTGGACGTGGCGCAGGAAGTCGTGGCCCAGCCCTGCGCCTTCCGCCGCACCTTCGATCAAGCCTGGGATGTCTGCCAGGACGACGTTGGTTTCTTCATCCACATTCGCCACGCCCAGGTTGGGTTCGATGGTCGTAAATGGGTACGCAGCGATCTTAGGCTTGGCATTGGTCAGGACCGATAAGAGCGTGGATTTACCCGCATTCGGCACACCAACGATGCCGATGTCGGCGATCAGTTTCAACTCCAGGTGCAGGCGCTTTTCCTGGCCTGGGACGCCGCGTTCGGCGGTACGTGGGATCTGGTTGATGGAACTTTTGAAATGAGTATTGCCGCGCCCGCCGCGCCCTCCCTTGCAGACCATCAGTTGCTGGGTGGGTTTGGTCAGATCGCCAAGCAATTCTCTCTCCCCCGAGCTTATATCATAGACTACAGTTCCGGGCGGAACGGGTACGATCAGATCCTCTGCAGATTTACCGTACTTATTATTTGACCCGCCGCCTTTTCCATCTTCCGCTGCGTAACGGATTGTGTGACGAAAAGCAGCCAACGTATTGAGCGTGGCGCGCACCTCCAGGATGACGCTCCCGCCCCGCCCTCCATCCCCCCCGTCCGGTCCGCCGCGGGGAACGTACTTCTCGCGGTGGAAGTGGACCATTCCATCCCCCCCTTTGCCCGATTTAACTTCAATTTCAGCTTCGTCAATGAACATGAATAATTCCGATCATGGCAGAGGCGCAGGATACCTGCGCCTCTGCATAAAAAACATTATTTCTTCTTCCCAAATTTCTTTTTCAAAATATCTTCCAGAGTAGGCTGTCCGATTTCCTGCAGTTCGTAGCGGACACGCTTGTAGGGCTTTGTGAGCTTGATGACCCGCGTCAGGTCGATCGGAGTGGCAACGATGACCAGGTCTACATCCGCCTTATTGATCGTGGCTTCCAGGTCTTTCATCTGGGCTGCACCATAACCCATCGCCGGCAGGATGGGACCGGTTTTCGGATACTTCTTGTAGGTCGCTGCAATGGATTTGACCGCATACGGGCGGGGGTCCACGATCTCTTTTGCACCGAAGCGCTTGGCGGCTACATAACCTGCGCCGTAGGCCATCTCCCCATGCGTCAGGGTTGGGCCATCCTCGATGACCAGCACTCGTTTGCCCAGGATCTCGTCCGGCTTGTCAACGAACAGCGGTGAAGCTGCTTCAATGATGGTCGCCTTCGGGTTCAGCATGCGCATGTTCTCGCGCACCTTGATCACAGCCTGTGGGTCAGCCGTATCCACTTTATTGATCACGATCACATCCGCATCCCGGCTGTTGACTTCACCGGGATGGTACGTGCTCTCATGCCCTGGCCGATGTGGATCAGCTACCACGATCTTCAGGTCCGAAACATAGAACGAGAAGTCGTTGTTGCCCCCGTCCCACAGGATTATGTCCACTTCCTTCTCGGCCTGGCGTAGGATTTTCTCATAATCCACACCGGCGTACACAATGATGCCGTTGTCCAGATGCGGTTCGTATTCCTCGCGCTCCTCGATCGTGCACTCGTGTTTATCGAGGTCTGCATAAGTCGCAAAGCGCTGGACTTCTTGCTTGACCAGGTCTCCATAGGGCATCGGGTGACGGATTGCCGCGATCTTATAGCCCATGTCGCGCAGGATGAGCGAGACACGCCGGGTGGTCTGTGACTTACCCGCCCCTGTGCGCACCGCGCAGATAGACACAACCGGTTTGGTTGATTTGATTTGCGTGGATTTCTCACCCATCAGGCGGAAATCAGCCCCGGCTGCAAGCACCATCGAAGCCTTGTGCATGACCACTTCATGGGGCACGTCGGAATATGCAAAGATCACCTGGTCCACCTTTAATTTCTGGATCAGCTTCAGCAGGTCGGTCTCGGCATAGATCGGTATGCCTTTCGGATAAAGTTTCCCGGCCAGTTCCTTGGGATAAGTGCGGCCTTCGATGTCGGGGATCTGGGTCGCAGTGAATGCCACAACTTCATAATCCTTGTTGTCGCGGAAAAAAACATTGAAGTTGTGGAAATCGCGCCCTGCGGCGCCCATGATGAGGGTACGGACTGGGGACATGTTGTTACTCCTTCGCAGAATGGATGAATTTCAGCGGATCTCTCGCTCTACCACATGAGCCGTCTGGTAACAACCGGCAAAGTGTTTCCTGCGCTTCATCGGAAAGACTTTGTTCTTCTGGGAACATCCTGTGGCAAGAAAGGAATTCGCTGATTCTCGCAGCGTTTGAATCCCGCTGCGTCACATCACTTCTGGGGCTGTGATGCCCAAAAGCGCCAAAGCATTGGCCAGCGTCTGCCTGGTGGCAGACACCAGGCGCAGGCGCGCCGCCTTTACCTGAGATTCCGCCTGCACGACCGGGCAGGCATCGTAGAAACCGGCAAAGGTTTTTGCAATATCGTAGGCAATGGTGGCAATAACGAGCGGCTTATACTCTGCCGCCGCACGCTGGACCTCGGATGGAAAGCGTGACAGGAAATCGATCAACTGCACTTCGGCTGACTCTAGTGAATAGTTAAAGGTGGCGGCTGGTAGATTGGAAATATCTGCTCCGGCTTTACGCAGGATCGAATTACAGCGGACATGAGCATACTGGATATATGGAGCTGCCTGACCGTTGAAATCCAGCGCGGATTGCCAGTCAAAGGTGACCATCTTTGTGTTTTCGCGGGCCAGGATCGGGTATTTCAACGCACCCAGTCCGACAGCCTTAGCAACTTTTTCAAGTTGCTCCTCGGTCAATGCCGGGTTTTTCTTTCTGGCTTCTTCTTTCGCCCGTTGTGTGGCTTCGCGCATCAGGTCCTCGAGGAGAACCACTGTTCCTTCGCGGGAGGATACCACCACGTTTCCGGGCAGCGTCACCAGTTCATAAGCGATATGTCCACATTTTTGGGCTTGTTCGTATCCGGCAATTTCCAGGATCTTGAACACTTGCATAAAGTGCAGCGACTGGCGTACATCCACTACATAAAGCGATTTCGCCAGGTTCGGATAATCACCAAACTTGTGCTTCACCAGCGCCAGGTCTTCAGTGGCATAGAGCGCCGTCCCATCCGAACGCAGGATCACTGCTGTACGGAATTGCTCCTTGGTCAGACCAAGCACCTCGTCAATTTTGACGATCACCGCTCCACCATGTGGTCGGTCATCGATGGCAATTCCACGCTGGACAAGTTCCTCCACTTCTTCCTTACCCGGCTTTTCTTCCTGGCTGTTGAAGTAATACTTGTCGAAGCGTACATCCAGCGCGGCATACATTTGCCGGAATCCTTCCAGCGACCATTCCCGCGTTCGCTCCCAGAGCCCCACCACTTCTGGATCACGCTGGTCCCAGCGGGCATAGACCGTACGCACTTCCGCTTCAAGATCAGGATTCTCTTCCAACCGCTTCGACGCCTCGGCGTAAATTGTGCCCATCCATTTGGTGATATCGGTCGGAGGCTCTTCACCCTGGTGGAACTTCAGGTAACCCCACAGCCATTTGATCACGTGTAAACCCATATCACCGGGGTAGTTGGCGCGTACTACATCGTAACCGGCGAATTCCAGGATGCGGCAGATGGCATCACCTAAAATCGTCCCCCGCAGGTGACCAACATGGAACGCCTTGTGCGTGTTCGGATGGGAAAATTCGACCATTACGCTTTGGTTGGTAGCGGCTCCGGACCCAAATTGATCTTTCTGTTCCAGGATGGTATCCACCACGCGGCGTGTATATTCAGCCGTGTCAAAATACAGGTTGAGATATCCCTTCACTGCTTCAACATGGCTGATCCCTGCCAGCGCACCGATCTGATCTTTTACCTGCCCGGCAATTTCCTGGGCCCTTTGCCCTACAACCACCTTTTTACCAGCGCGCGCCTCGTAAGCTGCTGTGCTAAAAAACGAAGTGGATATACCCCATTCCCCGCTGAAAGGAATCGGTTTCCACTCCAGCGCTGCAAGTGGGATTCCGTTTGCTTCGCAGAAGGTTTTGATTTTGGTTTCGATCGTTTGCTGTTCAGTCTGGAACATGGTTGCTCGCAAAGAAAGATTATATCATCTGCCTAATCTATTCAAATTCCAAAAGAACCGTAAAAGCGGGAGGCCCATCGTTCTGGGCGCTCCCGCTTTTGGTTTTTATAAGCCGCGGATGGTTATTCTTTTTTCGCGGTTGTTTTCTTGGGGGTGGTGGCGGATTTCTTGGCAGCCGTCTTCTTGACAGTTGCTTTTTTGGGTTCAGCCGCTTCCTTTGCTGTTGGTTCTTCCACCTTGGCAGCTCGCCTGCGCGGAGCAGCCTTCTTGGGCTCTTCTGCGACTGGTTCTACCGTCACGGGTTCTGCTTCCGTCTTGGTCGGAACCATTTTGGCAAATGCTTTTACCAGGCGGCTCTTGCGGCGGGCGGCATTATTCTTATGGATGACACCTTTTTCAGCAGCCTTGTCCAGTAGGCTGATGGCCTGCATGAGCGCAGCTTTTGATTCAGGAACACTTGCGTCAATGGCGACGCGGGCATCTTTCACTGCAGTGCGGGCAGCGCCGCGGTCAACACGGTTGCGCAGACGGCGTTTATTGTTCTGCCGGTTACGCTTGATTTGGGACTTGATATTTGCCACTTACATCCTCCAAAAAATTAATCCATTTGCACGGCGAATTATTTTACAGCACGGACGGGATTCTGTCCAGCCTCAATCACCGGCAAATTCAATTTTAAGAAGGGCATATGAATTATTCCCTTCTTCTTGTCTTCTTAATTAGCCAGGGAAGCCGTGTCTGTTTCTCTTAGCTTATTTTTTCAAACTTCTCCGGTAGCGTACTGCAGATGGGGCATTTATCTTTCATCGGCCCTTCATGGGTATATCCACAGATTGGGCAGACATAGTAATCCGTCTGTGGAGTATCCTCGCCTTTGCCGAGAAGTTCACTTGCCTTGCGGTAGAGTGCCTCATGGATTTTCTCAACTTCCAGCGCGTACTTGAAAGACCGGGTCGCGCGTTTGTTGTCCTCTGCCTCGGCTTCGGACACCATGGGCGGATACATCGAGATAACCTCATAATTCTCTCCGGCGATCGCAGCCTCCAGGTTCTCCGCTGTAGATAGGGCCCCATCCGAGGCCCTGAAGTGGTTTAGAGCATGGACAGTCTCTGCTGCGGCTACCGCTCGGAACAACTTGGCGATCTGGTGGAAGCCTTCCTCGTCCGCTTTCTTCGCAAAGGCTAGGTACCTGCGGTTGGCCTGTGACTCGCCGGCAAATGCAGTTTTTAAATTATCAAGACTCTTCAACATGGTATTCTCCTTATCCGGTTGATTCTATTGTTATATGATTCAATAATGATTATACCCAAAATCCCATTTTCACTCCTGAAGGATGTCTATCGTTAACCCCCTATTCCTAAATTCGACCCCTCCTTCCTTTGTCGGATTGGAATAACGGGGAAAGCCCCAGCCGGGTGGTTGACGCCGATTCCAAGAAAAGGTATGATGAATTCACCTCAGGTCGGCCGGACGGTCGCGGTTCTGCACTCTGTTGCAGGATCGAGGAAAGTCCGCACTCCACAGAGCACGGTACCGGGGAGATCCCGGGGCGAGGTAACTTGCCGGACAGGGCCACAGAAACAGACAGCCGCTGTAAGGCGGTCATGGTGAAAAGGCGGTGCAAGAGACCACCGGCGCTCGCAGTAATGCGGGCGGCCAGGTAACCCCCACCGGGAGCAAGGCCATGCAGAGACGAGACGCTGCTCGCGTCACCCGAGTCTCGGGTAGGCCGCACAGAGAGATGACCGTCCAGGCAGAGCGTCGGGATGAAACTCCTCGGAGTGTAAACCGACATTTCTCCGCCGGACAGAATGCGGCTTATAAGCCGGCCTGAGGTACTTTTTAATTTGGCAGCCCGGTTAATCTCCAGCCCAGGATCGGTTTAAATAACATGACCTGGTGGGTTTTAATAACCCACCAGGTCATGTTATTAATAGCCCGTGGCACTCAGGGAAGTTTCACCATGTAATTGTAAGCCTGGACCCCGGCGGCATAGTCATAGGTACCATCGTTGACCGGGGCAGTAAATGTCACTGTGGTGACGGCCTGGTTATCACCGGATTTCCAATCGGTGACCGCAGCCACTACTTGGTGGCACATTTGTCCTTGCGATGAGCCGTCCTGAGCCAGGAAGCTGCTTATTGGCACTGCCTGACCGTTAAGTGTGAAAGATAGTTGTATTTGGTTCAGGTTGGCCGTCAGGGTGGCCTGGTCCTTGGCACACCAGCCCCATGTCCAGAGCAGAGGTTCAGAATGGCTCAGGTTGATGGTGTATGTGAATGTATTGGGAACTTTCACATAATCACTGGTAGTGTATTGCTCTGTGGCCCGTT
>Ga0209777_10009760_pt1 | contig 10292 bp, 5 predicted proteins | sample FrelakmetHBP12HB_FD_187147 | JGI IMG/M metagenome (GOLD analysis project Ga0209777, IMG submission 187147) | Freshwater lake sediment microbial communities from the University of Notre Dame, USA, for methane emissions studies -HBP12 HB (SPAdes)... | ecosystem: Environmental > Aquatic >... | reverse complement strand
ATCTTCTGCTTGACGAGGTATGTCATAGCTAAGAGTAATAACCATAATAGTATATAAACCCTTCGGTAAGTTCGAGGGCCGAAGAAGTCAATTAGAAAAATGGTTACTATCTAAGCCGGAGTTTAGGGTGGGTCTGCTCTGCTGGCGGGCAATAGGGTTCATCATGAGCTTTGTACGCAAAATGATTGCGCGGGAGAGTCAGGCGAGATAGGAAAAGGGGAATGACAGCGATTAATCCTAATCGCTTTTTATGTATTGTCCACTAACCGGTACGAATCGCTCTGGTTTTATTGGCGTATCATACTTCGTAATGGAATCTAATTCGATAGCTATCCACCTTCTCTTTCGTGGCTTGCTTTTTCTTCGTTTACTCGTTACAGTCCACGTTTTCTTTGCTTCGAAGTAATTTTCCAATTCTTCCTTAGTTAAATAAATATCATCCCCATATATTTTGAAAAAAGAGAATGGATCCTCAAGGATTACGGTCTTCTTAATTATTGCCTCGCCAACGTACCCCGTATCCTCATGTGATTGATAGAAAATGAATTTCATCCCTGCTCGAAGTTCTTTGAAAATGGTGGCAGGCTTTACAAATACTGTCTTTCCATCATCAAAGAAACGTGAAATATAGGACTTGGGAATAGGAAATGCAACTCCAATTACATCAGACATGCTTATGTGATTAAATATAATATATATATATCGATTTCGTTTGTGTCGCAAATGCTCGACCAATTTTTATCCTAAAAGATTATCAATTAGAGGATGGAAATTAAGGTGGATCTGGCCGAAGAGAGGGATGTCGGAGAGGTTGGCGGGGGGAGAGGAAAGATTCGAGATGGCTAATCTGCTTAAATAACCAAAATGTTAACTATTAATTACCATCCTATTGTTAAATGCTTACGACGATTTCCAGAATCCAATACAACTGAGCAATCTTCCCATGAAACCCGCTCAATCTTGTTATATCGAATTTCAAAAGGATGTTGGATTGGGATAGCATCAATAGTTTCTTTTGCACGCTCGAATTCGCCCAGTGCCACATTAACCCAAACATCTTCAAGAACATCGGGAACCTGACCGAACATTTGAAAGATGTTTTGAAGCCGATCAGATAGTAGTTGATGGACGCGATCCTCGACAGAGTCTCTATATCTCATGTTAAAAACGAGGACAGTATCTCGAACTTGGCCTATTCTTTGTATTCTCCCTTTGCGTTGTTCAAGGCGCGTTGGATTCCAAGGAAGGTCCAGATTTATCAATGTCCCAAGGCGCTGAAGATTTATTCCTTCGCTCGCTGCATCGGTGCCAAGTACCAATCTCAATTCATCATTTTTTACCATCTTTTTTATATTATCTCGTGACATACTTGTGAATATGCCATTCAGTAAAATCCCAGATTTAGCTCCACCCGCGTAGATTCCAATTTTCTCGTCAGGCAGCTCTCTTGATAACTGCTGAGATAGCCAGTCAATTGAATCAAAATACTGTGAAAAGATTATGCAGCCTTCTTTGAGCCATCCCTGGTCCCTGAGGTAATCTAGAACTACGTTATATTTGGGGTCACGTTCCTGATTTGTTTTCAGCGTATATATAAATGTAGACAGGATCGTCTTTTCTCCAATTGTCAGATTTTTCATGCTTGGATCATCTGACAACTCGTCATCATCATCAATCTCTAGATCACCTTCCCAGTTGCCAAGCATGGTCTCTGCGGTTTTCATACCTGCATAGATGGTGCTACCCATACGTCTCAAGAGAAGGGTTTTAAGAAAACCGGCGCCTCTAGCTCTCTGGCCAAATACATGGCAGAAATCTTCTGCCAGGCGATAAGCTTCACGAAGGTGAGACTGAAGCGCAATCGCTTCAGTCTCACCCTCTCCGTAGAGTCTTACTTTGACAGGTTTTAGATATGGTTCGTTGGTCTCTGGATCGATTGTGTTCTCCAGAAACTCACGGGTTCTTCGGATTATATGTCTTATGAATGGATTATGATCCTTGAAAAATGTCCTGGAAAGGCGTCTAACTCGTACTTTATCAGGCTCTGACATCCGGCCCCAGGTATCTCCTGGAACAACAACTACGTCATCTTTTATTCTCAAAGAGTGCCTTAGAATATTTAAATCAAGATTCTCCGAAGTAGGAGGCAGAGGATTCCTTATCCAACTCCAGCACTCAATGTCATCCGCCGGTATTTGGCTCAAGCCCATTACAAGATCTAAGGCATCTTTGGCGTGTCTCCATCTACTATAAGCGTTTCCGAGAACGGATTCATTGTTTCTGGCAAGAATGCTAATTAGATCCCAGGCTTCCACGGGATACATTTGTACCGGAGTTGCAGTTGCCAAGATCATGCTCTTGGTTCGTTCACTGATCTCATAAAGGAAATCAAGTAGATTATTCGGATCAGGGTTTTCATTTTCTCTGTTCGGTCCGAGGTTCTTCCTTCTGGCCCGGTGCGCTTCATCCACGATCACACATTCGTAGCTGAGCTGTTTGAGATATTCGGCAACCTCAGATCTGCTGGTTATCAAGCCCTGAGAAACAATTCCGACACGTCGAGGGCACTTCTTTATCCCTTCAGGTCCGTTTGGCGGATAAGCGATCTCGTTCTCATCTACCCACTGTTTTCCATTCCAGACCGCCGAAGGCATATCGAGCATGTCCTTCATCTCATCTTGCCATTGCCAGAGGAGCGTCTTTGGGGCTATCACGAGTATCGGCTTCACTCCATAAAGCGCAATTAACTGGGCAGTCATAGCTAGCTGTAGGGTTTTTCCCAATCCTACCATGTCCGCAAGAACAAAGTGCGCTCCGTGAGGACCGCGATGCGCGTCAAAGGCCAGCTTGACAAAGTATTTCTGGTGATCCCAGAGCCCGTATTGCAAGCGATAGACAGGGGATTCGATTATCGCCGATGCAGCATCAGGATTCTCCCGCCAATCTTCTACACTGGGAACCACAGTCCTCTTCGAAAGGCGGTGGATATCTTCAACCACAAAGTCCGCAAGTTTGACTGCCTTTGGATGGTTCCAGAGAGAATCAAACTCCTCTTGAACCCAATTAATGGCCTCTTCTGAGTCGTCCTCCCAGACTAACTCGTAGTTGAGTCTCCAGGCATTGTAGGTCTCGTTTGCGCTGCCGATAAATGAGGTCTTGATTCCATTGTTCAGAGTGATGACGCCGGCCTTGCCATGTATGAGTCCAAATTCATCTCTCGGAAGGACTCGGACCTGCATCTTTCCAGATTTGAGAAATTCATAGAGGCGCGAGAAGCGGTCTTTAGAGTTGGGTAAGTTCTCAGGTTTCGCCGCACACCACTCTTGGCGCATTGCATTGTTCGCGGCGCGTGCGGTCTCGACATCCTTTGTATTCAGTTCAGAGTTGCAGACGACCCTCACTGGTCCGCTCATGCTCTCCAGAGACTCGCCAGCCACTTCAAGTATGGATGAGCTGAAATAGCCTGCTATGCGATCATAAGCTTTTGCATTATCCAGCCTGTCGGTAAGAAATGACTTATCCAGTCTTTGCCTTCGTGAGGAGTAACGATTTATCAATTATACACCGCCTAGATGTGGTCATTCTCCACCGCAACCGCCAGTAACTGTGCTGCTTTGGCATCGTCTTTCCAATGGGCCATGTTCGTGAAGCCCAGGTTTCCGAGGTACTTCAAGATCTCGATCAAGGTCTTCCTATGGTTCCAATAACTTTCCTTCAGCTCATTACGGAACCAGTTTCGTCCCGTCTCTGTCTTCTCTGTGCGCACGACCTCTCGCACAGCGAATAATGAATGGCGAATTAGGGAATTTCCAAAATCTGAATCTCCGAGCTGTCGGGAACTAAACTCTGAAGCGGTCTTGAGCCTAGTCTGGTTAGCCTTGACGCTTGCAAGCATCGGCTTATATCCGCTTACGCCAAAACCTCTAGCCAGCTCTTGGTATGCACCTGAGCGGTATTCTCCACGGCTCTCGATATCCAAACCTCTAAGATAGAACCGCTCCTGTGCAGTGAGGGCCTTCCAAACGAATGCATCGAACCCCATGGGAATGAGGTAGTCGCAAGCGATTCTAACGGCCTCATCGATAATGGATTTAATAGGATTTGTATCACCATTTCGCCGAGATTTTGTGAGTTCGTACATTACATCGATGTCTTCGATCTTCTTGTATTGCGTGAGGACCCTGAGTGCTGCTGCATAGGCGGCTAGCTGGTAGTCAGTATCTCCAAAGTTGGGGTCTTCTTTATCCTCCAATTTGAGCATTGAATCAAGTTGTGATTTAACTTCAATCTCAACCAGTGGATAGATCTCATCTAGAAAAGCAGTTTGCTTAGAAGTTTGCTTTCGAATGACAAGAAGCACAGTTCCTTGGACATAGTTGCCTTCTTTCAATGCGGAATCTGTCTCAGTAACGATACACCATGCAGCAGTTACGCGCAAACCTGATGCCCAAAGAATAAGCGCAAGGTCTGCCCAAACGCTTGTGTTCTGATGTGTAAACATCACAATTTGAGCGCCATTTTCTGGCATATGCTGAGCTAGATTGCGATAACAATCAACCATGGTCTTTCGAAAATTCTCATCTGAACCTGTTATGGCAAGTGCCCGTTTGCTATCCGTATACCATTCTGTGAAAATCTCCTTCATTCTCTTTTCATACCATGCAAGGAAAAATTCGGAGAGTTCATGGTAATTTATAGCATCTGCATAAGGTGGATCTGTTACCCATAGATCGCATGTAATATCAACGTTGCGAGCATCACATGTTTTTATTATGCTGATCTTGTTGATTAATGCGTTTTGTATTTTAAATAACCATGTGTTTTGAATAGCAATGCATGGCCTGCATCCATAGTTGAAAATAGGATTCAATGCCTGATTCAAAAAGGTATTAGCAACCTTTTCATTTGCACTGCTTGAATCCCACACACATAATTTGCTATTCCTATCAATACACTTACCTAAACCTAAAAGGCAGGCAACAGTTTCATGGGTATTATTCAATTCGGAAAGATGTTCCATAAATAAACCATGCTGCAATAGTTGCCTTGGATTAAACAAATGATGCCAATAGGTCCATCCTCGTGTACGTATTAGCTCTCCAGTCTTATCTCCTGGTTCAATCGGACTTCTTGGTATGTAGCTTTTTTCTTGCCATTCATAAAAATGCTCTTTTAAGAGATTCAAGACAATTTGTTCTCTAACGAAGTCACTTTCATTTGGTGCGCAATAATGGCGATGAATCTCCAATTTACCGGTTTCATTCACGAGAGTTTCAACCCAGCGAATACAATATAGTCGTTCCTTCAGTACATCCCCTGGACGTGGGACCAAATCATCATTTTCCCAAAGCCTCAAACCGTATTCGGTTTTTGCCTCTATACGACGATCTCCACGAATAACTTTTATAGGAGTTATCTTTCTACAATCTTGGTTCGGGCATACAAGAGAGGAGTCTTTTATCGTTCCAGTGTTCCTAGCTAATTCAACTTCTTCCCTATTAACACCGGATTCGATGGAAATAATAAAATTTTTATTTTTTATATCGGGGTGCAATTTAGAAACTGTATTTGTTTTCTCGCCAATTACCCAGGAGGGCGCAAGTGGTATCTGCCAGCCGCATTCAGGGCATTTTGTTTCATTACAATAAATATACGCATCAGCACGCCAGCCAAGCGCATTATGTTCAATACCCCATTCCGTGACTTGCCAATCTACTTTTTTATAAACTTCATTTTGTGCAACTTTAATCCCATCCAATAATTCAGGATTCCCTCCAATTATATTTAGAGCAGACCAAGTAAGGAGAGCTGCTATAGGGTTTAGATCAGAGCTGTATACTTCGCATCCGAGACGTGCTGCCTCGAATGGCACACTGCCTCCTCCACAAAAAGCATCTCCCACTCGGGGAATGCGACCAAACTGGTTTTCACCTAGCTGTCGAATGAGCTCTGGAAAATTATATGCATCTGTTCCAAGATGGGCATTTATATCATTCCATGCTACAACAGAAGGTCCATCAATCTGTTCAGGACGATCACAGTACACAAGCTTTTTGTCGTAACTAAGACGCATAAAGACTGTTCTCTGCAATTCTTCTTTAGCTGTTTTTTTAATTCCTTTATTTAATTTTGGTTTTTCATCGGTTGATTCCTGAGAAAACCATACTTGCTTCTCACGAGGTGTCAAATGCTGATATACAACCTTTAGAGGTAATGATTTAACATTTCGCCGCCGTAATCCGTCCTCATCCATAGTTAGAATTTTTAAGAATATCTCCCGATCTTTTTGGGGGTCATTTGAAGCGGGCATTAATAAACCAAATATCGCGGCTCGTACTATGATTAGTGGTTTTCTCCCCCACCATTTACCCAAACCTGTTAGAGATTGGCTGTAATTTGCCATTCTCTCTTTATAGCTCTCCTTTGAGAGCTTTGAAACAGGAAATTGGACCTCAATGAAAGATTTCATATCAACACTCGTGGCCAGCACTTCACTTTGTTAACGTAGCAAGCAATTGTGATTTGTGAATAAAATTAGATAACATGCTCTGCTTCTTATCATTCATCTCCTCGGCTCTCTCTTCACGCTCGACGATCTTCAAGAAGTCCTCTTGCTTTTCAGGTCGTGATTCTGAGATAGGATTCTCGGTGAGAGCATAACGCACTGCCTTTCTCCAGCCTCTATTGCGTCCGCTTATGGCATGGCCTGTTGCGGCATTGGTCATGGTGAAGAGCCACCAGCGCTCTTCAGAGGCCAGCCCTTTCCAGTTGCGTAAGGCAACCGGGATAAGCCCAGGATCTGCGTCTTCAATCGCCCATGCGAGCAACACTAATTCTTTTCCCAGAAGGCGAGAGACAGGATTTCTCCCTACCTTCCAGTGACTGGGTGGAAGTCCCTGGTCCCGGAGCTGCCTGTTAAATTCACTCATGGCAAAGGATGCAATGGCCTCCCATTTCTCTACAGGTAATACTACTCGGAGCTTATCATCACTGGATGAGCCCAGTTCGAGTGAATCAAAAGCCTCCTCAAGAGAAAGATGCTCGGTTATTTGCACATTGCCCTTCTTCGAGGATGGTATGGTGACGAGAAAGTGATTCTCGGATTCAGCTGGAACGAATCCGAAACCCTTTGCCTTTCTCTTATACTGCATTACTGCTCAACCTCATCCTTACTGATCTCGGTCTTTACCTCCGAGACCCAATCGAGGAGATCCTGTCCCTTTTGGAATTTGAGTGCATCAGCCTCAATATTTACCTGTCCCTCGTCGAGAATGCCTCGAAGGTTACCGATAAGCTCTTCAATCTTCTCTGGAGTCAGATCAAGCTTTTCACCACAGGTCAGCTCGACCCACTTACTTCCAGTATTTCCCATTATAGTTATTCTCGGGCCGGGTATAAGACCATGATGTTTCTTGAGGCTGCCAAGAAGCTCATAAGATTCTTTGGTAGTCTTAGGTGAGTTGGTGCGCTTAAGGGTTATAGGCTTCTCAGGATCTACTTTGAAACTCTCATCGCGAGACCAGTCGATCCCGATCTTGTGTTGCTCGGAGAGTATACCATCTTTCTCGGCCACTGCAAGAACGAAGACTGAACCGCCAGGCACTATGAAGGGGGCATTGTAGGCAGCTCCAAGATTCTTGGGATCTGAACCATCCGTAGCATAGCGTATCGGCGCATCTGGAGCGGACCTTAGTTCTACCATCTTATCGGCACCTTTTTGGAAGGTTCGCGATTTGAGAGTTATGCGATTTCGCCAAAGCTTAGGCTCTTCGGGCACATGTTCCTTTTTCGAGTCAACACAAAGGAAGGAAACTTGAAGCGCTCCCGTTTTAAAAGCCTTGAAGTCAGAAATTCTGTTCGATCCCGTTGTAGCCCTTGAACCGATCTCGTAGAATAAGGTATCTCCATTAACTGGTGTAAGTTTTAAGGTCACTTCGCCGCTATCATCATCTCGGGAAATCTCCTGAATCTGAACGTAGGCTTTTGGCAGAGGAAATGGCCCTTTATCAATATAACCACCACTTTCACGCCATTGATCTCTGTTTATCATCTCCTCCTTCAAGTGATCTAACGCCGACGGCAAATGCCACTGCCATGACGTGTTCATGGCTGCTCTCTTTTTAATCTCAGACCAAGGCATCTCTTTTTGAGTGAACAATCTTGCTTCGCACTTCTTTCGGAAGGTATCGCCAGATACCTCATCAGTAAACTTTTGCTTTAACCGCAACGCCTCTCTGATCTGAAGCTCTCCGCGATATTCGTTATCCTTGAAGTTCATCAAGAAATCGGTCGTTAAGAGCCGATCTGTATGCGGATATGTGAGTGTTGTGAAGGTCTCACGAGTACCACTGAGCAACCTCAATTGAATCTTGTCAAGAATTTCTTGAGCTGCCACTCTTTGAGGATCGTTATCAGATACCCGTTCAGAATCCATTTCTTCAAGAATATACAGGATTGCCTTGTATTCTCTTGCGATCTCCAGCAAGGATTCGAGATTTGGGCGCTGGCCAGATAGAAACATCATCCTATTTTTAAAATCCAAATCATTGTAAAATTTCTGCAAATCGGGATGCAACCCGCCAGGATTCGGCTCATAGATTAGCAGAGACACTTTATCTGAAACGATTCTGATCTCATCAAGGGCAGGTAGTACGTAAGTATCTTGATAGCAATCCTTTTGGGTAGGGTTGAATATTCGCTCCAAATAAGACTTTAGTTCCTTTAGTGCAGATTCGCGGTTATATGATTCAGCCGTTGTTGAAAGTTTTGCCACAAGATTCTGCACATCCTTAAAGAAGAGCTTGCCTTCCCTGTTTGAGTGGAGATACCAAGCTTTTGTTGTGAGAAAACCTATAGTCTCTTTAATCTTTGTTATATCTCGACTAGGCGCACACAGGTATTCAGCGATTTCAAATTGTGATAATCCCACCACAGAATTGGGCACATTTGCGAGAGATGAAACAAGGAGGAGCTTACATATATCTTGAGCATCTAAGCCCTTTCGATTCTCATCTATGATCTCCGCCATCGCCTGGCCATTTGATGCAATATCATGACTGATTGCGTTGTTGAGCATTGGATTTATGGCCGCGATTTCTGCCATAGTCTCTCGATCATTGAGATCTAAATTATGCGCGTTGATTAGGTAGATACTATCTGCTTTGCCGTCAGTCTCATTGTATAACCTCGATACGACGATGCGCATGAGTTTAATAAGCCCTCTTGTCTGCTGAAAGCCCGGATTTTCTCTGAATCTGGCATAAAGATCTTTTATCGCGGGATGAAATGGATAAGATACTTCAATTAGGCCTGCCAGCTTTTCAGGTGAGACGTTTGTGATATCCATTTGCTTAGCATCGCTTGCAGCTTTCGCAAAGGCCTGCGCAACCTCTCGAATTTCCTCTTTATTAGGAATATCCTCAAAGAGGCGTGTACGTAATATTTGATAGACTTCGTCGGTGTTTAATGCTACGGGTTCAAGGGGAAGGGCAGTTCGACCTACCTCGCTTTCGAGATTTTGAAGTGCCTTGCTTAGCTTTTCCGTGCCTGATTGATACCTCCCTTTCAGATCTGAAATAACGACACAAACTTTAGAGAGTTCTCCCTTTCCCACAGCTACAAGGAGGTTTGAAATGGCCGTAGTTGTCACAATTGATAGGTCAGAATTTCCTACAGCTACTGATTCGGCATTTTCTAAATAGGGTGCTAACTCATCGAGTAAGATCAGCGTGGGTTCACCCTTCAAGAGATTAACCCAAGCAGTCTGTCCAGGTGCTTTTAATGGAGAGTAGTATTCCCTGAATTCATCCTTCTTTCCCAATTGCTCTGCGAGTGCCCCCCAGATTCCATATGGAGAATCCGATTCACGCCCAGTAAATGCAATGACGCGAACTTCGCCCAAGTGACTTGGTTCATGTAGGTCCCCCATAACCGTCTTCCTGAACTGAGGATATTTAGCAAGGAGGCCAAGGACTATCATATTATGAGTCTTTCCGCCACCCATTGCCTGAGTAAGCTTGATCACTCCTGAGTCAGAACGTCCTTCGAATCGCCTGAATGCCTCGCGAAGAAGGCTTTTCATGCCTTCCGTGAGATAATTCTCCTCAAAGAATTGATCCGAGTCTATACGGCCTTGAATCAGATCCGTCAAATCCAAAACTACATCTTGTCAAGGGCGGCGTAAAACTGTCCAATTATGGCGGAATAAAATCGTCCACCTATCTTAAAAACCTTCTCCATGTATGGACAATTCTCCAGTTCATCTTGAGAAATTCTGAGGGATCAATCCCTGC
>Ga0209777_10009759_pt1 | contig 10292 bp, 9 predicted proteins | sample FrelakmetHBP12HB_FD_187147 | JGI IMG/M metagenome (GOLD analysis project Ga0209777, IMG submission 187147) | Freshwater lake sediment microbial communities from the University of Notre Dame, USA, for methane emissions studies -HBP12 HB (SPAdes)... | ecosystem: Environmental > Aquatic >... | reverse complement strand
CTGCTCAGCAAGGTGCTGAACATTAAAGAGAGCATAGAGCGGCGCAGCAGGAAATATGATTTTCTAAAAGGCGCAGAAGTATATAAGCACCGTCTCGGCGGCGAGCCAATACCGCTGTACCGGTGTTGCATCGAATTGTGAAAAAGAAATACGTGGTGAGTCGGTGAATGGGTGAGTCGGTGAATCGGTAGAACAGGCGTCCCACCTGTTACTATTGCCCACTGCCTATTGCCTATTGACTATTGCCTATTTTAAGGGGGTTTCATGAATTCCAGTCAGCTAAGAATCGCTATGCTCAGCGTGCACTCCAGCCCGCTTGGAGAGCTTGGCACCAAAGACACCGGCGGCATGAGCGTCTATATCCGCGAACTCGCCATGGAACTGGGCAAACAGGGACACCAGGTTGATATCTACACCCGGCAGAACCATGCAACAGGCGAACAATGCGTGCCTGTTTCCAGGAATGTCTCCCTCATCCACATAGAAGCCGGCACCAGCGGCTATATAGACAAACTCGCCCTCTATCCCCATCTTGCAGAATTTTTCCAGCAGATGGAGCGGTTCCGAATGCGTGAAAACCGGCGCTATGACATCGTTCACAGCAATTACTGGCTTTCAGGAAAAGTGGGCGCCTGGGCGCAGATGCACTGGCATGTGCCCCATTTCGTTCTATTCCATACCCTCGGCGCGGTTAAAAATATGTTTCCAATCGGCAGCCCCGAGCCGGAACTGCGCATAGCAACCGAGAAGACGGTTACTAAAACATGCAGCGTGATTCTGGCAGAGACAGAGCGGGAACGCAGGCAGCTGACCGAGATGTATGATGCTGACCTGGATAAAATTAAGGTGATACCCTGCGGCGTAAATTTTGACCGCTTCCGGCCGTTTGATTGGAACCAGGCACGCGGCAGGCTCGGCATACATGCAAACGAGCGTATTCTATTATATGTGGGCAGGCTTGATCCGCTCAAGGGCGTTGACCGGCTCATCACCGCGCTCAGCTTTCTGGACCACCATCAGAACCTGCGGCTGCTCATTGTCGGCGGGGATGGAAGCGAAACAGCAGAGTTTCGCAGCCTGCAGGAGCTGACGCAAAACCTGGGTCTTGAAAATTCCGTCACCTTTACGGGAAGGGTTGATCACAACGATCTGCCGCACTATTACAGCGCCGCGGATATGCTGGTTCTGCCCTCGTATACGGAAAGCTTCGGCCTCGTGGGCCTTGAAGCTCTTGCCTGCGGCACGCCGGTAATCTCTACCCGGGTGGGCGCGATGGACCAGATCATCCGCAGCAATGAAAACGGGTTTCTGGTAAACAGCGCCGACCCCCGCTCACTGGCAGAGGGCATCGAGCTGTTCATGCCGCAGGTTCGTGATGGGTTCCTTTCCCGCGCGCAAATCCGCAACAGCGTCATAGAGTACAGCTGGGAGAAAGTTGCCGCGGCCATGGCTGATGCTTATCTCGAGGCGATCCGGCGCGCCTATCCCGGATTCGTTATTGGGACCACGAGCAGGCTCCCGGCGTTTGCGAGCTGACCGGCTTCATTCCTCCTGGACACTGCCTGTATATTTTTTTACTCCTGACACTGACAACGGCACTGGCTGTCTTGCCTACACATACGGAGTGTTGCTTTGGAAAAAACGGCTGACATACTGGTAATAGCGCCGCATCCGGATGATGCTGAATTCGGCGCAGCAGGGACCATTGCCCGCTGGACAAAGGAAGGCAAAAAAGCAGTATATGTGGTCTGCTCAAGCGGCGAAAAAGGCACCAGCGACCGGAGCATAAAGCCTGAGCAGCTTGCGGCAATCAGGGAAAAGGAGCAGATTGCCGCCGCGCAAACCGTTGGAGTTAGTGAAGTCCTGTTCCTGCGCTATCCTGACCAGGGATTGGAAGACACCCCGTCATTCCGCAAAGAGATCGTTCGGCTGATCCGCACCTATCGGCCCGCAACGGTCGTTACCGCCGACCCATATCGCCGCTACATCTGGCACCGCGACCACCGCATTACCGGACAGGTGGTGCTTGATGCGGTCTTTCCCCTGTCCCGTGACCACCTGGCATACCCGGACCTGCTTGCCGAAGGCTTCGAGCCGCACAAGGTGCAGGAGGTGCTGTGCTGGGCTTCTGAAGATATAAATTACCGCTCTGATATAACGCAGACCTTTGAACTGAAGCTCGCTGCGCTGCGCTGCCATGAAAGTCAGATGAAAGAGTTCCATGTCCCCGACCTTGCGGAACGGCTGCGGCAGCGATGTATGGAAATGGCAGCGGGTGAGAATTTCGGGCTGGCAGAAGCTTTCCACCAGATCAAAATATCCATGTAGCCGCTTGCAGCAGGCTGCTGAAAAAAGTTGTTCCCCGTCGTTCATCCCGGTTCATCATCTGCCGGCTGTATAGCCTGACACTTCTCCGGAATCCTTCCATAACGTAAGGATAAAATGACAATAAATTTGCCCCGTGCCGACCTATCAATAAGCAGCTCTCCGGGAAAAATAATCGATAAGCAAAAACACTGTTGACTGATGCCTTTGCGCACATGTTTTTAGTTGTTTATGGGTACGCCCTCCATTGCTGTAATTGCTCAAGAAAATTCTGTTTAAACGCTTTTCCCCAGCCGCTTTAACGCTGCCTTCTGTAAGGCAATTTTTGCCTCCGCGAGCTTTTTGTATTTAGCTCTTATTTTGGTTACATTCCCTGCGGCAACCGCTTTGAGCACATCCCCTTCAAGCTCTGCAACTTCAAGCAGCTTATAATAATCAAGAGATTCCTTCATATGAGCCAGAACAATTTTCCCTGTGACAACGGGATGATTGCTGGTAATATTTGCGTCTTTAAACCGGGTGCCGTGCTCAAGCTCCACATCAAGCCCGGCGCGAAACTCTTCAACGTCAATTGGCATCTCTTCCGTATTGACAGCTTTTAGAATTTTCTGTGCCTCTTGTGTTGTGGCTTTCGGATCTTTCAGCTTTGTCCAGTCCCTGATGCCAATCTCTTTACAGATTTTTCTTACCTCTTCACTGGTGATGTATTGTGGAACGTTCATAGCTCACTCCTTTCTGTCACTCCATAAGTAATATTGTATCTTCAGTTATCTGATGAATTGTATCACTATATGTCATCTCTCGGCAACGGTGGATTAACAAGTCATTCATCTTCAAACCGCTCAAGCACTTCACCGGGGGCGTATTCTTTCATAAGCTGTATAAACCGCTCATGAGTGACGGCGTCGCTTCCTTCTTTTTTAACGAGATCTTCCACCATCTCAGCAACCATCTGCTGCACAAAGGAGGGGATCTCTGATAACATGCGCAGCGCCTCTTCATCCCATTCTAGTTTTAAAGTAATTGCTTCCTCCCCTTCTTTTGGCGGCGGCTGGTGCTCGATCATCATGGATGATTTTACAGTGCTGTAATAAAAGTATTTTCTCTTCTCATCCCCCATGTAAACCGGGAGATTCAACCGCGAAATCCGCTCCCCTCTGTTCACCAACAGCAAATCCTCATCTACGACTATGGCAGCAATATCACCGATAACCTTGGCCTGGGTCGGGCCAATCTCAAAATTTTTGTGGAGCGTGCACTCTATGTGCTGTTTGCATTCCTTAAGGCTGGGCGGAGAAACCTTCTGGGAAGCTATTGAAGTGAATTTCGTATGGTCAAGTTCACACATCCCTTCACGATAGAACCGGCTGGTCTCCATGACATCCTCAAGGAATTCTGATGAAGGGAAGTTTACCACAAATTCTCCAGTAGCCACAATGTTCTTATATGTGTGTGAAAACTTGCGCATGCCCACCAGCACTTGAGGGCGGTTATGCATGATATCATACGGCACAAACAAAGAGTAGGGCGCAGCATTCACGACCCCCTGCTTATTGACGGTGGTAATGATGGTCACTACCTTCGGCATCACCAGTATGTCTGAATACCAGAATGGTTTAATAGGAATAATTTTTTTCATGTAGTGCCGGCCCCCTTCATTCTAAACATTCTATTCATTTATAAATATTTCTTAAGGTCACCCTCGATATCTTTCGGAGCGGTCTGCGGCGGATAGCGTTTGACCACCGCGCCCTTCCGGTCAACAAGAAACTTGGTGAAGTTCCATTTAATGGCATCCGTTATCAGCCCGCCCTGCGCTGCGGTGAGAAATTTGTAGAGCGGGTGGGCGTTCTCACCATTGACGTCAATCCGGGAAAACAGCGGAAACGTCACGCCGTAGTTGATGGCACAGAAATGTTTGATCTCCTCACCCGTCCCCGGCTCCTGACCGCCGAACTGATTGCAGGGGAAACCCAGGATCACAAAACCCCGGTTCTTGTATTTATCATACAGCTCCTGCAGCCCCTTGTACTGCGGGGTAAATCCGCATTTGCTGGCCACATTTACGATCAGGACAACGCTGCCCCGGTATGCTGCCAGGGATTTCTCCGCGCCGTCGATTGTTTGTACGGAAAAAGCATGGATGGTTTTGCCGGGGCCGGGCTTGCTGGTCTCTGCAGTGCACGAGACTGATGCCAGGCTAAAAAGCATCAGTAATACCACGCCGGCTGTTTCCTGACGGCTAACCTTCATAATCTGTCCCTCATCCTTTCTCCCTGCTGTTGACGCTGAGCTTCTCCTGTTAAGAATATAGCATACTATACAATTCATTATCCGGAAACGAAATACCATAACAAGGACCGCAGGGGATTTTTCCGGCGGAATGTTGCTTACGATAATAAATATGTTATTATTGTTGTGGTGGTGGTGGTAAATTATTGAGGAGGTACTATGAATTTAACTAAGGATAGTATTCAGGAAACAATAGAAATCATTGGCATGACCTGTGTCGGCTGTGCGCGTACTATTGAAAATGAATTGCGAAAATTCGGCGGCATAGAGTATATAGTCGATTTCCCGGAGCGAAGCGTTACCGTCGTATATTCTCCTTCTGCATATGACCGGGCGGATTTTGAAAAAGCTATTGAATCCCATGGTTATAAAATAAGGGGAAAAATGTATTAACCGGAGGAACAGACAGTGACACAATCAACCGGCAGCAATACAAAGACCTCCACGTGCTGCATCTGCGGACAGCACACGCAGTACCCCATCGAGCTCAATGAAAAGCTGTACTGTTCATCAGCCTGCCTCAATACATACCGTGACGAGGTTGGTGAGCAGCAGTTTCAAAAAGACTCGCTTGCTACGTTTGAAAAAAAGCGTGACACGGGCTGGATTCCTGAGCGGGCCCTTATGTATATCAACATGTGCCGCAGGTGCACTAAGAATTTACGGGAGATGTGTAAAGCAAATCAGTTTGTCAGCGGTATGCATCGAGACGCGCTGCGCAAAACGGAAACAGTTCCCTGGTGCTGCCACGCCCGCTTCAATCTCAGCTCTTCCCTGTCTGATGGGACGGTGCCCGTATCCTCAGCCCGAAAGATACAGCAGAGGGCAGAAGATATGGTAAAGAATCCGGCTGTGTGCGAAGCGCTCGTCGGGCCGGAAACGCTGCGCGCAAAAATGGCCAAACCGGACGGATTAAAAGGGGTCACTACTACTATCCTGGACATTGCGGCAGCCGCGATGGCACAAGCGCCGGAATATAAAGCACAGGCAGATAAAACTCCTCAGGAGCAGGGTGAAATCATGATACATTATGCAGCCTGTCTTGAATGTGACCCGGTCTTTGGCGCTGAATGTGAAAAGCAGGCAGTGGAAAAGGAACTCAACCTGTGTATTGATAAAGTCTCGCCTCTGACCCAAGCCCTATGGTGCGAGCATACCATACATGCCCTCTCAGCACTCATGCTCAATAAACACATGACCACAGATATAATCCGGCAGATCATAGATGCCGCGGAACATATTGCTCAAGAGAAAAATGACCCGGGAATAAATACCCGGCATCTGTTTATTGCGCTGGGCAGAATAGTTAATTGACGAGTAACATATAGCGAGATACCGCATGCTTCATCAGGATAATAACCATCTTGAAAACAATTACTCCTTGCCCCCGGGGGAAGACCTGTACTGCTCGGACCTTCCGACCATACCAATACCGGAATCCGGCACAATACTGGTAACCGGCGCTTCCGGGTATATCGGGGGCAGGATAGTGAATGATATCCTGGCGCGGGGATACCGGGTGCGGATTTTGATACGGGGAAACGCCGCTCACTACCAGGAACTCTGGCCCCGGGCGGAAATAGTCCTCGCCGATGCCCTCAAGTATGAAACACTGCACAAAGCCCTCAAAGATATAGATACCGCGTTTTACCTCATACACTCCCTGCTTCTCGGCCAGCATCAGTTTTACGACGCGGACATCCGTGCGGCACAGAATTTTAGAAAAGCAGCAGAGGAAAATAATATTAAACGCATTATTTACCTGGGGGGGCTGGGAGATGCCGCAGCTTCGTTATCAGAGCATTTGCGCAGCAGGATCCATGTATCCGATGAGCTGCAGCAAGGCCCGGTCCCGGTGACGATTCTCAGGGCCGCCACCATCATGGGCTCGGGAAGCGCATCCTATGAGATCATAAAACACCTGATAAAAAAAGTCCCCATCATCAGCGTACCCAAGTGGGCCAACACCCGGTGCCAGCCGATTGCCATCCGCGACGTGATAAAATATCTGGTGGGCTGTCTGGAAACACCAGCGACAGCAGGAAAATCATTCGACATCGGCGGAAAGGATATTCTGACCTACCGGCAGATGCTGGAAATATTTGCAGATGTTACCGGCAAAAAACGGCTCTTTTTAAGAAGTCCTTTTTCGCGCCTGGGTTTCTACGCCTATATTGCAAGCCTGGTCACGCCGGTTCCCGCGCCCATAATCCAATCTTTGATGGAGGGGCTGAAAAATGAAGTCGTATGCAAAAACGATTCAATAAAACAGCTTATACCGTTTGAAACGCTGTCCTACAGGGATGCGGTCAAAAAGGCTCTGCGGCGTGAAGAACAGGACAGAGTCTATACGCGCTGGTCCGACGCATATCCTAAAGACCACAGCCTCGCAATGAAGCTGCATGAACTGGGGCGGATTCCCTACTACACAACGACCTATTCGATCCTGACTGACAAGAGCGCAGAAAGGCTGTATGCGTCAATCTGCAAAATCGGGGGAAAAGAAGGCTGGTTTCAGAACAACTGGCTCTGGTGGCTCAGAGGTATGATAGACCGCCTCCTGATGGGGGTCGGGTCATCGAGGGGGCGGCGCAGTGATGTAAGTCTCAAAATAAATGATGTGATAGATTTCTGGCGCGTTGAGGATATGAATAAAAATAAACGGCTGCTTCTCAGGGCGGAGATGAAACTGCCGGGCCGCGGCTGGCTTGAATTTAAGATAATACCTGAGAAGGAAATAAATAATTTTTCAATTACCGCCTATTACGATACAGACACCGTGTTCGGCATGCTGTATTGGTATAGTTTTCTCCCGTTTCATAACATAATTTTCAATGATTTAATAAAGCAGATTGAAAAGAGAAGCCATGCCGGCACGAGGGATGAGGGGCAGCAGGTCCGGGGTTGATGCTGGTTGCCATGCTGCGAAAAGAATTGTAACGCGACTGACCGCTATAGTCCGCGGAATAAAAATAAAACCATACACCGCGATACGCAATGACACACTAAACCCTTCATGGCCCTGTTCCTTTCTGTATAAAAGATATTTATTTTCCGCTCCCGTCAGGCAGCAGCCGGTTTAGTTCATCCTCAGGGATTATTTTCTTTGCGCGGATAATGTCGCGCACGGTTTTACCGGTCTCGCGGGCTTCCTGGGCAATGGCGGCTGCTGTATCATAGCCGATAACCGGCACCAGTGGTGTGACCAGCGCAATAGTCGTATCAACCGTTGAAGCGCACCTCTCCTTGTTCGCCGTAATCCCGTCAATACATTTTTCAGCAAACAAGGTAACTGCCGCAGCGAGTATCGTGATTGACTGCAGCAGGTTGTAGGCAATAAGCGGAAGCATGGTATTCAGCTCAAAATTGCCGCCCTGCCCGCCAATGGTAATAGCCGCGTCATTGCCGATCACCTGGGCCGCCACCTGCAGCATCACTTCGGGAATAACCGGGTTGACTTTTCCCGGCATGATGGAAGATCCGGGCTGCAAATCCGGAAGAATGATCTCACCTATACCGCAGCGGGGCCCTGAGGAAAGCCAGCGTATGTCATTGGCAATTTTTATCAGGCTCACGGCAATGGTTTTCAGCACGCTGCTTGCCTCAACCGCTGCGTCCTGCGCCGCCTGGGCCGCGAAATGATTTTTCGCTTCAACAAACGGGCACGCGGTCTCCTGCGCGATAAGCGCAATAACCCGGTGCGCGAACTCCGCGTGCGTATTCATGCCGGTGCCGACCGCTGTGCCGCCGAGAGCAAGCTCCGCAAGTCGCGGATCTATGCTCCTGAGCCGTTCAATGCCAAGCTCTATTTGCCGGGCATAACCGCTGAATTCCTGTCCCAGCGTTATTGGCACCGCATCCTGAAGGTGGGTCCTGCCGATTTTCGCAATACCGGCGAACTCATTAGTTTTATGTTGGAGGCCCTTGTGCAGTTCCTTGAGAGCAGGCAAGAGATTATTATAGAGAGAAAAAAGTGCCGTAATATGAATTGCAGAAGGGATTACATCATTGCTTGACTGGCCCAGATTGACATGGTCATTCGGGTGCACCGGTGATTTGCCGCCGATGCTGCCGGTGATGATTTCGTTGGCACGGCCGGCAATGACTTCATTGACGTTCATGTTGGTAGAAGTGCCGGAGCCGGTCTGAAACACATCAACCACAAACTGCTCGTCAAACGTGCCGTCAATCACCTCCTGCGCTGCCTGCATGACAGCCGGGGACAGTTCCGGAGAGAGAAGGCCAAGGTCCCGGTTAACCTGCGCCGCATACTTTTTTATCAGCGCAATGGCCTTGATAAAGGAGAGCGGAAAGGTCAGTCCGCTTATGGGGAAGTTGTCAACAGCGCGCTTAGTCTGCGCTCCGTAGTAGGCATCTTCGGGAACGTTGACCGTGCCCATGCTGTCAGTTTCCTCTCGATAATTCATAGTACACCTTGCTTTCGGGATTCAGTGAATTCGGATTTCTGATTGCAGATTGCGGAAGTTAAATAAAACTATAACTTATTTCGTTTTGCCGTTTTAATTGAAGAAACAGTTATCGCAGTTAATTGATTTGCTTCATTCAAGAGATCAGTTACCTTTTCATGTGAAACCATGCCCGATGTCTCAAGTAGCTCAATCCAGTATAGTGATTCATCAATTTCTTCTTCAACAATACCCAGCTTTGAGATGAAGTCTGTAGACGATCGTGCTCTACAAACAGCTCTGTAATTAGCACCAACGGATGTGCCGGATCGGAGCAATTGTCTTCCCAATACATCTGAAATGCGCCCTTTTGGCAACGCTTCAACAAGATTAATTGCCTTTAACGCAAACTTCTTGGTGCGTTCTTTTAAATCATTCTGTTTCATATCTTATGTTTCAACTCACTCAGCAATCTGAATTCCCAATTCCTCATTTATATTATTCCGCATTCCGCACTCCGAATTCAGCAATCTACTTATAGTTTTTTCAAAATCTCTCTGAGCGGTTCCGGGCTGTAGGTTCTATCCACCAGGGGGCCATCCTTGAGAGCGAAAACCTGGTCCGTGAAAGACGGCTTATCCTGTTTATAAATAATACCAATGGGGATGCGGTCTCCCCATTCCTGTGCTTTCGCCATGGCCTGCATATAGTCAGCGGGAGAATAATTTTCCTTCTCCAGCTCATAGACCCGCTCGCTGTACCACCGGTGCGTATTGACGTGATTAAAGGAGACGCAGGGCTGCAGTATGTCTATCAAGCTGAATCCGTTATACTGCAGGGCCTGCTGTATGATTGAGCTTAAATGCTCCATCCGCCCGGAAAAGCCGCGCGCCACAAAGCCCGCCTTCAAAGAAAGCGCAACCGCCAGTGGGTTGAACGGTTCCATGATAACGCCATGCTGGTGCACGCGGGTGATGGTGCCGCGCTCTGACGTGGGAGAGGCCTGGCCCTTGGTAAGGCCGTAGACCATGTTGTTGTGGGCGAGTACCGTGAGGTCGATATTGCGCCTGACGGCATGCATGAAGTGATTGCCGCCCTCGCCGTAGCAATCGCCATCGCCGGTGTTCACCAGAATTTTTAAATTGTGATTGGCAATTTTGGCAGCAGTTGCAAGCGGCAGCGCCCGACCGTGCAAGGCATGGAACATGTTGCATTGCATAAATTCCGGTGTCTTTGCAGCCTGGCCGATGCCGGAAATGACGAGCACCT
>Ga0209777_10009758_pt1 | contig 10292 bp, 8 predicted proteins | sample FrelakmetHBP12HB_FD_187147 | JGI IMG/M metagenome (GOLD analysis project Ga0209777, IMG submission 187147) | Freshwater lake sediment microbial communities from the University of Notre Dame, USA, for methane emissions studies -HBP12 HB (SPAdes)... | ecosystem: Environmental > Aquatic >... | reverse complement strand
ACTTCAGTGGGCGATGGCAATATCATTTCCGGGATTCATAAGGGATTCAAAGATTTAATTTCGTTTGGCTGGTTGGATCAGATGCCGCGCATCTTTGGCGTCCAGGCGGAAGGTTCGGCTGCGATTGCCAACGCCTATAAAGCCGACACTGAAACCATTCAGCCGGTAAAAGCCCAAACCATCGCCGACAGCATTTCAGTTGACCTGCCGCGGGATGGTGTACGGGCTATTCGCGCAGCGCGGGAAACCCGGGGCGATTATCTTGTCGTTAAAGATGCGGAGATATTAAAAGCCATCAGCGAGCTGGGCAAAGTGGGTATTTTCGCCGAACCGGCTGGAGCTGCCTCGTATGCCGGGCTGGTGGCGGCTGTCCAAAAAGGGATCATTCATTCGGATGACCCGGTGCTGGTATTAAATACCGGCAGCGGATTAAAGGATGTGCGTGCGGCCATGCAGGCCGTTGGCGAAGCCCCAGTGATTGAGCCCACTCTGCCGGCTTTAAAGAAGTTGCTGAAAAAATAACAGGATTGAAAATGCCAGTAAAAACCCAGCCAGGTCCCAAATATTCCATCGTCGCTCCGATATTTAACGAACATGAGTGCCTGCCGGAGTTTTATAAGCGCATCTGTAAAGTGATGGATGCTACCCACTCCGCCTGGGAACTGCTCTTGATTGATGATGGTTCCACCGACGGCTCTACTCAGATCATCCTTGAACTCGCACGCAAAGATCAGCGCGTGCATCCCTTGATTTTCGCCCGCAATTTTGGCCATCAAATTGCGGTAACAGCCGGTATGGACCATGCCGCCGGGCAGGCCGTGATTGTGATTGACGCTGACCTGCAGGACCCGCCTGAAGTGATCGCCAAATTGATTACCAAATGGCAGGAAGGTTACCAGGTGGTGTATGCCGTCCGCCGCAAGCGGGAAGGGGAGAGCTGGTTCAAACTTACCACCGCTTCCCTGTTCTACCGCCTGATTTATCAGATCACCGATGTCAAGATCCCGCTGGATACTGGCGATTTCCGTCTGCTGGACCGCCAGGTGGTCAAGGTGATGGGCAGCATGCATGAACGCCATCGTTTCCTGCGCGGGATGGCGGCCTGGGTGGGTTTCCGCCAGGTTGGCGTGCCGTATGACCGCAAGGAGCGCTTTGCCGGCACCACCAAATACCCGTTTAGGAAGATGCTCAAGCTGGCATTGAATGCCATCACTGGCTTTTCGTACTTTCCCCTGCAGCTGGCAACTTACATTGGTTTTATCGCCGCCGGGTTGAGCATATTAGCTATCCCGGTAGTGGCAATTTTACGCCTGACTTCCTCGGAATCATTCCTGGGGCAGGCAACCACTCTGGTCGCAGTGTTGTTCCTGGGCGGAGTGCAGTTGATCTGCCTGGGAATCCTGGGGGAATACATCGGGCGGATTTATGACGAGGTTAAGGGGCGCCCACTGTATGTACTGAATGAAAACCCTGAAATTAATCAGAATAAAAGCAAGAACAGACAGGAGAAATAAGCATGGCGAAGATCGATTTGAAGGTAGTTTCCGATAAGCAGAAGAATGCCATCCAGCGGGCGAAGGAAAAGAACATCATTATTCCCACTTTTGCCCAGATGAAAAACCCGCAACTGGTTCCAGAAAAAATCAGAGAGGAATTGAAATCCATCGGACTGTGGGATGTCAATCCGCGCAATCTGTTCCGCATCACCTGGAAGAACCAGCCGGTGGAAAAGGGCGGTGTGTTCGACGGGGTCAACTATATTGAATTCCCCGCCAGTCTCACCGGCACCCAAGCCCGCGTCATCGCTCTCATCGGCAAATGGTTTCCCACCGGGGCGCATAAAGTGGGTGCTTCCTTTGGCTGCCTGGTGCCGCGCCTGGTGACCGGTCAGTTTGACCCGATCCATCAGAAAGCCGTCTGGCCTTCGACCGGCAATTTTTGCCGCGGCGGTGCTTATAACTCCACCCTGCTGGGCTGCCAGTCCATCGCCATCCTGCCGGAAGGGATGAGCAGGGAACGCTTTGAATGGCTCAAGACCGTTTCCGGAGAAGTCATCGCCACCCCGGGCAGCGAATCCAACGTCAAGGAGATTTACGATAAATGCTGGGAGCTTCGTGAGAGTGGTCAGGACCTGATAATCTTCAACCAGTTCGAGGAGTTTGGCAATTACCTGTGGCATTACGATGTCACCGGGCATGCCATGCAAGAAGTGCTGGAAAAAGAGCTGGGCAAACATGGCAACTATCGCGGTGTAGCCCTCACTACCGGTTCCGCCGGCACCATCGGCTGCGGCGATTACCTCAAGCAGGTTTTTCCCACCAGTAAGATAGCTGCCAGCGAAGCCCTGCAGTGCCCGACCCTGATGGAAAATGGCTTTGGCTCACACCGCATCGAAGGCATTGGCGACAAGCATGTCCCTTGGATTCACAACATTAAAAACACCGATATGCTGGTAGCCATAGACGATAACGCCGTGGTCAATCTGTCGCGCCTGTTCAATGAAGAGACCGGCCGCCGCTTCCTGGTCAGCCAGGGCGTGCCTGAAGCGATGGTTTCCCGGCTTGACCTGCTGGGTTTCTCCGGCATTGCCAACCTGTTATCCGCCATCAAGATGGCCAAATACTATGAGATGGGCGAAGAGGATATCGTCCTCACCGTGCTGACCGATTCCATGCAGCTTTACCAGAGCCGCCTCAAGGAGATGCGGGCTGAATCCGGCGAGTACAAGGAGACTGATGCGGCTGCCAATTTTGCCCAGTATCTGCACGGCGCCGACCTTGACCATGTCCAGGAACTGACCTACACCGACCGCCGCCGGGTGCATAACCTCAAGTATTTCACCTGGGTGGAGCAGCAGGGCAAGACCTATGCGGAGATCAACGCGCAGTGGTATCAGCCCGATTACTGGACCGACCTGCAGGCGCAAATCCCTGAAATGGACGCCCTCATCACCGAATTTAATGCGAAAGTCGGCTTATTGAAATAAGACAACTCAATGACTGAGATCCCCGCCGGTTATCCTGATCCGTCCGCCCTGATCCTGGTTGGGATTTTACCCGGGCGCAAAGACCTGGAGATTGCCCGCCTGCTGGGCTGGTACCGCATCCCCCTCCGTTTTGCGCCCAAGATCGTTAATGTGGACGTGGTCGCTTTTTACCAGGCCTCCGCCTTTGGTAGAGACCACCAGTGGCGGATTGAATCCTTTGCGCCAGTGCGCGGGGTGGAACTCACCACCCGCCGGGAGTTGCTCAAGGATGAACCCGCCCATCCCCGCGCCAATGAGGAATACTACAAGCTTGAACTGGGACCGCTGCAGTTGATGGGCAAGCCCATCCTGGCGGGCAAATGGAAGCGCATCACCTTTCTGTATACCACCGGTGAGCTGTTTTACCGCGCTAATACCATCAATGACCTGGTGGTGAAAACGGAGGGAAGGGCTGTGCTATGGCACTCGCTGCGCGAGCGCGCCCTGCAAGGTAACCTTTACCGCGCGGAGGATATCCCCGAATTCCCCCTGGAACCGGCTATTCTGGCTTTGCTGGGGGATTTCAAGAGTATCGCCGAACCGAGCGATCTGTATGAAACGATTTAAGAAAAGTATAATGTAACTCTACAACAATATACGCGCGATATAGCCTTTTTAAACCCCGTTCAATTCCTGTCTGACCGGAATTGTTTATTCAGCTTTTGGTATTGCGGTTATATGCTTTGGGCGCCTAAAAAACATATACGCGTGCTGTGTTGTTACTTCAATTAATTCCCATCCTTCTGTTGCCATTTTATTAATTACTCTACAAAAAAATTTGACTTCGTTATTTCGTTCATTGTATTGATTAATTTCGATTATTTTATCCTCAGGTCCATAAATTTTCCATTTTTCTTTTTCATTTATATAACCGAAAACCGCATATTCCCATATGGTCATATTAGTAACTCCTTAATCTATTTCATCAATCCTTTTTTCAACAACACAGCTGCACCAATTTTCTGGGGGGAAAATATTTTTCTTTTCATAAATAAAACACCAGACAACATATGCTCGAAAAAGAGTGTCAAGGATGTAGAAAAAGAAAGTTTTTCGTTTTATTGATTTATTTTCGTAACACAAATTATTTATTGTAAATACTAAATCGGTCGTTTAAAATAAATAGATTCTGTATCTCTAGATATGGTCCCATATCCAACCATTTCCCAGCCTAATTTTCCCAAAGCTGCGATAAGTAAATCTTTAAATGTATATGAATCAAATTCATCTTCATTTTCAGGAATAATTAGTCCTGGCAAATGTCTTTTTAAAATCTCTCTAAATACAGGATTATTATCCCCAAAAAGTTTGTGGTACCAAACGAGATCTGGACCATTATTTGTAAACCAACAAATTCCACTAATATTTGAATCGGTCATTAATCTACAGTAACCCCATTTTTGCATTTCGACCTCCTTGTTTATACTTAGAGTATATATGAAATAGTATAGGGTAAATTTTAAATAACATGCTGATGATACTGAATTCTTGCCGTCAGCATCACCAAGCCATCCGGTAAGTTTTATCTGTTGTCTACTGCATCCCATTGGGATTTACGCCCAAAATTGTGAATGTGGATGTGCTGGCTTTTTATCAGGCCTCCGCCTTTGGCAGAGACCACCAGTGGCGGATTGAATCCTTTGTGCCAGTGCATGGGGTGGAACTCATCTCCCGTTAAAAGCTTCGATCATTTTCTCTCCTCACAATCCTTCCCCACTAGGATACATTACCTTTTTTAGCGAAATACTACTTGAGTGTTTTCCGGGAAACAACTGCATAGTTACTCATGCGTTATCTATCTTTGCATAAAACAATCCTTGTTCCTTTATCTTTATTGAGGGTGTCTCTTAGCTTGATCACATGTCTGTTTCAAAGGCTCTGACCCATAAAAACCGGCAGTGTGGTCCTAATGAGTTTATTCTTTGGAGATCAAAATTTCAAGTAAAACTTTGCCATTATGTGCAATGAAAATTTTACTCTCATCATTTTTATGATAGACAAATCACTATAAGGAAAAAAGTTTTGTAATTTCACTGACCCCCTGGGCAATAGCAGCCCTGCTTACCATATACAATTCTCTATAAAAAGAAATGAATTTGAATGAGTAAAAAATCCAATCAAATAATACCATTGACATAAAAAATGATATTAATGCCATTATTTCTCTGTATGTATTGGAAGAAAATGATAAATGGACTTTTCGAAGAATTGAATTTCCAATTGGTATAAGAACGATGAATATGGGTATGGCTGCGATACCAGTTAAAACCTGAAAAACAAAAACATCTTTAATGTCAAGTGTAAATGAATCAGCCTGGAAAATAAAAGAAATTATTTCATAGACAGAAACAACCGATAAAAAGGTCGCTGTGAACATTATGGAGAAAAAGATGTTGGAGGAAGAACGCCAATTGCTGTACCAATCGGATTGGGATTTGCGGAAATAAACCCCACTATATAATTCGGCAAAAAATTTAAATATTCTTTCCCCAATAGACCAAATTAACGCAATGGCAATTATTATAAAAATACCAAATAGAAGTTGTCTGATCCACAATGGTAAAAAAGATAATAATTTAGTAATTTCTTGGTTAATTAAAAATAAAATTTGATTAATCAAAGAAAGTACTCGAGGCCAGGATTCATTAGCCCATGCCGATAGCGAGGCTATGGTTCTATTCACCCAGGAGATTATTTCTGCCACATAGGTATTGTTTAGTATCCATAAAGTCAAAGAGTGAAATAGTTCTTTCAAATAATGTAAATCTGCGATGAGAAGATACTCTATTCCAAACACAAACATAAATAGCATATTGAAAACACCAATACATTTCAATACTGTGGATTTGTTATTGATAAGGTGGATTTGTTTTACCAATGGATCATGAAAACAAAATGTTAATAAGGAGCTGGAAATTAATGATAGAGAATATGATTTCCATCCGCCCAGATATTTAATTTTATTTAAAAGCAAAAATGAGGACGCGAAGAAACCAGACCAAATAAGAATGTAGAAAAAATTTTCAAATCCATTTTTATAAAAAGCTTCAGACTTTATGCATGTTATGAAACTGATGATTAAAAACATGAAAAAGAAAACCAGGATTAAATCATGTATATTTAAAAAAACTAGAAAAACACCCACGCTTGCTAAAACACCTAATGGTTTGCTCGAGATTATGGATGCAAGAATATGGCTAATCCTTGACCAGGATAGTCGTAATGTTTTAACTGTTTCTTTCTCAATATCTCCCCCTCCACCCCCTGGCCGTGTCGCTTGGTTGCCTTCTTCTTTGGATTTAACTTCTGGTTTTGAATAGAGGTTTGCTTTTGCTTTATTGAGCGCAGATACCACTTCCGGGTAATTTTTATATTTATTACACAATTTGAGATGCTCAATGGATATATCACTTCTGGTGGTATTTTTTGAAACTCCAAGAGCCTTCCATGGATCGCCCATTGCCACCCATGAAATTATTTTTTGCCCGTCATCCGGTATCATCTATTAAATATTTAAGTCGATTTCGTTTGTAGGTTCTAAAATATCAATGCAAATTTTCTATTTCCCTCATTTCATTACATATATTCTGAGACTCGCTTTCCGATATCATATGGGAAATAAATAAGATATTTAAAAGTTCTTGAATACGTCTGAAGATAAATCTCGTGTTGTTAGGATCACCCTTATTATTCATAAGCTCAAGTAATTCAATTTTTTTGCTTTCAACTTTTGTATTATCGGTTTTTTTGGCTAATTTTTTCATCGTCTTTTGTGCTAAACTTGCCGCTCTTTCAAATTGCTGTGGTGACCAATCACGCCTTTTAGGAGTATTTTTATCCTTCTTTTTCTCTATTTGCTCCAATATTTCTTTGCTGATTCCTTTTTTATGATCAGTAGTTTTATTTAGACCACCCTTCTTATCGCCTTCCGCTTCATCCTCCCCATCATCATTTCCTTCATCTTTTCCGGATTTTTCCTCTTCTCTATTTTTTTCAACTGATAATTCGTTTTTTTCCTGTAAAGAAATCTCGTTACCCGTTAATAGATCAAGTTTTTCAAAACGCATCGATTCATTGGTCTGCCTATGAATGAATGTGGTTATCAGGTCTTTATCCGAATTTAATTCCATTGCGACATCAATTATCGGATTTTCACCGGTTGATTTAATGTAAAAATCATAGTCACCCAGATAAAAATATTTATAAATAGTGCTTGCATTCTCGTTATAAGGTAATTTCTTAACTAGGGAGACAGTAACTCGTAATGCTTCGGGAGTAAAATATTCTATTCCCTGCATGTTAGGTGGAAAAGGGTAGCTCGAATTCCCAGGAATTATGGAATAATAGGTTCCGACAATATTAATGCCATAATCATTTGGGTCAATTTGAACATCTGGTTCTGAGAACCCACAAGCCTTGAGACTGGCACCTTTCGCGACACACTCCATTGGATTGATCCCACTTCTTTCCCAGCTATCCAATTCATTAAGGAGGGTGTTTTTAGCGCCAAGCTTTTTTAATTCATCCTTAACGGTTTCACGGATGCATGGCATATTTGCTGGTCCCCCAACCAAGAGGACATGATCTATTTGATCTGCTGAAATTTTAGCTTGCTCAAATGCCATTTGTATTGGACCTCGACATTTTTCAAGTAAAGGCCTTAAAACAATTTCTAATTCTTTTCGAGTGAAATCAACGGATTGCCCATCCGGAAAATCAAGAGATGATTTTTCTCGCTTCGAAAGCCTGATTTTTACTCTTTCGATTTCCTCTTTCAGCATGCTGAATTTGCGTAAATCATTTTCAATTCCAGCAAGATTATGCTTTTTGATAATATATGAAGTGAGCATGTCATCCATATCAATCCCACCCAGTGCTTCATTTCCAGAAGTTTGGAGTTCACCTGCAATAAGATTGCCATCTTCATTCACTAGGAGCATAATGGTAACGTCGAGGGTACCCGCACCTATATCAAATACCAGGACCTTGGAGTTGTCAACGTAATTTTGACCAAGTACCATTCCGGCTGCAGTAGGTTCGGCTATTGTTTTAACATCATTAAACCCTGCGCTCCTTGCCGCATCTAGGATCGGTCTTGTTCGGGTCGCGTCAAAGAATGCCGGGATACTGATTACTGCTTTTTCTATTTTTTCACCAATGAGGGGGTTAATATTTTTGTTTTCTGCATCTTCTTTAATTTCACCAAGAATAAATTCTAGTATGTGGGAAGGTGTGTAAAATTCACCACCAACCTTTATCAGAATGCTCCCGCCTTGTCCTTTTTCAATAGTGTATTGAAATCGTTTAAGTTCTCCTCTCTGTTTGGCAGTCTCATATGAAAGACCAATGAGTCTTTTTACCCCCCAAATAACAAATTCTGGTTTTTCAGTGAGATTTCTTGCTGCTTGGAGTCCTACCATTTGCTTTTTCCCCTGGTGGTCAAACAGAACAAAGGATGGAAAATTCTTACCATAGATAGTTGGTCCGTATCGGCTTTCAACCATAATGAATTTATCTTTGCTGAAAGCGACTGCAGCAGCTGAATTGTAAGTACCCAGATCAATACCAAGGTTCATTTTTCCGCCTCCTTAGAATTCTTTAATTTATGTGATCTTTGTACAGGTCCTTCACTGACGATTACCTCAGCTTGTCGTAAAGTCGTATTTTCTTGTCCGAGAAAGCCTCTAATAAAATAACCCTTCCTAATAATTTCTAGAATCGAGTTCGCTTTATGATCATCTGGACGACTACCAACTTTTTTATGAAGACTCGCGTTGAATGGTTCCCATTTTTTAATTGGGATCTCTACAATATCTTCATCCTCTATAACCCGGCTAATATTTTGGAGTAACCCACCAATTTCCTTTGAATTTTCTCCAACCGAAATACGATTTTCAAGCTGATCTAGCAGAAAAAATATACTACCGATGATTCGAAGATACCTTTTTTTAGAGTCACTTTCTTTATTCCAATTTTGAACTGAAAGAACCTGGAGGGCAGAGGAAAGCTCGTCTAATCTGGAGGTAATCCTTCCCGATTGAATAACTAACTGATTTAAATTATCACGTAACCCGGAGAAAGAAATCGTCTGTCCTTTTAGGATAGGTTCTTCGGGTAATATGGCTATCTTATTTATATTTTTATTAACCGCTCTTTTTAATTTTTGGGTATCTTTCAACGGCCGTCTCCTTCCGGAGTTAAAAATCCGATCGGCTTTGGATTCAATTTTTCTCTGGTTTGTCGGATTAACAATAATGCTTTCTTAAGATGATTCATTGTTACCTTTACTTTTTTTACATTATATTTAACATCGCGAATTGCTTCCCAGGCTCCCTGGCGGCAGATTTCTGCAATTTCAGCACCCGAAAAACCATCGGTTAATTGTACAAGTTCATCCATAATAATATCAGTGGAAAGGGGTTTACCTTTTAAATGAGTATTAAAAATTGCATTTCGGGCGATTGCATCGGGAAGCGGAACTTCGATATGATAATCAAATCTACCTGGACGCAATAGCGCTGGATCCAGTAGTTCTACCCTATTGGTAGCACCTAAAACGACAACCCCTTCTGCAGATTCAATCCCATCCATTTCAACTAATATCTGATTTACAATGGTGTCAGATGTATCGCTGGCGTTCCTCCCGCGTATCGGAGCAGCAGAATCTATTTCATCAAAAAAGATCACGCATGGAGCTACTTCACGAGCTTTGGAGAAAAGAAACCTGATCCTTTCCTCCGATTCACCAAGCCATTTTGAACGGATTTCTGGTCCCTTGACAGAAATAAAATTGGCATTGCATTGATTTGCGACGGCTTTGGCTAAAAGAGTCTTACCAGTCCCGGGTGGCCCATAAAGAAGAATTCCTTTTGCGGGTTTTACGTTCACTTTTTTAAATATTTCTCGTTTTGATATATTAAAGGCAATATTCTCAATAAGTAATTTCTTAACCTCATCAAGTCCGCCAATATCGTCCCAGGTCACTTTGGGGATCTCTATGATAAATTCCTTTAGACCGGAAGGAGTAATATTGGGTAAGGCACTTTCAAAATCAGACTGATGGATTTCTAAATCACCATGCGGAATTATTTTCCCCTTCTCAAATGCTTCAGGGGAGAAAGATCGCCTTAATGCATTGAATGCTGCCTCACGACATAAACCAGTGATGTCTGCTCCAACAAAACCCACTGTTCTTTCTGCAATGATTTCCAAATTGACATCCGATGAGAGCGGCATTCGTTGAGTGTTTATTTCCAGTATTTCTTTT
>Ga0209777_10009757_pt1 | contig 10293 bp, 12 predicted proteins | sample FrelakmetHBP12HB_FD_187147 | JGI IMG/M metagenome (GOLD analysis project Ga0209777, IMG submission 187147) | Freshwater lake sediment microbial communities from the University of Notre Dame, USA, for methane emissions studies -HBP12 HB (SPAdes)... | ecosystem: Environmental > Aquatic >... | reverse complement strand
GTACGTCCTGATAATGGGAGTTATCTTTTCGAAGAGAGGCATGCCGATCTTCTTGTCCATCTCCAGGTCTTTCCTGCCCTCCAGCTCGAAGATGTACATGGTCTCCAGCTCTCCTGTGCTACCAGCGCCAGAGATGTAGGGCGATGGTGGAGCCGCTGGCGCAGGCGCCGCTGCCTCTGTTGCCTCACCAACACTTCGCTGAATTGACGCTGCTTTGGCCAGATATGGTCGAATTTGGGTCGAAAGCCCGGCCACCAGTTTAAGCCTGATGTTCAACAGATCCTCTCCACCGTGGTTCTGAACGACCGCTTTGGCAGTTATCTTCAAGGAGTCGTTGGAAAGTTGGAGATCGTACCGCGGCTCCCAGGAGCCGGCGTTGTACATCAGGTAACTCTCCACGAACTTCTGCAACCCGGTCTTGGAGACATTAAGAGTATAAACCGGGTTGCCCTGATAGACTATGCGATCGATAGTTGCATTGCTCACTGACAGGAGCACGGTGTCCTTTTCAGCACTATCAGGAACGTCCAGGACGAACTTGTGCACTCCCTCGGTCACATCCAGGCTTCCTATTCGCTTGACGGACATCAGGCCATCCGGGTAGATTGTTACTGAGTCAACAGGCAGGTTTATGGAAGTTGTTGCCTCGACCGAATGCGAGCTATTACCTGATGCCAGCGCTGCTGGCATGCAAAGAAATAGCACCAATAGAGCTATGAATAACTTCGTTTAGATCCCCCATGCTAGCAATGAACCATCAAGAGTATAAATTTTACTTGAGTTGGCAGAGGTCTTTAAGGACTCAAAGGATCGAAATCCTGTATTCAGGCTTTCGGAGTAACACCTCTTTTGGAAGCTGGCAAAATCTTATCTCAATCAAAGCATGTTAATTTCTGTCGCACAACTAAAGTCGGAGACTTTAACCTGATGTCTATTACGCAGGGTAGTTTCGGGTGTAATGCCGCAAAGCCGCCGTGGTGCCGTGGTGAAAACTCTTAAATACTGGCGAAGAGTCGGTTAATCATTCCGCACCTGAGTGAAGTCCCAGGGCGTATGAACCTTTAAGGTTCGAACGTGCAAGCTGCGCGTGAGTGGGCCCAGAGGAGGCCTTGCGGAGGATCAAGATGAAAGCGATAGCTAAGACAAATCCGAGATTGGTCCGCCTCATCGGCGATTTGAAGGCGGCATCCCGTAATAATAATGTTGGCCTCTGGCGCGATGTCGCTAGAAGGCTGGAGAAGCCCACACGCAACTACGCTGCGGTAAACCTCAGCAAGATCAACAGGCATACAAGCCCTAACGATACTGTTTTGGTTCCAGGAAAGGTGCTTGCTTCAGGTGACCTAAAGCACAGTGTTACTGTGGCCGCCCTGGGATTCAGCGGCCAGGCCATTTCCAAGATAGAGTCGGCGGGCGGAAAATGTCTCAAGATAGAGAGCCTGATGCAAGAGCACCCCAAGGGCTCCGGCATAAAGATTTTGAGGTGAGCTGATGATAGTTGATGCAACTGGATTGGTCATGGGGCGCCTGGCATCAGTGGTCGCGACACAGCTTTTGGCAGGGAATGAGATCAAGATCGTCAACGCCGAGAAGGCCATAATCACCGGTCGACGTGAGAGCATTTACGAAGAGTACTTCGCCTGCCGTGACAGAGGACACAAGGAGAGAGGTCCCTACTTCCCCAGAAGGCCAGAGATGATAATGAAGAGGACGGTGCGAGGAATGCTTCCCTACAAGCTTAAACGTGGACGGGATGCATTATCAAGGCTCAGGATCTATATTAGCGTTCCAAGGGATTTGGCGGGACAGCAGTTCGAACAACCCCCGGCCGCAAAGGTCAGAGGAGCCAGCAGTGCCAACTTTATCGAGCTGGGCGACCTGAGCAAGAGGCTTGGCGCACATTTCTGAGAGGTTCATTATGAAGATAATCAACTCATCCGGCAAGAAGAAAACTGCTACTGCCAGGGCTACGCTTAAGGAAGGAAAGGGCAGAGTCCGGATCAACAAAATGCCCCTGGAGATCTATGAGCCCAAGCTGGCTAAGCTGAAGATCATGGATGCTGTGACAATAGCTGATAAGCTGGTCCAAGGCATCGATATCGACGTAACAGTCAGCGGTGGTGGAATTATAGGTCAGGCTGATGCTGTTCGCACTGCTATAGCCAAAGGGATAGTGGAGTGGACTGGCGACACTGGACTGAAAGAGGCGTACTCTGAATACGACAGAAACCTGCTTGTCAGCGACCATAGACAGAAGGAGAAGAAGAAGTTCGGTGGTCATGGTGCGAGATCTAAGTTCCAGAAGTCCTACAGGTGAAACGGCTTGATTCCAGTCAGATGCTTCTCCTGCGGGAAAGTTATCTCAAATGTATGGGAGGAATACCGGGAGCGCATAAAGACAGAGTCTCCTGGAAAAGTCCTCGACGATCTGGGCATAGACAGCTACTGTTGCAGGCGCATGCTTCTATCCCATGTGGAAATAGTGGAAACGCTAAGGCGGTACCAGTAAGAGGGGGTTGTAGGGTAGCCTGGTCCATCCTACAGCGTTCGGGACGCTGTGACCTGAGTTCGAATCTCAGCAACCCCATCATGCTCTTCCTTTTGAGGTGGCTATTTGAAGGGTGAGAAATATACAAGGTATGAACGTGCCAGAATAGTGGGAGCACGGGCTCTGCAGATTTTTATGGGCGCCCCGGTATTTATCGATACCGCATCTATGGACCCCCTCGAAATAGCGCTAGAAGAGATGAAACTGGGGGTAATACCCATCACCGTAAAACGGCGATCGCAAACAGGTAGGTGAATTAGTTGGAAGAAGATGAGGTGATAACGGTAGAGGGAGAATATGAGACTCTCATACCTATAGACGAGTACCTTGCTGCTGGTGTGCACATCGGCACTCAGCAGAAGACGAACGACATGATGCCTTACATCTACAGAGTACGGACCGACGGTTTGTACGTTCTGGATGTTCAGGCCACAGACAAGCGCATCCGCTTGGCTGCTAAGTTCCTGGCCAAATACGACCCATCCAAGATCCTCGTGGTCTCCGCTAGGCAGTACGGTCAACGGCCGGCCACCATGTTCGCTAAGGCTATTGGAGCCAAGGCCAATGTTGGAAGGTTCATACCCAATACTCTAACCAATCCCGATTTCTATGGATTTACCGAGCCGGACGCTCTGATAGCGACGGACCCGAGCGGCGACGCCCAGGGGGTCAATGAGGCCGTAGACGCCGGAATTCCAGTGATCGCCCTTTGTGATACCAACAATATGACCTCCAATGTGGACCTGGTCGTACCCACCAACAACAAAGGGAGAAAAGCTTTGACTCTGATCTATTGGCTGCTGGCCAGACAGGTGCTGCGCGAGCGCGGCGAGGAAGACAGGTTCAAATATACTATCTCCGACTTTGAAATGGAGTTTTGATCGGATGCGATATCCTGCTGTGGCAGGCCAGTTCTATCCCAGGAAGCCCGAGGACCTTAAGCGCCAACTGGACGAGTTATTTGAGGGAATAGCCCCAGAGGAGCTGACAGCCCTTGGGTGTGTAGTTCCTCATGCAGGCTACACCTATTCTGGATCTGTTGCAGCAGAGGTCTATGCTCGACTTCCCAAAATGGAGACCTACGTAATCCTTGGCCCCAACCATCACGGCCTGGGAGCTCCTGTCGCTCTGTCCAGGGATTCCTGGAAAACTCCTCTGGGGGTTGTCGAAACGGATCTAGAGATGGCGGACGACCTGGCGGGCACTATTATCGACCAGGAAGAGTCTGCTCATCTTCAAGAGCACTCCATTGAAGTTCAGTTGCCTTTTCTTCAGAATAGGTTCACCGATTTCAAGATCCTGGCAATAGCCATGGGACTACAGGATGAGGAGACTGCTGTGGAGGTGGGCGAGGCCATTGGCAAAGCCGCACGAAATCTGAAGAGGGATTGCACGTTCATAGCTAGCAGCGACTTCACTCATTACGAACCCCGTGAGGTGGCCAGAAAGGTCGATGCCAACCTGATTGAGGCTATTTTGAAAATGGACGTTTCAGAACTCTACTCAAGGGTCTACAGATATGATGCTTCAGCCTGCGGCTATGGTCCTATTGCTGGTGTCATCACGGCTTCGAAGTCTTTAGGTGCAGCAAGCGGCAAGCTTCTCCGATACGCTACAAGTGGGGAAGTAACCGGCGACTATAGCCAAGTTGTAGGGTACGGAGCTATAGCCTTCACCTAAAGGAGGTCTCTTGACCACAGCATCTGCTCCCGGCAAGATCATACTCTTCGGAGAGCATGCGGTCGTCTCTGGTAATCATGCTCTAGGTTCGGCCATTGACTTGCGGGCTAAAGTAACTGTGGAAGATCTTCCCGGAAGGCTCGAGATAGAGGTCTGCAACTTGATGTTGAATGGATTCTCGCTCGATCTGTTAACGGAGCAAGTCAGCTCGCCCCAAGCCCTTCACGCCGTAAGATACGTTGCTGCTGTCCTAAGGGAGTTCAAAGCCGAAAGTATAAGGGTGAAAGTTGATTCAGACATTCCTCCCGCAGCGGGCCTGGGCTCTTCGGCCGCTATCGTAGTTGCCACTTTAGCCGCCCTCAATAAGCACATGAACCTAGGCCTACGCAAGGAAGAGATAGCAACAAATGCCCACAGGATTGAGCGGGCGGTCCAAAAGGGCTTGGGCAGCCCCATGGATACAGTCATTTCCACTTTTGGCGGATACCAGCTGGTTTCCGGAACGGTTCAGGGGATCGATCTTCCCGAGATGGATATGGTTGTAGGATACACAAGGAAGGAGCACAATACTCGTTCTGAAGTGCAGAAGGTCCAGGACCTACTGTCAAGCTATCCGGACTTAATTGAACCCATATTCTGTGCCATCGGAGCCATATCTATCCGCGCGGTTCCCCTGATAAGAGAGAGACGGCTTGAAGAGCTGGGCCAACTCATGAACATCAACCACGGGCTCCTGGAGGCAATAGGAGTAGGCACAAGAGAGTTGTGCGAGCTGGTTTATGCGGCTAGAGGAGCAGGCCACGCGCTAGGGGCAAAGCTTACAGGCGCCGGAGGTGGTGGGTGCATGATCGCTCTTTCATCCATAGCTGGAAGTCAACGAATCCTGGTCGCTTTGGAGCAAGCCGGAGGAACTGTGTTCCAGATCAAAACAGGCGGCGAGGGTGTGCGTCTGGAAGCGTAGATGTCTATGGTCAAGATACTGAAGATAGGCGGGAGCGTACTGACTGATAAAAAACGCCAAGCCTGTGCTAGAACTGAGGAGATAGAGCGTGTGGCAAGAGAAGCGGCGGCATTGTCTTCAGGTCTCGTCATCGTCCACGGAGCTGGCTCCTTCGGCCACATTCCTGCGAAGAAGTATGGCCTCCCGCAGAGGTTTGACCCGAACGGCCTCAGAGAGACTCACGCATCGGTTGTCAGGCTGAACGAGCTAGTCGTTAGTGCGCTATCCAGGGCTGGTGCAGATCCGATCCCCGTCCACCCTCTCTCCTGCGTCCTCCTCAGAGGAGGTAGAATACAAATACTCTTCTCCGAGCCCATCTTGGAGATGGTCAAGCGAGGCATCGTTCCCGTTCTTCACGGGGACGTGGCCATGGACGCACTCCAAGGATCGGGTATAGTCTCCGGAGATCAGCTTGTCTCCTATCTGGCCAGAGCATTAAGCTCCGATGTTGTTGCAGTAGGCACCGACGTGGATGGAATTATTTTCAACGGTAGTGTGCTACCTCGGGTCACCAGAGAAGACTTGCCCAGGATAACGGGAAGTCTGGGTGATAGCTCCGGGGTCGACGTGACAGGCGGAATGAAGGGAAAGCTTCTGGAACTTCTTGACCTGGCCGACGCGGGAACCGATTCGGTGATCTTCAACGCAAGGATTGAGGGGCGACTGGAGAAAGTTCTAAAGGGAGAATCCGAGGGCACCAGAGTGGGGGGGAAAGATTGACCACGTCAAGCAGAAAAATAGACCACATCCGGATCTGTCTGGAGAAACCAGTAGAGACAGGTTCAAGGCCTTTCGACGACTTGATGCTCATCCACAAGGCTCTGCCGGAGATCAGCGAGTCTGAGATCAATACAAGCTGCTGGTTCCTAGGGCGAAAGATTAAGGCACCCATCATGATAACAGGCATGACTGGAGGCCATCCAGAGTCCAGAGTGATCAACATGAACCTGGCTATGGCAGCCCAGAAGATGGGTGTGGCTCTCGGTCTTGGATCTCAGAGAGCTGCCCTGGAGGATCCGGGACTTGTGGAAACCTTCTCCATGGTGAGGGAAGTGGCACCCGACGTGCCCATAGTTGGAAACATTGGCGCTGCTCAGCTCAGAAACTATGGCCCAGACGTCCTGAATCGATTAGCTGAGATGATAGATGCAGATGCCATGGCCATTCATTTGAACTTCCTGCAGGAGTCTGTACAGCCTGAAGGCGACAAAGACGCCTCTATGGTCCTGGAAACCATTGCCTCGTCCTGCAGCTCTGTTCCTTTGATCATCAAGGAGACTGGAGCTGGAATATCTGGTGAGGTGGCCTCGGAACTCTTGAAGGCAGGAGTCAAAATTATGGACGTCTCCGGAGTGGGAGGAACCAGCTGGTCATCTGTTGAGGCTTTCCGGGCAGCCGAGGTGGGAGACGAAGAATCTCTTCATATGGGCAGGTTATTCAGTAGCTGGGGGATGCCCACGCCTGTCAGTGTTGTGGAGTGCGCGTCCGCTGGAGCAGAGGTTATATCCTCAGGGGGCGTGAGAAGTGGCATTGATGTGGCCAAAAGCCTGGCCCTGGGGGCGTCTATGGCAGGATTGGCCCTCCCAACACTAGGACCTGCCACGCATGGCCCCAAGGAAGTGGAGAAGATCCTAAAAGAGTACATCCGTGCCCTTCGGATTTCAATGTTCCTGACCGGATGCGGAGATCTTTCGAAGCTTCGTTCTGCCCGGCTCGTTATCCTGGGAAGGACAAGAGAGATCCTGGAGCAGAGAGGGTTTGATTTGAGAAAATTTTCTATTTACAGAGAGATGGCAAAATGAAGGATATTGGAATTATTGCGGTCGGAGGATACAACGAGGTCGGAAGGAACATGACCGCAATCAAGATTGGAAAAGACATAGTGGTCATGGACATGGGCATCCGGCTGGACAGGGTCCAGATTCACGAGGATACAGATGTCGAATCACTTCACGCTTCCGACCTGATCGCCATGGGGGCCATCCCAGATGACAGCATAATGAGCAATGTTGATGGCAAGGTAAGGGTCATTGCCTGCACTCACGGTCACCTGGACCACATAGGAGCGATCTCCAAGCTAGCGCATAAGTATAAGGCGCCCATCGTGGCCACGCCCTTTACTGCGGACCTGATCAGCCAGGAGATAAAATCGGAGAGGATCTTCGGGGTGGAAAATCCGGTCAAGCCCATGAATGCGGGAGAGAAGTACCAGGTAACTCCAGACATCGAGCTGGAGTTCGTCCGAGTTCAGCACAGCATAGTAGACTGTGTCTTTGCCGCGATACATACCAAGCAGGGCATCATCCTCTACGCCAACGACTTCAAGATAGACCGGAGTCCTACCCTTGGAGAGCCACCTGACTTTGCCAGGCTCAAGGCCCTCGGAAAGGAGGGAGTCGTTGCGCTGATAACCGAGACTACAAATGCGTCTATATCCGGCAAGACTCCTTCGGAGCAAATAGCCAAAGATCTTGTATGGGATGTACTAATGGGAACCGAGGAGAGCAAGTCCGGGGTCATGGTGACAACCTTCTCATCCCACATTGCCCGTATAAGATCGATCATCGAGGCGGCCCACAAGATGGGCAGAAAACCAGTGCTTCTTGGAAGGTCCATGGAGAAGTACTGGGGCACCGCTGTAAGAACTGGCTATGCCGAGAGAAACGACGGGCTGTCCGTCTATGGCCGCAGAAAGTCGATAGACAAGGCCCTAAAGAGGATAATGAGCGAGGGGAAGGACAAGTACCTCCCCATCATGACTGGCCATCAGGGAGAACCTGGAGCTATCCTAAGCCGGGTAGCTAGCGGTGAGACCGATTACCAGGTTGAGTCCGGGGACAAAGTAGTGTTCAGCGCGGGCATAATACCCCAGCCTCTGAACATATCCAACCGCTACACAGTGGAGACCAAGCTCAAGATGAGGGGTGCCAGGGTATATGACAACATCCATGTCTCGGGCCACGCATGCAGAGAGGATCACTGGGAGCTTCTGAGGATGATAAATCCAGAGCATGTAATTCCCAGCCACGGCAACTTGGTATCTCACGGTAACTACCTCATGATGGCGGAGGACACCGGCTATAGTCTTGGGTCTAACATACATCTCGTGAGAAACGGCCAGGAATTGCTCTTAGAGTAAGTCAGGGGCAAGAGTCAGATCATGATCGACGAAGAACTGGCGAGACGAGCAGGATTGATCTCAATGGCCATAGAGGATCTCCTGCCAATCGTCCATCCCACAGGGCTTTACCAAGCCAGCAGGCATCTTGTCGATGCTGGCGGAAAAAGGCTCAGGCCGTCGATGCTGCTCATCGCTGCAGAAGCTACCGGAGGAGAGGCTGCAGCCATGGTTCCAGCCGCTGTTTCCATTGAACTGATCCACAATTTCACCCTGATCCATGACGACATAATGGACAATGCCGATATTCGAAGGGGTAGGCAGTCTGTCCATAAAATCTGGGGGGAGTCGGGAGCAATCCTGGCAGGGGATACCTTGTACTCAAAGGCCTTCCAGATACTCGGCATGACACCTGGACAACCTGGGTTGATCCTGGAGTCAATGAATATACTCTCCAAGACTTGCACCGCCATATGTGAAGGACAGTGGCTGGACCTTGAGTTCGAGAACCGGTTTAGTGTCTCCGAGAACGAGTACATGGAGATGATCGAGAAGAAGACCGGTGTGCTCTATGGAGCTTCTGCTTGCATGGGCGCAACGCTCTCTGGTGCATCAGACAAAGAGGTCAAGGGCCTAGATGAGTTCGGCAGACTCACAGGAATGGGATTTCAGATTCATGACGACGTCCTAGACCTGACAGCGCCTCAAAAAGTTCTGGGAAAACGACGAGGAGGGGATCTTGTTGAAGGCAAAAAGACGTTGATAATGATACATGCGCTTGATCATGGCGTCGAAGTGGGGGTCTTTGGCAAGAAGGATGCAGCCCGACAGGAGATAGAAGAAGCGCTCAGCGTTTTAGAGAAGTCCGGATCTATAGATTACGCCAGATCTCGAGCCGCAAATCTGGTAAACCGAGGAAAGCAGGCTCTGGATGCCCTTTCTGATTCGCCGGCAAAGATGTTATTATTGGATCTCGCGGATTATATGATCCGGCGAGGATATTAGAGAATCACGTGGGGGAGTGTCCGATTTGGATAAGCATGATGCAAAACACCTTCTCGATCACTGGATCGAGCACAACGAGAGCCACAGCCGGTCTTTTCGCGAAAGGGCCAAGCAGATCGAGGAGATAAGCAAGCAAGCAGCCAGTGAGATAAACCAAGCAGCTGACCTGATGGATCAGTGTACAGAGAGACTAAAGAAAGCAAAGGATGATTTTTAGGAGATTAGTTATGGAGATAGTCTATTTCTATGGCATGGATAGCGAGAAGGGTATGAATAAGCTGCTAGACGAGGATTTCTTCAAGAGACTAGGACCAACGGTGAGGGATTGCAAGGCAATGGGACTTGACGAAAACGGTTTCTGCATTTACATAAGGGCCAGAGACGACCTAGTGGAGGAGGCTAAAAAGCTGCTGTCTGAATCGCCGGCCAAGCTGCTAACAGGCGAAGAGGCTGACAAGCTAATCAAGGCCTTCAAGGAAGAGGCAGAGGCAGCAGAGGCTGGGATAGGAGCACTGTTTGGATAGAACCTATCTAACAAAGTATCACTTTATTTAGCGAATTCAAAAGACTCAGGTTTCTTTTTTATTATTCCCATAGTATTTGATGTGTTGTTGAACCCATAAAATTGTACGAGAGTTCCTGAGGCAATATCGTTTTTTCCAGATGAAACTTACGTCCAACAGGAAAATAGAGTTTTATCGAAAAAAATACATATATTACCATGCGCCTGTGAGCCTGTAGGAGTTAAATCCTTACATTCTGACGACGTTCTTCACGCTTCTGTCAGAGCCAATGAATCCATCCCATAAAAAATGTTCACCGAAGGCAAATTATTTAGGAATAGTTCTATCAATTTGGTCCATTACATCCTAAGTGATGGGATCATATTCTCCATTGTTCAGCTTTTCCAAATATCTAATCTAATTAATATAGTCTATTTCT
>Ga0209777_10009756_pt1 | contig 10293 bp, 4 predicted proteins | sample FrelakmetHBP12HB_FD_187147 | JGI IMG/M metagenome (GOLD analysis project Ga0209777, IMG submission 187147) | Freshwater lake sediment microbial communities from the University of Notre Dame, USA, for methane emissions studies -HBP12 HB (SPAdes)... | ecosystem: Environmental > Aquatic >... | reverse complement strand
TCTGTCCTTCATCTGGCCGGCCAGATCCTTGGCCTGCTCGGCCAGGCTGCCCTGCTCCTTGGCCTGCGGCTCGGTGGGCTGCTTGGCCTTTTCCTCAATTCGCCGCGTCAGTTCGGCCAGTTCGGCCTTCTGCGCCTCGAGCTGCTTGAGGGCCTCTTTCTGCTGCACGGCCGCCTCCTTGGGCGACTGTTCGTTGAGCTTTTGGGCGGCCTGGTCCATGTGGCCGGCGGCCTTGCTGACATTCGCCGACGAGATGGCCGGCTGGTCCGACGGGCGCGTGCCTTCGCCCGGCTTCGTGGCCGGGCCCGGTTGCGTAGCCGCGCTAGGGCCTGTTGCCGAGGGCTGCGAGGATGGCTCGCGGCCTTCCATGCCGGCATTGGCCGCGGCCTTGCTGATGTCCCCGGCCAAGGCGGCCGTCTTTTGGGCCAAGTCCTGCTGCTGCTGGGCGAGCGCTCCAGCCGGCGTTGAGGCGGAGGCCTTCGCGATCGCCTCCGACAGCGCCTTGGAGGCCGCCTTCAGATCGATCGCCGCCTGCTCCTGCGGCGCCTCGGCGTCGGCGGAGCTGGACTTGCCCAGTGCGGCAGAGGCCTTGCCCATCTCGCCGGCCGCCTGGCCGGTCCGTTTGGCGGCCTCGGCTATCCGCTCGGCGCCGGGGCCTTCCTTGGGCAGGATCGCGGCGATGTTGGGGTCTTTGGCCGCGTCGGAGAGCTTGCCCTCCACCGTTTTGGCCTGCTCGCCCAGCTTCTTTTGAACCTCGCCGATCACCGGCAGGTTGCCGATGGCCGCCTTGTCCGTGGCCGTGCTGACCTTCTCCTGCTCGGCCAGAAGCCGGTCCACGTCGTTCTTCAACTGGGCCAGCTTCCCGATGGCGGCGTCACCGGCAGCCATGGGCTCGGTCTTGGTCAGGAGTTCCTTCTGCTTCCCGACGATGTCGGCCAGGCGGCCGGCCAGGTCTTTCATCCGCTTGTTCATCTCGTCGGCCTGGCTGTTCAGTCGCGACTGCTCCTCCAGCCGCTGCTGGTCCTTGAGCATCGCGTCGATCTTGGCCAGGAATTCCTTCCACTGCCTGACGCGCTCCATCCGCTCGTCGGGGCTCAGGGCGCCGCGGCGAAGGGTCTCCAGCACCTCGCGGAGCTTGGTGATGACGCCCGACTCCGTCTTGGACGCGGCCGTCATCAGCCCCTTGCTGAGGTACTCAACCACTTTGTCCATGTCCTCGGCAATGAACGCCCGCTGGGCTTGGGTGACGGCCTCACGGAGCGCCTTGCTGGATTCGGGCTCGGTCTTCTCCAGCGAGTCGGCCACGCGGAGCATGCTGGTGGTCAAATCCTCGAACTGCTTCTTGATGAACTCTTGCCGGGCCTTCCATTCCGTGCTTTGCGTGGTTGGCGTGTCCTGGGCCGGCGCCGCCGCCCAGACGCCGGCGACCACCACGCACACCAGCGCCACGAATAAGCCGTTTGGGACGATTCTTGAGGGGTTGCCGGCCCCAGACCCGAATGACGAAACCCCTGTGGGGCCATAGGCCCGAATGTCGAAACAAGCCCGAAACCCGAAAGGCCGAGGCCCCCGTCTTTGGGGCCCAGCGCGGCGGTTTGGCGGCGAATCGACTCGGGCTTCGCTCATTCGAGTTTGTTTCGTCATTCGTGCTTCGGGATTCGGGATTCCGAAGTCACTGTGCGAACGTTCTTGCAAATGGCTTAAGGTCTTTGGGATGTTCTTCATGGGCGAACCCCGATCATTGGCCGCCGGCCCTGGTTTCCGGCCCCGGCCGGCTGGTAGAGGACGGCTGGAAGATCTCAACGCCTTCGGCCTTCTTCTGCTTGTCGATGCCCTTCTGCACTTCCTCCGACCACTTGATGAGCATCTGGAACCAGTTCTCCAGTTCCGCGAGGCTCTCAAGCATCTTCATGTTCTTGAGGACGTCCTCCATCCGGGCCAGGATGTCCTTCTGAACGTCCGCGATCTTCCGGGCCTGCTCCAGCAGGTCCTTGGCCGACTCGATCTTCCTGGCGCCGTTCATGGCCGCAACGGTCTGACCTATGGGTCCGGCCAGCGCCCGCAACGGCACAATCACGTTGCCGCTCATCTTGTCCAGGTCGTCCTTCTGGCCCAGGCGGTTGTTGGTCATCTCCTCCAGGATTGCCGCCATGGACTCCGCCGCCTTGGCGCATTCAGCGCCGACGCCGCTTTGGGCCCCGGCGGAGTCCTCCAGTTGCCCGCGGGCTTCCGGAAGGGCAGCGCCGCTTTCCATCGCCTGGATCGCCGCGGCGGTCTTGGCCCCGGCCGCCTGCTGCAGGGCAATGGCCTGGACGAACTCCAGCGACAGGTCCTTCTGCCGCAGCACCAGGTCGGCCATCAGCTCTTCAGGCCGGACGATCCGGAAGGCCAGGGACGGGCTGAGGCCCGCGTTGGGGCCGTGCAGGCTCTCGGGCAGCGTGTCCAATGCCTCGGCCCGGAGCTGGATCGTGTCGCCCGGCTCGAGCTTGAAGGCCGGCAGTTCCAACGGATGAACGGTCGAGACCTCCTTGCGGCCCAGGAGGCCCTTCGGGTCGGGAATCGCTGCCGGCGGGGGTTGTTCCTGGCGCCTGGCGACGTTCAGCACGGCCCGCAGCGCGGCCACGCCGCAGTCGTCCCTGGCCGTGATGACCATGGGCACCCGCGCCTGGGGCGTGATGCTGCTTCCGACGCCCTGCTTCCTGAGCTCGACCACCGGAGGCAGGTCCGCCTCGACCTGGAGGAGATATTGAATGCCGCGGCGGTTGGTGTAGCCGTCGGTGTCCTTGAGGGCAAAACGCAAGGTCTGCGCCCGGGACTTGTTTTCCCCGCCGATGGCAAATCGCCCGACCAGCAGGCGCGGCGAGCCGCGCTGGACGTTGTTTGTCGAAGAAGGCGGCGTCACCGGCTCGATCCGCATCGCGCCCAGCTCCTGGTCGTCCAGGACGATCGCGGCCGACTGGATGTCCTTGTTGGCCGTGGCGGCGATGCTCACGATGCCGCCCACCGGCGCCGTCAGGGCGCCGCGCCCGCCCTCGAACTTGCCCGGCGGGCGGTTCATGTACCCCGGATAATCCACCGTGAAGCGCGCCTCGACGATCCCCGGCGGGTCGATCACGCTCACCGCGTGCGGGCGCAGCTTGTCCTTTTCGTCGTCGCCGCCGGTAACGTAGAACTGGAATTCCTCCGAGACGGCCTGGAAGACCTTGCCGAACGTCCTGCCGGAACTGTCCGCGGCGAGGTCCAGCCGCTCCTGGGTCATGCCCACCGAAGGGTAGCGGGCATGCAGCGTCACGAACGACGGAACGGTCCTGCTTTCGGGGCTCACCGCGATGACGACCTTCAGGTCTTCGCCGCGCAGGATCGAGAAGTCCGGGCCGCCTTCGACCGCCAGGTAGGTCTTCTGCGGCCAGGGAACGTCGGCAAAGGCCACGTTGCGCTGGAACCACAGGCTCATCAGGTCGCTCTGCCAGACCGTGAAGCCGGCCAGCAACCCCAGGGCACAGCAGGCCAGGCCCGCCATTCGCCGCAGGCCGCGCCGCTCCACCAGCGGGCCCAGTTCCAGTTCCCCGGCCAGCGCGTTGGCTTCCTGGGCCACGCGGCGGACCATGGCCTCGCTGACGTTGCTCGCGGCCAGACTGTCCAGGGCGCCGGGGCGATCGAACTGGATTGCGCTGATCAGCCGGTCGCCCAGTTGCCCGCAGCGTTTCTTGTCGAAAAACTCCACCAGCAGCGCCAGGTCCTCCCCGCCCATCGGCACGCGCAGCGGCGCGACAAGTTCCCGCCAGGCCACATAGCTGACCGCGGCCAAGGACAGGACCATCATCCCCCCGCGCTGCGCGCGGTCCAGGTGAAGGGCGTAGTCGAACGCCAGGCTCACGAACACCATCGCCACCAGGGCCATGATCACCCAGGCCAGACCCTCGCCGATCAGCCTGCCGCGGATGGCCCGCCGCAGCGAGGAAAGCTTGCTTCGCACGCTCGGGTTTATCAAGGCCCCTACGGGCATATCTGCCTCATCTCCGTTCCAGACCCTTTTGACGCCGTAAGCTTCCGGCAGTTCATTCTCCCCGGCCAACTACTATTCTCAAACTGACCGGTTCTTCTAGTAGTTCTTCACAATTGATTCTGTGGGTGCCACCCCCAAGCGCTGTGTGCTTGGGGGTGCAATATCCACACCCCCAAGCTTTCGCTTGGGGGTGGCACCGAACTCACGATTCCAATTGTGACGGACTACTAGGCCATGTTGTGTTTCTTCCTGATGATCCACTCCGCCGCCAGCACCAGAACGATCAGGAGCAGCGTCAGGGGGCTGTCCCAGACCTCCCGCCAGTCGTCGCGGTAGGTGGCCAGCTTGCCTGGCGGGATCATCTCGGGCAGCTTGTCGATCTCCTGAATGTGGAGAAAGTTCTCGGCCCTGGAGGCGATGGCCTTCATCGTGGCCTCGTCCGCCTCGGGACGGAGGGCCTCGGCCTGGGGAACCTCGATCACGATCCGCTTGGAGGAGACTTTCCTGGCGGCGTCGGGGTCGTCGCGCATGGCCGTCAGCTCGAACGTCCCGGTCTGGGCGGCCTGCATGGTCTTGGTGTATCGCCCGGGCTTGTTGGGCACCTTCTCCAGGACAATCGTTTCAACCGATCCGGTCCTGGAATTGACCATATCCACCTTGAAGGTCTCGTCCTTCAGCGGCTCGAATTTCTCGTCGTAGGCCTCCACCTCGATGGTGATGGGTTCGCCCGCGGCGAAGCGGTCGCCGCCGGCGGTAATGATGACCCGCCGCGGCTGAAGCGTCGCCAGGAAGCGCACGGCGTTGGCCCAGAACCGGCGGTGATAGTAGCCCTCCTGCACGAATCGCCATCGCCAGGTGGAGGCCGAGCCCAGATACATCACCTGCCCTCGCCCCACCGGCTGGACGACCACCAGCGGCTCGGGGTCGTTCTTTTCGGTGCGATGGATGGGGTTGGAATTGACTGCCAGCACCCTCGCCGCCGGCTTGACCTTGACCACCGGCTGGGAATTGAAGATCCCCGGCAGGATCGGCCAGATCTTCCCCGTTTCCTCGGCCGCGTTGCCCAGGCGCATCAGCGGATGCTCCAGGCCGTAGCTGGTCAGTTGCATCGGCCAGGCCTCGGGCCTGGGCCGGTTGATCCGCTCGGGGACGTTGATGCTGCTGGAGGCCAGGACCACCGGCAGCAGATCGGCGACGGGCTTGAACGTCTCATCGGCGGCCACCACCGCGTCGGTGTGCTTGATCCCGGCGACATAACAGAGCCCGCCGCCGTGCTCGGCCACGAACTTTTTCAGCAGGCCGGTGAATTCCCTGTCGAACCCCTCGGTCGTCTCCTGCGGGGAACAAAGGATGATGACGTTGTAACCCTTTTCCGCGTCGCCGCGGACCAGGTCCTCGAGCTTCCGCGGCAAGGTCGTGAGCTTCATCTTCTCACTCGATGCGGCCTGGTTGATCTCGGGATCGGCGTTCTGCTGCCAGACGCTCAGGCGGTACAGCTCCGGCTGGCGAATCAGGTAGTTCTTGAGGTACTGGAACTCCATGCCGGACTCCGATGAGATCAGCAGGACGTTGATCTTTTCGTCGGAAACCCACAGCGGCATCTCGGCGGCGCCGCCGGTACTCTGCCCGCCGTCGTGCGGATCGACCACGGCCTGATAGACGAACTCGCCCAGGTCCGCCGCCTCGAAGCGCAGGTCCACGCCCTGCACGCCGCGGTCGGCCTCCTTGCCGTCGGGGCCGGCGGAACCCTCCAGGGTGACGGTCTTGCTGATGTTGAGGCTGGTCCAATTCGGTTCCTCGGCCCGTCGGCGCAGCAGGCGAATGGTGACGTTCTGGCCGGCCATGTTGCGATGCGCCAGCATGGCCGTCAGTTCCACCTGGGCGCCGCGACGGACCTCCGAAGGCCCGCGAAGGGCAGTCACCGCGACGCTGCGCGGGGGCGTCGGGTCGCCTACGACCACGGCGTACAGCGGCAGGCCCATCCTCGCGGCGTACGATGTCGCCCCGGCCAGGCGGCTGCCGGCGTCCTGAACGGTCAACTGACCGTCGCTGAGCAGCACGATGCCGCCCAGCCGGCGGCCGCGGAGCCTTTCCATCGCGTCGCGCAGGGCCATCGGGATGTTGGTGTCGTAGCCGCGCGCCTGGAGGCGGCCCAGAATCTCCGACAGGTCGTTTGTCGGAAAACCCCGCGTGTCGGGCCCGGCGACGTCAATCCGCCCCACCGAGCGGGTGTAGGATTCCTTGCCGGGGGAGTCGGTGGAAAAGGCCATGAACTCCAGCGGATGGTTTTCGGCCAGCCTGGCCAGCGCCCCGCCGGGCCGGGCCAGGGCCTTTCGGAGGATGTCGTTTCGCGACAGCTTTCCCAGGTCAGCCGGCGCCGTGCCGAGGTACTCGGCCAGGGCGTCTCGCTGGGCCGCATCGGCGTAGCGGTCGGCATTGGACATGGACAGGCTGTCGTCGGCCAGCAGGACCAGCGTCGTGTACACGGTGTTGACGAAGCGGAAGACGACCGCCGGGCGGAACAGGATAACGAAAGCCAGGACGAGGGCGGCAATGCGGATGGCGGCCAGCACCGCCTTGGCGCGCCGGGGGGCGTCTCCTTCCCGACGGTAGCTGCGGATGGTCAGGTACGCCATCGCCGCAAAGAGCGCCACCAGGCCTAGCACGACGTAGTTGCTGTAGTCGGCCACAAAGCCGATCCGCCAGCTCTGCGCCCCGGCCAGGTCGCCGCCGCCAAACAGCCATTTGAACGGTCCGCTCATATTGCCACAACAATACCTGGTTGAATAATCCACCGGTTAACCGGTTAACGGGTCAACTGGTTTTCCTTCACGTGTAATGCCCGAACCGCTGGCCCAGGAAGACCTCTAGCCCCAGCAGCACGATCATCGCCACAATGGCGTATTTCCAATACTCCCGGGCGCCGGGTGCCTGCCCGCCGCCGGTTGCCTCCAGCGCCGCAAAATACCCGAAATCCTCGCTGCCGAACGCCGCGGCGATATCCGTCTGATGTCCGGGCCTGAGGTCGCCCTCGTCGGGGTCGATCTGCCGCGAAAACAGGATTTGCCGCTGGGCCCCCTCCGGCAGACCAAGACCGATCGCATAGACGCCGGCCTCGTCGGTCTGCTCGTACCGGACGTTGCCCTTGCCTCCTGTCCGGTTCACCGGCAGCGAAACAATGTCGGTGGCCGGGAACGAAGGCCTCTTGAGCGTGACGACAGCGTCAACGAGGCCCTCGTCCAGCTCATATTCCAGGGCCTCGCCGACGCGCCCGGAATGCCTCTGTCCGCCGCGGACCACCTGGGCCAGCAGGTCGTTCATCACAGCCACGTAGGTCCCCATCTCGTCGATGGGCCAATCGTTCCAGCGGGTCGATGCGGTCGTGTAGAACACAATCACGGTCCCCTCGCCGAATTGCCGCTCCACGACGGCTGGGCTGGAAGCGGGGTTGGTGAACCGCCCCAGCACCCGCGGCGGCTTGACCTGCCCCCGCGCCAAAGGCTCCCCGGCCGCGACACCCGCCGCGCCCAAGCCCTCGGCGCCGGCGGCGGCCCGCTCGTCGCAGGGCGTGCAGGCGTAGAACCGGATCAGGCTGATCATGGCCGCCCCGTCGCCGGTGAAGCACTGAAGCAGCCCCCCCGGGGCGATGGTCTTGGGGTCCAGGCGGAAGTACTTGTCCTGCGCGCCGGTGTCCCCCGCCGGCGGGCCGATGCGGAAGGGGCTGAGGCCTCCCCCGTCGGCGTAAAAGGCCCCGTTGTAGAAGGACAGATTCGGGTGCTCGCCGGTAAAGATCGCCAGGCCGCCGCCTCCGGCGACGTATTTCTCCAGCGCCGCCAGTTGCGGATATTCCAGGGCCGCCGCGGCGGTGGCCGGGCTTGCCGCGGCGCCGCCCGGGCCAGCCGGGGAGCTGGCCGCGACCGCCTGGACCGGAAACGACGCCACGTCCAGCAGGATGACGGCGTCGTAATCCTCGAAATTCACCGCCGCCAGGCCATCGGCCGAGACGATCTCCACCCGGCAGCCGTACGCGCCGTCGCGGCTGGGGTCGAGGGCATGCACAAGAAAGAAGGACTCGCTCTCGGCCGGGTCGCCCACGTCCGGCCGGCCGTCCACCACCAGCACCCGCATCGCCTCCTTGACTTCGACGGCCTTGCTGGCGACGTTGTCGCCGGGCAATTCGTCCGAGGGGATTTCCGCGCGGATTACGGCAAAGCCGGCCTGCGGGCAGGTCACGGTGAACTCCACGCGCTTGGCGTCGCCGGGCTCGATGGACTCGATCGTCCGGCTGGGCAGTTCCACCTGGCGGACCTCCCCCGCCTTGCCGTTGCGGACCGGAAGCGCCGCCGTCAGCTTCACCTCCACGTTTTCCGCCCGGGAGGCGCCGTTGTTGCGGACCGATACCGCCACCCGCAGCGGCGCCTTGGCCACGGCGAAACGGTCCAACAGGTCGATCCCCTGCACGGTCAGGTTCGTCTTGCCCTCGCGGCCGTAATCCCAGGCGGCAAGCTCCACCTTCCGGTCTTTCAGCGCGGCGAACTCCTTGCGGACGGCCTGCGCCTGCTCGGGCGGGGCCAGGTCGATCTTGCGGAAATCGCTCATCAGGCACAGGCGCTTGGGGCCCGATTCGCCCTCCAGGAGCTTGCCCGCCGCGGCCAGGGCGTCCGCAAGGCCCGTGCGCCGGTCGGAGGGCTTGAGCGTCTCGATGCGGCTGGTCAGGGAATCCATGTCGATGTTGGCGGCGTAGGTGGGCTTGAAGAACGGCTCGCCGGCGTCGGGCCGGCTGGTCAGGACGATGGCCACCTTGTCGGACTTCGGCAGCGTGCGGAGCCGGCCGGCCAGGTCGTGCGCGGCGGCCTGGAAGATCGTGCCGTTGCCGAATCGCTGGCCCATCGACAGGCTGTCGTCCAGGACGAAGACGACGCTCTGCGAGCCGCCGTGGCCGAGGGGCAGGAGGTTCATCGCGGCGCAGCCGACGAAGCGCGCCACGCCCAGGGCCAGCAGCAGGACCGCCAGGCACCGCAGGGCCAGGAGGATGATCTCCTCGATCCGCAGGCGCCGGCGGTTCCTCCGGAGGGATTCCATGAGGAACTTCATCGCCGCCCACGGGCGGATGCGGAACCGCCGACGGTTAAGCAGGTGAATCAGGATCGGCACGGCCACCGCCGCCAACCCCGTCCAGAATATCGCCGGATGCAAAAAAGGCATATTCCTACCACAGAGACACAGAGGGCGCAGAGGTCAAAGAATCACCCTCCGCACTCCATCGATCAGTCGTGCCTCGCCAAAGTTGATTAGCAGCCCCACGTGTACAGCCGCTGCTTTCATTGTGCTCATGACCTGTGAGACGTGCTGGTCGGTTAAGCCGCTGACGCTCTTGAGTTCCACAATCACAACGTCCTCGACCAAAACGTCCGCCCTGTGTTCGCCCACGACCACACCGTCATACATCACCACAAAGGACTTCTGCCGCTCGAATCGCAAACCCCTCCTGGCCAGTTCGTGAGCGAGTGAATTTTCGTACACTGCCTCGACATACCCGGCGTTCAGGGCCTTGTGCACCGCAATAGCACATCCGATGATCCGCTCGGTAATATCCTTATGGAGATACTTCTCCTCGCGAAGGTTCGATCCTCGTATCTCCTTGGCCTCTCCGGGCAGTTGCATGTCCTATCGTCCTTGTCTTTTCTCTCTGAGTCCTCTGCGTCTCTGTGGTCGAGTGTCGTCTATCTCTTATCTTTTCGCTCCGGCTTTGCGCGCGGCCGCGGCGCGGGCGGCCAGGAACGCCAGCAGCGCCGCGTCCAGATGGTCGGCCGTCGAGATCAACTTGTAATCGATCCGGTTGGCCACGCAGCGGCGCTTCACGTCGTGAAGGAACTTGTCCAAGGCCTCCAGGTATCCCTTGCGCAGCGCCCGGGGTTCCACGGTCAGCTTGCCGGTGGCCTCCAGGCCCCGGAACAGCGTGTTGCCCTGGAAGGGGAACTCCAGCTCGTCGGCGTCCATGACGTGCAGCACCATCACCTCGTGGTCGTAGTGGCGGAAGTGCTGCAGCCCGCGCAGCAGGCCCGGCACATCGACGAACAGGTCGCTGATCAGGCACACCAGGCCGCGGCGCGGCAGCTTCTCGGCCAGTCCGTGGCAGATCTCCTCCAGCGAGGTCTTGGCCTTGGGCTCGATCACGTCGATCGCGCGCACCAGCGTCTTGATCTGGTTGGGGTTGGCCGAGGCCGGCAAATGGGTGCGGATTTCCTCGTCGAAGATGGCCAGCCCCACCGCGTCCTGCTGGCGCA
>Ga0209777_10009755_pt1 | contig 10293 bp, 9 predicted proteins | sample FrelakmetHBP12HB_FD_187147 | JGI IMG/M metagenome (GOLD analysis project Ga0209777, IMG submission 187147) | Freshwater lake sediment microbial communities from the University of Notre Dame, USA, for methane emissions studies -HBP12 HB (SPAdes)... | ecosystem: Environmental > Aquatic >... | reverse complement strand
CGGGGGCCTGCCTTCGAAGGCAAGCCCGCCACACCCTGGCTCTCTGGCTCTCTGCCTCCCTGGCTCTATCTCTCCGGCACCGCCTTGTAGCCGTAGGCGAGGACGCCCGACTCGCCGGCTTCCTGAACGCGCCGGAATTCTAGGTGGACCTTCAAGCCAACAGAGAGCCTCTCAGGCTCGCAGTCGGCGATCTGGCAGAGGAGCCTCGTTCCATCCGTGAGCTGCACGATGCCCATGCAGTACGGTGCTTCATCCGAGAAACCCCGCGGAGGCGTCCGGATGACCGTGTGCGTGACGACGGCCCCTTCGCTCGGGAGCGTGTAAGGTTCAAACTCGCGGCACTGGCACTTGTCGCACACGAGCCTAGGAGGGAAAAAAACCTTCCCGCACTTTTTGCACTTTCCGGCCTCCAGGCGATAGCGCTGGGGGGTGTTCCTTCTGACGACGGGGGGCGTGATCATCACAGCACCTCCAGGATGTGAACGACGGCGCTGCCGCCGGAGCCTCCCATGTTCTGGGCCAGGCCTCGATTCGCTTTCTTGAGCTGGCGCTTGCCGGCTTCGCCTCGAAGCTGCGTGACGATCTCGTAGATCTGCGCGATGCCCGTGGCGCCTACGGGATGCCCCTTGCTCTTGAGGCCCCCGCTGGGATTCACGGGGAACTTCCCGTCCCTCGCCGTGAGGCCCGAGCGGGATGCTTCGCCGCCCTTGCCCTTCTCGACAACACCCAGGGATTCCAGCACGCAGATTTCGGCGATGGTGAAGCAGTCGTGAACCTCCGCAAAATCGATGTCGCCAGGCTTCACACCCGCCTTCTTGTAGGCGCTCTCCGCGGCTTTCGCTGTGGAGCCGAGCCACGTGATGTCCTTCCTTTGGTGGAGAGCCATGGTGTCCGTCGCCATCGCGCTGGCTGCGATTTTGACGATGGGCTTTTTCGAGAGCTTCTTGGTCATCTCCAACGGGCACAGGAGCACCGCCGCCGCCCCGTCCGTGATGGGTGAGCAGTCCAGGATGTTCAAGGGGTCCGCCACCTTCACGCTGTTGATGACCTGTTCCACGGTGATTTTCATCCGGTACTGGGCGTGCGGGTTTAGAAGTCCGTTCTCGTGGTTCTTCACGGCTACCTGCGCGAGGTCCTCCCGTTTCGTGCCGTATTTGTGCATGTGCGCCGTGGCGATGAGCGCGTAGAGCCCCGGGAAGGTGGCGCCGTGAAAAGCCTCGTAGTCCTGGTCCGATGCCGTTCCCAGGGCGTAGGTGGCCTGGGCGCCCGAGACATCCGTCATTTTCTCCACGCCGCCGCAGAGCACGAAATCGCTCGCACCGGAAGCCACTTCAAAGAAGCCGCATCGCAAAGCCAACCCTCCCGAGGCGCAGGCGGATTCCACCCGGGCCGCCGGCACGGGCGCCTGTCCCAGGTAGTCCGAGAGGAGAGAGCCGATGTGCTCCTGGCCGCAGAAGAGGCCGGGGCTCATGGAGCCCACGTAGATCGAGTCGAGGCGGTCCGCGCCGCTCTCGTCCATGGCCTGAAGGGCCGCCTTCACGAAAAGGTCCCTAAGCGAGTCGTTCCAGCACTCCCCGAAATCCGTCATGCCGATGCCGATGACCGCAACGTCGCGCATGGCCTCAGTCCTCCACGTTCTTCCGGATCTTCCGCCGGAATTTCACGTACGTGCCGTAGTCCAGGTAGGCCGGGCTCGTGTCCAGGTAGTACCGGGTTTTCTTGGCCTTGCCCTGGATTTCCGGGAGCTTGTCCGTGCAGGTGTAGATGAACGCGTCGGAGCCCGCGCCGGACCCGAAGGAGCACATCAGGATTTTCTCGTTCGGTTTGGCCTCGTCCAGGATGGCCGTGAGGCCGAGGGGCGAAGCGCCCGAGTAGGTGTTTCCGAGCGTGGGGACCAAGAGCCCCGTTTTCACTTGATCCTCGGTGAACCCGAGTTCCTTGGCCATCTTTACGGGGAACTTCCCGTTGGGCTGGTGGAAGACGCAGTACTTGAAATCCTGCGGCTTCGCCCCCGCCTTCTTGAGCATCCCCTCCACGCCGCCGCGGATGTGCTTGAAGTAGGCAAGGTCCCCCGTGAAGCGCCCGCCGTGTCTGGGGTAGTGCATGTACTCCCTTCTCCAGAAGTCAGGCGTGTCGCTCATGAAGGAGAACTGGCCGTCGATCGTGGCCGCCACGTCTTTCGCGCCCATGATGAAGGCCGCTCCGCCCGCCGAGGCCGAGTACTCCAGCGCGTCGCCCGGCGCGCCCTGGCTCGTGTCGGCGCCGATGCCGAGGGCGTACTCGACTTCGCCCGATTTCACGAGACCGAACGCGATGAACATGCCCTCGCTGCCCGCCTTGCACGCGAACTCTAAATCCGCGCAGTGGCAGTCTTCAACAGCGCCGAGGGCCTCTGCAACCGCCGTGCCCGTGGGCTTCACGGCATACGGGTGGGACTCGCTCCCGACGTACACCGCGCCGATTTTCTTGGGATCGATTCCGGAGCGCGCCACGGCGTTGCGGGCGGCCTCCACGGCGATCGTGATGGTATCCTGGTCCGGGGCGGGGACCGACTTCTCCCTCAACATCAGCCCCTTCTTGTAGCTGGGCGCATCCGCCCCCCAGACCTTGGCGATCTCCTCCACCTTGATCCGGTAGCGCGGGATGTACGCCCCGTAACCGACGATTCCGATCATCCTGTCCTCCTTAAAGTCGCGGCGGAGCCGCTCCTCCAAGAGGGAAGCTCCGCTCCCCTCTTGGCGCTTCGCTCCCTTTGGTCGCTCCGCTGAACTCCTCTCGCTGGCGGTTGCGCTCCAGGCGAAGTGAATTCGCCTTCGCGCGCTCTTTGTAAAGCCCTTTCGGCCCCCCTATTCAATATCGCGTATCAGTGACGAGCGATAGAGGCTAATGTATGCTCGATCCCCCAGGCGTTCAAGGGGGAGCGCGAAAGGACAGAGCCAACGAGCCAATGAGTCAACGAGCTAGGGAAGGATGGAGCGGGCGAGGGGGAGAGAGGGCGAGAGGGAGACTTACAGGTTAGCCTTCGAAGGGGGACACACACCCTACTCACTTACTCTCCTACTCACCTACTCACGATCTCCGATGGGCTCCTTCGAAGCCGGAACCCTCATTGACAAAGGGCTTGACTGACCATATAGTTACCCGACGTGGCGGTGTAGCTCAGGTGGTTAGAGCAAACGGCTCATATCCGTTGTGTCCGGGGTTCAAGTCCCTGCACCGCCACCACCCCTTTGTAAAACGGTTCCGAAAAGCTCTGGCCGCCATCCCTATCCTTCCGGGCCAACGCCTTCTCCTCGCGGTCTCGGGGGGCGGCGACTCCGTGGGCCTGCTGGCGCTCTTCCTCTCCATTAGGGGGCGGCCGGAGCTGGCCCTGGGCGTGGCCCACGTGCACCACAACCTGAGGGGCGCGGAGGCGGACCGGGACGAGGCCTTCGTCCACGACCTGGCGGGCTCTCTGGAACTGCCCTTCTTCTCCCTGCGCCTGAGCGGAGGGCCCGGCAGGGGCGAGAGCCTTGAAGAATGGGCGCGGGAGAAGAGATACGCGGCGCTCGAGTCTCTCCGGTCCGACGAGAGGTACGACTGGGTGGCCACCGCCCATCAAATGGAAGACCAGGCGGAGACGCTCCTGCTGCGAATCGCGAGGGGCACGGGCCCGGACGGCCTGGCGGGCATCCGCTCCGTCTCGGGCCGGGTTGTGCGGCCGCTCCTGAGTTTTTCCGGGGCCGAGCTGAGAGAGGCGGCGGCGGGGTGCGGCCTGCCCTTCGTGGAGGATTCATCGAACCGCGACCGGCGCTTTCTGCGCAACCGTCTGCGGCTCGATGCCCTGCCCGCCATCGAGAAAGCCCTCCCGGGGTTCACCCGGGGAATGGCCGCCCTGGCCCGGAGGGTATCCACCGTTTCGCCCTCGCGAGAGGCCGCAGAAATTGCGGTTTTGGAGGGAGATACGCTATATTATGCATGCGGGGCCCTCATCAACTTGGGACTGCCATCGGGCCTCGCAGCCCTCAGGCTGGGACTGAGGCGCGTGACGGGCGGCCTGAGGCGCATCGGCGAAAGGCATCTTTTGGCGCTCTGGGCCTTGGCGGGAGCAACGCCGGGGGCCCGAGTGGCCCTCCCGGGCGGGTGGGAGGGGGTTCGGGAAAAGAGCGGTATCCGCGTTCGCCGGTCGGGGGGAGGATGGAGGCGGCATGAAGCTGGCGCAAGGGATCCTCTTCACTGAAAAGCAGATCCAGCAGCGCGTCGAGGAGATGGCCCGGCAGGTGGAGAAGGACTACGAGGGCACGCCCCTCGTGCTGTGCGCCATTTTAAAGGGCGCCATTCCCTTCCTCGCGGACTTCATGCGGAAAATCCGCGGCGACGTGAGGCTGGCCCTCATCGAGATGAAAAGCCTTGTGGACGGCAAGCACGCCAGCATCCTCTTCACTTCCAGCTTGGACCTCTCGGGCCAGCACGTTCTCATCGTGGAGGACATCGTGGACACGGGCATCACCTTGGACTACCTACTCAAGCACCTTGAGGCGGAAAGGGCCCCCGCATCCCTGAAAGTGGCTGCCTTCTTGGATAAGCCCGAGGCGCGCAAGATCGACGTCCCCATCCACTACCGCGGCTTTAAGGTGCCGGACAAGTTCGTGGTCGGATACGGCTTGGACTGGCGCGAACGATACCGGAACCTTCCGTACATCACCTGGGTCGAACCGGAATGACGGGCGCCGTCCCGGCGTTGCGGCTCTTGTGAGAGGCCCGCGGCGCAGGACGGGCCCCGGTCGAGCGTTAAGGAGCGCGTGTGAACCAGCACCTCAGGAACCTTATTCTTTGGGCTCTCATTTTCGTGGTCATAGCGGTCTCTTTCGGCCTCCTCAGGAAGGCCACGCTGAAGGAGAAGGAGCTTCCCTTCAGCCAGTTCGACCAGCTCGTGAAGCAGGGGCAGATCAAGTCGGCCATCGTGAAGGGAACCACCGTCAAGGGCGAGCTGAAAGACCCCATCGACGGGGCCGACCACTACGTCTCGAGCCTGCCCCCGGACCTCCAGAACTACACGCCCCAGCTCGTGGCCCGGGGCGTGGACGTGAAGTCCGTGGAGCCCAACTCCTCGCAGTACATCTTCGCCCTCTTCTACATCCTGCCCATCGTTCTCATCATCGGCTTCTGGATCTTCTTCATGCGCCAGATGCAGCAGGGGGGCAACAAGGCCTTCACCTTCGGCAAGAGCAAGGCGCGCCTCATCAACGAGAGCAAGAACAAAGTGACCTTCAAGGACGTGGCGGGGATCGAGGAGGTCAAAGAGGAACTCCAGGAGATCATCGACTTCCTGAAGGACCCGCAGAAGTTTCAGAAGCTCGGCGGCAAGATCCCCAAGGGCGTGCTCCTCATGGGCGCCCCCGGCACCGGCAAGACGCTCCTGGCCAAGGCCATCGCGGGTGAGGCGGGCGTGCCCTTTTTCTCCATCTCCGGCTCGGAGTTCGTAGAACTTTTCGTGGGCGTGGGCGCCAGCCGCGTCCGGGACCTTTTCGAACAGGCAAAAAAGAACGCCCCCTGCATCGTGTTCATCGACGAGATCGACGCCGTGGGTCGCAACCGCGGCCTGGGCAACCTCGGCGGGCACGAAGAGAGAGAGCAGACGCTCAACCAGCTCCTCGTGGAGATGGACGGCTTCGAGGCCAATGAGGGCGTCATCATCATCGCCGCTACGAACCGCCCTGACGTCCTGGACACCGCCCTCCTGCGCCCCGGCCGCTTCGACCGGAGGATCGTCGTCCCCAGGCCCGACCTGAGGGGGCGCGAGGAAATCCTGAGGGTGCACGTCCGGCCCCTGAAGCTTTCGGATGACGTTGAACTGAGCGTGGTGGCGCGCGGGACGCCGGGCTTCTCGGGCGCGGACCTTGCCAACCTGGCCAACGAGGCGGCTTTGCGGGCCGCGCGCCTCGGGCGGAAGGGCGTCATGCTGGAGGACTTCGAGTTCGCCAAGGACAAGGTCCTCATGGGCAGCGAGCGGCGCTCCATGATCCTCTCGGAGCAGGACAAGAAGGTCGTCGCCACCCACGAGGCCGGCCACGCCGTCGTGGCCATCTACCTCCCCAACGCCGACCCCATCCACAAGGTCTCCATCGTCCCGAGGGGCATGGCCCTGGGCGTCACCCAGCAGCTGCCCATCGACGACCGGTACAACTACTCCAGGGAGTACTTGGAGGCGGAAATAGCCGTCATGCTGGGGGGGCGCGTGGCCGAGGAGCTCATCCTGGGCACGATCACCACGGGCGCGGGCAACGACTTCGAAAAGGCCACCGAGATGGCCCGGAACATGGTGGTCTCCTGGGGCATGAGCGACAAGCTCGGCCCCCTCTCTTACAGAACGGACCGCGAGACGTGGGGGTTCTGGGACGGCGGCGGACGCGGGGGCTATTCGGAGCAGACCGCCCGGGAGATCGACGAGGAGGTGAAGCGCATCGTCCTTGCGGGCCAGGAGAAAGCCCGGGGGATCCTCACGGAACACCGGGACAAAATGGCGGCACTCATCGCCGCCCTGCACGACCGCGAAGTCCTGGACAAGGAGGAGGTGGAAGCGCTCCTGAAGGGCGAAGAGTTGCCCCCCAAGCCGCCCGCCTCCGCTCCGACGGAGAGCCCCGCCCCGGCCGAGAAGGCCGCCGACGAGAAGACCAAAGCCGCCCCAGCCAAGCTTAGAGAGCAGTTGGGCGTTTAAGGAGATCGAGCCGGCGAGTGGGCGAGGGGGAGAGTGGGAGCTTGGCGGGCAGGCCTGCGAAGAATTCCATCCGAAGAACCGGCTTCAACGTTTTCCCGCTTGAGCTGAGACGAGAGGAACGCGCGCCGTACCTGAAGGCGCTCGGCGTGAGCGACGAGGGCGGAGCCATCATGGAGAGGCGGATGGACGCGCTCCTCATCCAGGCCGAGGGCGTGGATGCGCGCGCCGCGAACATCCTCAAGCAGGACATGCTCTCCGTGGGAGGGGACGCGGCCCTGCCCCAGACCGTGAGCCGATTCACGCCCGGCCCCGTGAAGCTCTGCCTCATGGGTACGCTCAGGGACTACCGCTACCTCTGCCAGGGCCTGAAGGTCCAGCCATACGGCCTGAAGGGCCTGGGGGCCGAAATCCAAGAATGTCTCAAGAACAGGGAGAGGCGCCACACCCTCCTCGTGCGCGGCCACGACCTCTTGGAAGGCCGGCGTTGCCTCATCATGGGCATCGTGAACGTGACTCCCGATTCTTTTTACGAAGGGGGAAGGCACCTCGATCCGGCGAAGGCCATCGCCCACGGCGCGAGGCTCGCGGGAGAGGGCGCGCACATCTTGGACGTGGGCGCCGAGTCGAGCCGCCCAGGCAGTGAGCCCGTCACCGAGGAGGACGAGAAGCGCAGGATCCTGCCGGTCATCGAGGGGTTGCGGCGCGCCGTGCCCGAAGCGCCTCTCTCCGTCGACACGACCAAGTCCGCGGTGGCCCGGGCCGCTCTGGATTCCGGCGCCGACCTCGTCAACGACATTTCGGGGGGCGCCTTCGACCCGGAGATCCTCCCCCTGTGCGCCGAACGCAAGGTCCCCCTGATCCTGATGCACCTCAGAGGCGCGCCCAAGACCATGCAGGAGGCGCCTCACTATGAAGACGTGCTCGCGGAGGTCGTCTCGGAACTCCGCGAACGCGTTTCAAAGGCTGAGGCCGCTGGGATCGGGCCGGGCTGTCTCGCCGTGGATCCGGGCTTCGGTTTCGGAAAAAAGCCCGAGCACAACCTCGCCCTCGTGGCCCACCTCGAAGCCCTCTCCGGCCTGGGCCACCCCATCGTGGTGGGCGCTTCGCGCAAGAGCACCATCGGGACACTCACGGGCGCAAAGGTCGAAGACCGGCTGCCCGGTACGCTCGCCCTCCACGCCGCGGCCCTCCTCAAGGGCGCTGCCATCCTGAGGGTCCACGACGTGAAAGAGCACGTTCAGGCCCTCGCCTGCGCCGCCGCACTCCTCCCGCGAGAATAGCGGGCGGGGGGATCCCGCCCCGCTGGGCCTAGTGCTACAAAGCCGTGCGGCCTGCACCTCGCATGACGCCCTCCATGCGGCTCTCCGGTCCTTGAATCGGCAGCCTCTATGAAATAAAATCACGATGAACTGGGAGGCAAAATAGTGGGCATCGAAGAGGTGCTGGGAGAAAAGCGCCAAGCGATAAGGGAGATAGCGCGCAGACACGGTGCGACGGCGATAAGGGTCTTTGGCTCTTTCGCGCGCGGCGAGGCACGCCCCGACAGCGACGTAGACCTACTAGTGAAGCTCGAAAAGGGCCGGAGCTTGGCCGACCTGGGCGGAATACTAATGGACTTGCAGGATCTCCTTGGAAGGGATGTCGATGTCGCAGAGGAGGGAGGCCTCCACCCGCTGCTACGAGAGAGAATCCTCTCGGAGGCGATCCCTCTTTGAAAGACGACACCATTTACCTGAGGCACATCCTGCAATGCATCGCCTGGTTGGAAGGTTATGCCGGTGGTGGCCGGCAGCAGTTTATGGCCGACCACAAAACGCAGGCCGCCGCACTGAGGGATCTGCAGACTCTGGGCGAGTCAGTCAAGAACCTATCCCCCGCAATCACGGCGACACACGCGGAGATTGATTGGCGCGGAATCGTCGGGGCAAGGAACGTGCTGGTGCACGACTATATGGGGATCAACTTGGACCTGGTCTGGGAAATGATCGATCATGGAATGCCCGCGCTCAAGAAAGTTGTCCAGCAACTCTTGGAAGAGGCAGGAGCGCCCCAATAGCTTGCCCATCAGCGCTTTTCTCGAACTGAAAGCCGGCCGATGAAAACCAGGGGCGGGTAATTCGCTTGACATCCCCGGCCCTGGAACCTAATGTTTGAACGAATAGGGCAATTCGTTAGGGGGGTCATCAGGCGAGAGCCGCGTGACCCCGGAAGCCCGACCTTGGGCGGGGGGGTGGCGACATGAGCGGGAAGGTGTCGAAGATCGCTCTTGTTTTCGCGTTTCTACTCTCTCTCTCTCTCCTAACACCCTAGCAGTCAATAAGTTACAAGCAATCAGCACTTCCGATGGCCTCTCCTTCGAGGAGAGGGTCATCGCCCAAGAGGTAATAGAGCGCGTCTACTACAACCACCGGATCTGGCCGAAAGAGAACCCCCAACCCAAGCCGCCCTTCGAGGAGATGGTCCCCAAGGGGGTGATCGAGGCGAAGGTCACGGAATATCTAAAGAAGTGCAATGCTCTCGACAAGTTCTGGCAGCGGCCCATCACGGCCGAGCAGCTCCAAGCCGAGATGGACAGGATGTGCAAGGGTACGAAAGACCCCACGATGTTGAAAGAGCTTTTCGCAGCCCTGAACAGCGACCCGTATCTCATAGCTGAGTGTCTGGCGAGGCCGATCCTTGCCGACAGGCTAATTCACAACTGGTATGCCTATGACACTCGATTTCACGGAGACCTGAAGGCCGAGGCCCAAGCCTTGCGAGACCAACTCACTCCCGCCAACTTCCCCTACCTGGACGCTACGCATTACCGCCCCATAAAGATCGAGCTGGCGGACGTTTCATCCTTCCGCGACGAGATGGCCTCAGATCCCATGACGATGAGACTCGGAGCCGATAGCTTCAAGAGGACGGTGGAAGAGTATCCCGGACCGAGGGCGATCTCTCAGGTCGAAGAGACGGCCGAAGCTTTCGTCATCCGTTGGACCGAGGATAAGACGGAAGGAACTCTGCAAGGTGGCGTGATCGCCTTTGAAAAGACCCACTTTACTGCGTGGTATGAGAATGAAGCGAAAACTCTGTCCAAGCATATTCCCGCCACAGAGGGCTCATACGTGCTGAGCCTCATCTTGCCCAGCCCACTTGCCGACCCGACGAGCCCAGATAGTTGGAAAGCCCTCTACTGTGTCCCCCAAGCCCGCCAACAACACACGACCGTTTGGACGGGGACAGAGATGATCATCTGGGGCGGGTCAGTTTCTATATACCCGAAGACTGGTACTGGTGGGCGGTACGCTCCCTCTACCGATACCTGGACCGCCACGTCCACAGGTACTAACTGCCCTACTGGCCGCCAATACCACACTGCGGTTTGGACGGGAACGCAGATGATCGTCTGGGGAGGGTACGCAAGCGGTAGCCTTTATTTCGGAGGCGGCGGATGCTACAACCCCTCCTCCGATTCCTGGACATTCCCCTCCGGCGTGAACGGCCCTACTGCACGCTACTGGCATACTGCCGTCTGGACGGGAACGGCGATGATTATTTGGGGCGGGTACGACGGCGTCAACTCCTTCAACACCGGCGGGCGGTACGCACCT
>Ga0209777_10009754_pt1 | contig 10294 bp, 18 predicted proteins | sample FrelakmetHBP12HB_FD_187147 | JGI IMG/M metagenome (GOLD analysis project Ga0209777, IMG submission 187147) | Freshwater lake sediment microbial communities from the University of Notre Dame, USA, for methane emissions studies -HBP12 HB (SPAdes)... | ecosystem: Environmental > Aquatic >... | reverse complement strand
AACCCGGATTCGTTTGGGGTGGTTCAATAATATAATCTTTACCATATAAATCTTCATCTCCTATTATCTGAATATGAGTTTGACCATCTGTTTTACCCACTTCAATAACGGCAATGTCTTGTTTGGTATTTTCGTTTATTGCAACTTGTAAAACAATTAAATGTGAAAGACCAACAACGTGATCTGTAACTTGGATATAATCAATTTGACCATTTCCGTTTAAATCAAGATTATTTACTCTCGAATCTGGGTCATTGAGATTTCTTTCAAATTGTTCTAATGTTGGTGATTTCTGAAATATATTTAGAACACCATATAAATTTAAACCATCTCCCGGCAAACCTAAAGATTCTGGTTCTTGTGAGAAAGAAAATAATCCAATTACAATAAAGATAATTGATAATAAAATTTTTTTCATAATTACTTTTTTTATTTTGTATGTATTTATTATTAATTTGTTTAAACTATTCTTAGATGTGATTTTTCTGTAAGTGGAAATATTTCTTTTTTTGTAAAGAGTTGGATATTATCAGCGAGATTTTTTTCTTTGTTCATTTCCATTGACAGTACAGTAGAATACAATATACTTTTCACTTGGATATTGTTACAGTTGTTAGCTAAAATTGTCAATTCTTCGATTAATTTTTTTCTTTTCATAATGAAACGTTCCATAGTTTTTCCTTGTTTAATATTTCTAAGGATTTATTGTAAATTTGATCAACACTTGGGTAACACAAAATATCATCATTCGATAAATTTAAATGACATTTTACCAAAACCCCCTCGAAATTAGTAGTGCCAGAATCTAAAACAGAATATTTTAAACTTGCTGTACAAAATTGATGTTCACAAAAACCATTTACCGTACAAATTTTATAAGATGTAGAACCATTTCTATATGGTTTTTGATATTCTGGATTATGTGTATTACCCAAAACTAAAATATTTACATCGGTTGTCGATGCTATCATAGTCAAAAGACTTTGATTGGTTATGAACAAATCACTTTTATCGATAACATGAAAAGCTTGTGATAATGTGGTTTTCCAACTTAAATCTATACCTTTTTTAATAGTAAGACCAACTCCGTTATTTAATTTGTTTTCTAAATCTTTATCGTTTCTTCCTATAATAACAACATTTATATTTAAATCATTCAATCTATCTATTAAGATTTGCCATTTTTCGTTTTTCCAAGTTTGTGCACTTCCTATTGATGGATTGATACAAACATATTTATCTGGTAAATCGGATATAGGTTCAAATGGATTAGGATAAAAATGATAATTTAATTCAGTTGGTAATAGTGTAATTCCACACTGAATAGCAGATAATTGTCTTAAATCTATTGCTGTCCAATGTGGCACATAATTATTACCATAAAGTCTATGATTCAATAAAGTATAAAATATTATATATTCAGATTTGTCTTTCTCAGGAATATTTCTTTCATATTCACCAACAGAATGAAAGGATGTTAATTTGATGATAGAATCTATACATGGATGATTTATAAATAATTCTGGATGATGGGTATAGACTCTTATCTTTTGACCATAACTTTTACTCAATGCTCGAATCGTTGGTTCGGAAGAAAATGTATCACCCATTGCCCCAATATTATGTACGAAAATAGCAATTTTCTTAATTAGGTAATTTCTACTATCTCTTATTCTATGATAATCTGTAAATACGATTTTATTTTCGTATTTGATTTCAATATTAATTACTTTAAAATCGCTTAATGGTATACTCGGCTTAACCCAATAAAAATTATCATAACTATCAAATGTGAAAAATAGTTCATATATCAATTCAACATCATTGGTTATTTTTATATTCACATTTTTTCGAATAAAAAAATGATTATTTCCAATCCCGACATTAATTGTATTTTGGTCGTAGTCTAATTTAGTAGTAAAAAAATATTCCATTATTGTCTATCTATAATTTCTTGTCTGACTTTCATTAATAATTTTCCTAATTTATTTTGACCTTCTATATCTTTACATTTAAGACAAATACAATCGCCCCAATAATTATCATGCCAATAGTTACCCTCGACCAGTAGATAATTCTTGGTGTTTGTTAATTTATCAGATAATTCAGGGTCGGAAAACTTAATACGAATAAGTTCCAACATTAAATCGTCCTTAATTTCTTCCCAATCTTTTCTTAAATGGAGTTTATTGGGGTCTGAGGCGTTCTTTTTTGCCTTTCCCGGTGTATCCATATTACGAATCCATTCGTGTTCTGATTCGTTTTTGGCTTTAGACGCTTGAAAAGCGTGTTCGACTGTTTTATATTCTTTTCCTTTATAAGTTATGGTATGAATATAAAAATTACTGAGGAAAAATTCTTCATCAACAAATTTATCAATTATTCTTTCCATAATTTATTCATTTTATTTTTTATTGATTATATCAAATTCAATATCTGATATGATTTGAAGTAGTTTAACACATTTTGTTGTGTATATATCTCCGAATTTAGATACTATTTTTCCTAAGGATATAAAATAAATGAACAATTCAATTATCAATATAATTGACAATATAATGTAAGATATACCGAAAAACAAGAATTTAATTATTAATAATCCTAAAAGTTTCATTCTTCTTTTAATGTTTCTTTATATTCTTTTATTCTATTTGATACAATATTTCCAACTTTTTCACCAATTTTAATACTTTCAATACTTATATCTTCCATACTTCTAAAATAATGTTTACCGATTTCGGTTGAAAAGAATGTTTGAAGTTCCACTAATTGTTCCTCAGTGAAATATTGGTCATAAATGGGTATTATCTCATTCAGGACATCTTCTGCAACATCAGCTAAGGAAATCTGTTCAGCTTCAGGTATGACTTGCGTAATCGTGTGTATTACATTTTCTATGAATTCATGTTGGGAATTAATAGAATTATTCAAATACATTATACTTCTTATGAGGTCTTTTTTTCTTTCTGTCATCTTTTTTATCTTTATATATCTGATATAATAGGTTCTACGTCATTTAAAATATCATTCAATTTAAATAATCTATCATTATTTGTGAATTTTTCTTTGTTGTAAACATATGAAAGTTCACCAAATGTTGTGTTATCTTTATATTCTTGTTTGGGTTTTTCTTGTTTTGTTTCTTTTTTTATATCATCACCATAATGAAAATCAAGATACATGATAGGAATTACCTTTTCCTGAGGCATGACAAATATAGCACCTTTATCATACACAGTATGCTTAATTTTAACTGTGATATTTTCGTATAATGTAATCATTTGTTGTAACTTAATGCTGAAAACATCAGTTCCCTTTGGAATTAGAATAATATCATCTATTTTTAAATCTTCGTATTTTATCATATTTCAGAATTGAGTCAATAATCTATTTTCTTTTTCCAATTCGATTATTCTGGACATTAGTTCTTCTTTCGTATAATCTTTATATTTTTCCGTATCTGGATGCATAATACCATAATCTTCTGGTACAACACCCAATACATTTTTCATATAATTATAAGTGTGATCAGGATTGTCTATTGATAAACAATCCCTACGAACTATTAACCCATTACCCGTATCATACCACACTGGAACTTCAATTTGTTCAGGTTTATTGATAGATTTATTCATTACCAATTTAAATTTTTAATTGTATTATTCAATATATTATACAATTGGTCAGACATATTGAACCTAACTTTATTAATTTCAAGAGATTTATGTATATCCCCGTCATCATGTCTTTCGGTAGATGCTTTCCAATCCATCAACATTTCAATTACATCAAATAAATCCATTCCATTTATACCAACTTCATAATGTTCTGGATGATGTGAATTATTTTGATAATGATGATCAAGAGTTGGTTTCAAATCCTTTAACATTTGTTTATATTCATCACTACCATAGGTTATACCATGAAGTTTCTCTGTCATATCATCAAAACCAGTTTTTTCTGGTTCTTTCAATTTAGAATCATCGTGATCTATTCCTCTTTGTTGAAGAATTTCTCTGAATTCTCTCAACAAATCCTTTACTCTAAGGATATGTTTTGTCGTTTCTAATTTACTATCCATTTTATCTAATTTTTTTTAAAAAGATGATGTTTTTGTTTCTGAAAGTTTCACATCTTTCTCATCACAAAAATATTCATTAAGATCATTTTTATCATCCCTTCTTAACCAATATCTTTTATTCTTAAATTCATACACAAGGAAATAACCGTCCTTAGCTCGCATCTGTGTACCATTCGGTGTCAATGCTATAACATTTCTCGACCAAACTCTATCACCTTTTTTTATTTTTTTGGGTGGTTCTTTTTTTACTACAGCATCAGAATATTCATCAAACCAAGTTGATGGCTCTGTTTTATTCAACTCTTTTTCTTTTTCGTATAATGATTTTTCATTTATTAAAACAGGTCTTTCTTTTTCCGTTTCGAGATCTGATAATATTTCAACATCTTCTTCTGATACATAACAATTCAGGTCTAAAACATTATAACATTTTTTACCTCTTTTTGTTGTTTTTTCGGATTCACTTTTTATTCTTACGATGTTTCCTATCGGAATTCTATGTGATACTGTATCCTTAACAATTTTAACACGCTTACCTATCATAATATTTGTTTTTTATAATTGTATATCTTTGTATCTATATTTTGGTGGTATTGGCTTATCATCCAATATCCAATCTAATTTTTCTTTTCTATTATCATTCACACATTCAGCTTCTACTGTATTTATCAACTGATGATCCCATCTAACTACCTTAGTTACATTTATATGTTCTGTACTTTGTCCAATGATATTATCATTTCTATCATAGACATTTACTATATGTTCTTCTCTTTTCATGGTTCATTAAAATTTACACGATATAATTCAATAATAGCTCGTTTACCATTCTCATTTAAATTACGAGTTCCAACACCTGCAAAATTTTCAGTTAATGGTGGAGTACTCACTTCATAAAAACCACCCGGTTCAGAAAAACGATCAGTCTGTAAGTTACCAAAAGCTTGTCGATATTCATACCAAGTGTTTTTTTTCTGGTCGAAAAAATAAACTGGTTTATTATTATCAATTGCCATTTGAACAGCCCAACCAGTACCACCATCGACTGTACCATCGGATTTGAACTCCCCTATTGCATAAATACAATCGGCATTTTTTACTTGATACCAATTTCTACATAATAATTTTTTGACGTAAGTGGATATACTTGTGATGTTTCTATTTAGTGTTTTATTAGCAACCTCAACATACCTCAGACCCTCTTCTAATTGTTCATTAGTTAAATTCCATCTGTTTTTTGATTTTGTATTATGACCGTAGAAAGAATAAGCTTTAGTTTTGACACCATACTTTTCCCCCTCTAATTCGAATAATGTATCAGACCCCTCAGCCCCACCAGAATAATTATAATAATCCATATTTATCGTTTATCTATTATATCAAAAATATGGATTAAAGTTTTAATCTAATAAGGTATGTAAATTATTCAATCTTTTTGTATTTATAGCTTCTTCTGAGAATACTGTTTCATAAACAATCCATTCAGCTATGGTTGAACCACTTTCGAGTATATGTTCACAATCTTCATTTTTTAAAAAAACTCTATTACCATTGATGGTAATTGTAATACCCAAATATCCCAAAGGGCAATGTTCATTTGGATATTTTCTTGATAAATCATCATCGAGAATTTTTACTTCAACTCCACCAAAACATTTTTCAATGATTTTAATGGCTTCCGTTACTGATAATGGTATCATTTTACACCAGTTGAGTTAAATCCACCAGTACCTCTTTCTGTATCAGAAAGGGTTTCCACTTGTACCCATTCAGCTGATTCATATTTATTAATAATTATCTGAGCTATTCTATCTCCATTATTGATAACAAATGATTCATTTGATAAATTAATTAATAAAATACACAACTCCCCTCTGTAGTCGCTGTCGAGTGTACCGGGGGTGTTGATTACAGTAATACCATTCTTTATGGCTAATCCACTACGGGGTCTTATTTGTAATTCATATCCCTCTGGAATTTCGAAATAAAGTCCGGTGTGAATCATTTTTCTATCCATAGGATATAAAATTATATCATCTGGACACATAATACTACAATAGTCCACAGATGGAATATCTGGAATAAAAGCTCTTACATCCATACCAGCTGAACCAATAGTTGCATAAGATGGTAATTCATTATTTGATTTATTTACTATTTTTATTTTCATTATTGGAATATTATTTTTTAAACAAAAAGCTTCAATCAATTAAGATTGAAGCTTTTTTCGCGTGTTAAAGTGGTAAGTGTTAGTTCTTTTTTTCTTGACCAGTTACTTCATCAACAACTTTTAATGTTGTTTCTGAGGTTGGTGTATCTTCATTAACTTTTAATCCGACTTCATCAATGGTTAAAGCTCCACCCCACACCAGAAATTGATCACTAAGTCTATCTGTTATAATTTTATAAGCGTTGTATAACATAAGACGTTCTTCCATTTTAGTAACCATACTGACAAAACATTCATGTTCATTTTGTGCACCTTTAACTACATATCTTGTGATATGATGGTATAAAATCATCAAAGAATTGATATCAATCATTGTTGTCATCAAATTACCATCTTGATCTTTAATGAATCTAAGATAACGATTTAGATATTTATCCTTTAATTCTTTTACTTGGAAATTACCATCCCTATCATATTCTAATTTCTTAATTATAACTTCCAATGTGAATTTAAATTCATCCAATGTGAAAGGAAATATAAAGATTAAATTATTATGAATTTTTTGGAATCCATCAAATAAAAATCCAGCTATTCCATAAAGTTTATTTTTATCTGATTCTGACATATTTTTTACAGTATCAGTATTTACTTCATATTTACGAAGAAAAGCATTGAGATTGTCTATTTCTTTTTGATATTTTTCTACAACTTCCTTACCTAAGAATCGTTCGCCTTCTTTCTTAATGACATTTTCTGCTTCTCTGGCTTGAATTGTTTCCTTGGTATCCTTTGGATTTATTTGACTTTTTTGACTTGATTTTAAAAGATCAGTCATTTCATAAAATTCATCCAATTTGATTGGTTCATCGCTCGTAAAATCGAAATTTTCAAGTTCCTCTAATGATGTTTTAACATCTACATCTTTAAATTTATCTGGTAAAGCGAAATCTTTTAAATCTTTTTCTTCCATTTTATTATTTATTTATTTTTTCGAATTATATAACTTTTATTGTAATTCCTTTTTCAATATCTTGTAGTTGTTCTAATGTTAAATTGTTGTATAAATTTTTAATAGTTTCGAATTTTAATTTATCATACAAATTCAACACTGGTAGTCTCATGGTATTTATATTCTCATAGTCATCGTCATCCACCTCACAAATATGGTTTAATGCATTTAATATTTTTTCTTCTTCATAAGAAGATACTGAATTATATTCTAGCCAATCAATGATATCATCAGCTTCTATGATATTTCTTATTATATCCAAATCTTTTAAATTTGATTCTTGTTCATATTTGAGAGTATTATTTCTCAAATAATCAAGAACATCATTCCATTCCAATGTTGTTATCATAATGATTTAGAATTTTCTTCTACCTCTTTTTTTACCACCGTTTTCAGCCGATTTAGCTTCTTTTTCTTTTTCCTTCAATTGAGCTAAATAATGTCTTTCTAATTCATTAGCATTTTTAACTCCATCTAAGGTAAATTTCTCAATGATACCACTGGATGTATTAATTAATGGATTCGAGTTTATTTTCACCGTTCCTTTTTCACCCTCACATTCAATTTTATCTAATTCTTGATTAATTAGAATCGTTTTTGTTGTGTCATCAAAATGGTCAAAGAAATTTTCATTGAAAGTGACCAAAATATGAGCATTTAATAAAAATACCATTTGGTCTGATAATTTACTTACTTTCATTAACTTTTTTGCCTTGTCATTTGTTATAAACACATAATTTACTTCAAAAGGGTAAGCAAATTTATCTTCGATGTTTTCGAAATATTCAATAACATCTCCTCTCGTTTTTACATATTCTGCCATAATAAAAATTGTTTTTTTGTTTATACTGTTTAAAAAATTAAAAGTTTAGAATTTCATCGAGTTTTTTAAATCTTTGGTTGTTTATAAATTCATTTATTTGTTTTTCGGTTGGTTTCCAACTTAAATTTTTATTATAATCATATTGATCCCCTCTACACTCTGGGGTTCTGGATAGACCACACATACCAGCTGTACATCCATAACACTCAGATATTGGATTATCTATGGGTTGTAAACACTTTTGTAAAATTTCTTGTAAATCGAAAATTTCTTCCATTGATTAGTTAGAATATTAAAGCTATTAGAAATAATATCAATTTAATTAAACCACCAATTAGAACTCCACCTATAATAATAGAAAATAAACCTAATCCGATATACATCAATAATTGTGTTCCGTAATACTTATAACGAAAAACGATAAGAACATTAACTGAATCTATCATATCTGTTTTTCTTATTGATATTAATTCACCAATTCCGATATCCCAAAAATAAATCTGTAAGCTATTAACATATTTTTTTACTTGATCATCCAGATACCTGTATCCGTATTTTCTAACTGTTTCGTGGTTTTCTATTGGTAGATTAAAAACAGTCCATAATCTCCCATATAATGGGTCATATTTCAATTTAAATCTTGATGTTAATGTTGGTAGATTTTGTTTAATTATACTACGATAAGTAAAATAATTCCTTATTTTTCTAAACATGGGAATCTTTTTTCGAATTATATATCAAAAAGAAATGGTTTGTTTTATTTTTATGTGTGGAATCTATTCGCTGATGCTACATTCACTGTGTAATCTTGTGGATTGGCAACGGAGTCTTTTTGAATTTTCAATAATTCCTGAATATTCATATCTATATTTTTATTATAAATTACCAAATCATTAAGAGGATTTGAAATTTTTTCAGTATTCATAAAAGGAGAATTTATAGTAGTTATATTTCCAGCTTCATATGGAGTTATATTCGAGAATTTTGGTGAATCATCTATCACGGCTTTTATATCCAATCTTTTAGATTTAATTGTATCTATAGCTTGTTGTAATCTTAAATTATCTATTAATGATATTGCTGTAAATGAACTTGAAAATTTCGTTAATTTGTCAAATGTTGACATATCCATATCTCCTATTGTTTCACCCAAATCTTTTAAAGACCTCGACAATAAGTAAATCGAAAATGAAGTGGACATACCTATGGACGATATCTTTGATATTGAATCCGATAAAGAAGATATTCTATCCGATATTTCTTTTGTTGGTATATTGTTTGTTAATTCTCTTAAACTAATTGAGAATTTATTAATTTCAACACTAGCATCAGTAAATATTTTTTTATTGAATTTCTTAGCTATTGAAACTATGGTATCAACTAAATATTCCAAATTTTCAATGTTGTCTTTATTCAATCCACTATTTGATAAATTGATGAATGATGTAATTGAGTCATTAATGTTTTTTATCCATTCTGCTTTAGGACCACCAGTATAAGTTCCATATGATAATATTTTTGATACACCCACGATTGTTGTAGCTATTATAACAGCTGCAATTGAACCCCACATTAATGCAGCAAGACCCAAACCTAATGTACCCATAACCATAGTACCAATTAATAAAAGAGATTTAGCACCACTAACCATTAATATTCCAGTCGATTTAACCCAATCTAAAGGAACAACATTATAATTTCCAGTGGATAATATTTTAGATACCGTAACAATTGTTGACGATATCAATATAGAAGATATTGACCCCCATATAAGTGCAGCGAAACCTAACCCCAATGTACCCAAAACCATTGTACCAATTAATAAAAGTGAACTCGTGGCTGATACCAATAATAATCCTGTTGAAATTATCCAATCTGTGGGAACGATGTTATATTTTCCAGTTGATAATATTTTAGATATCTCTACTATTGTATTTGTGGCAAGTAAAGCTGATATTGAACCAAGTGTTATTCCAATAATAGCTGAAGCGAATAATAAAAGTGTGGCACCTACTGTCGTTATTAACATTCCAGTTGATACAATCCAATCAAACGATGGTCCACCAGTATAATTTCCTTGTTGTAGTTTATTAGATACATCGATAATTGTTTGCACTACCATCATTATACTATCTCTACCCCAATTAAGAACAAAATTTGGTATAAAAGCGGTGGCTAACATTGCAGCCCCCATCCAAGATAGTATCATTC
>Ga0209777_10009753_pt1 | contig 10294 bp, 10 predicted proteins | sample FrelakmetHBP12HB_FD_187147 | JGI IMG/M metagenome (GOLD analysis project Ga0209777, IMG submission 187147) | Freshwater lake sediment microbial communities from the University of Notre Dame, USA, for methane emissions studies -HBP12 HB (SPAdes)... | ecosystem: Environmental > Aquatic >... | reverse complement strand
CCGCTAAGGCTCAGGATAACGACGTTTTCAGAGGGTGGCAATCGGGAGTGGACTGCTACCTTACGAAGCCGTTCCATCCGGCCGAACTGATTTCTTTTGTGAAAAGGATTTTCAGCACATCCGATGGCGGTCCCGGCGCCGACAAGCGTTACGAGATCACCATTTAGTGTGCAAGGATTCGAGGAGAGAGTCTATGAGCGACAGGAAATCGATTGCGATTGCTCTTGGAACGGCTGTAGGGATTGCCACAGTCGCGGTGTGCGTCGGTCTGTATGTGAGTAGACAGAACCACGAAGTCGAGCCGAAGGACATCGAAGACGTATTCGAGCAGGCCAGACGCACCGTCAAGAAACTGGACGAAGCCGTCGAGATTCTCAGGAAATCGGCGGCCGCATAAAGAAATATGGATGGCGCTGGGGCAGGACCCCGGCGTCATTTTTCGTTGGCGTCGGCAGCGCACTATAAGGTATCTTATGTTAACCCTTGGCTGGCATAAGGCCAACCTGGGTGCCCCAACCTCGTGTTTTGCCGGTGTCTTTCCTAATGGTGACAGCAAGCGATTGCCTGAATCGCCACCCATCAAGGTCCCAAAGCATCGGCACTTAGCGCTATGCCTCCAGCTGTCCCTATCTGGAGGCATTGTCATCTCTCACGGCACCTCTCTCAGTCGTACATTCGGGTCTACCCAACGTCCCGCTGAGTTCAGTTTCACACCGAGTACGAGAGTGGTGCTGTTCCCAAGGCCATTGTCGTCATAGGTGACCAGGCGGAGCCTGAGGTTTCTCTTTCGGGCGCGTTCCAAGATTCGCCAGAGGTTGTCTGGGCTGACACTCGTCGTGCCCTGGATGAACCACCCAGTGTGGTCCCCGGGTGTATTGATCTTCACTATGTCACCGAAGATATTGGGGTTCAACACCACACCTGCGCAGTAGTCCTTGGTGGCTTGGTGGACGCAGAGCCAATCCGGGACCGTCGGGTCCATGTCGGGCATCGCCAGTTTCCTCCATGAGCCGTTCTTCTTTAAGAGGGCCACGGATGAGCCATTGGGTCTAACAAAGAACCATGCCCGGAGCGGGGCTTTGTAGAAGCAAAGATACTTGTCCGTGGCAGGGTTCAGCGCTGCAAGCCTAGCCGCGTTGACGGGCGACATTCCGCCGGTGGCTTTCGCCTGTGGATCAGGCTGGATGGGGAGTTTGAGGTTGATTTTGGTCTTGAACTCAGCCGGCTGCTTGGCGCCGGGTTTGTACATGGATACGATTATGGCATCTCCGCTCGCCTGGCCTTTTCGCGCCTTGATCATATCGTCAGTGGGGCGAGTGTAAGTGCTTTGGGAAAACCCCTTGTCCTTGCTGTTGGGCAGAAGCACATCCTTGCGCCAGTTGCCGATCCTGACATACTTGACCACGAGTGCCGCGCTGCCGTTCGGCTGAGGAGTCATCGACACCCATACGAGCTTTTCCTCGCCCGGGAGGATGACTCCCACCTCAAACGGGCCGCTGGCGCTTTGCTGCATTGTGTAAAGGACGGCTGTGGCTCCATCCTTGGATACTGCGAGGCCGCCATAGCGTTTCGCAAGCCAACTGCGCGTGTCACCGCAGTAGCCGGCCCAGGAGACGCCGCGCAGTGCTATCGCATTGTCTTTGGCGTTGTTTCGGATGCCAACGCACAGGTTCGGGGCGTATACAGCCGTGTGAAGAACCGATTCCGACTGCTTCTCGCCGGGCAGGTAAGCTGGATGCGAGCCGCGGCTCTCTTCCTTGACCAACACGCGCACTGAAATGTCGGCAGCCCAGCATCGGCCCATTGCCAGCACCGCAGCCAGACTCAGAATTACCGTCCAAAGACGTTTCATGTGATGCTTCCTCCCCACGGTGGATTGCTGCTGCTTATACGGCACGAGATCAGTTGCACGTTCCCGCGCTGAGTTCTGAATTCACCGCGTGCTTCGACAGGCTCAGCATGCTAGATGGTGCTTACTCAGGAAGCTTGGCTGCACTCGTGTTGCGGCCAAAAGCAGATTCCTCGGCGGCGCTCGGAATGACAGTGTTTGAGGGCTCTGTTTTTTCGGAGAGACAGAGAATGGCAGCCCAAAGACTCCCTATGAATGCTCTGCAATTGTCACCCAGACAACCCAGGATACAGGTGTAAACTGGCGACAGCAAACTTCCACATTCAAGCCCCGGCATAAGGCCTGCAACTCATCGATAAACGTGAAATACTCCTCCTCAAGCCATTCAAATCTCTCAAGCGCATTCTTCAGGGCTGCAGTATTCCGAAACATCAGGTCACCAAGCACCAGAATGCCATCAGGTTTGATAACGCGCAGCATTTCCTGCACGCATTCAGGTTTGGCCTCGTGCGGGATATGATGGAACGCATAGGTGCTCACAACGGCATCAAACGATGAGTCAGGATATAGTATTTGTCGGAACGGGTCTTCGACCGCAACGAACTCCACATTCCCACTTCCGACGGCCTTTAGCTTCGCCTGCTCGATCATCCCCTGTGACGGGTCCAACCCGACGACGGCAGCGCCTTTTCCAGCGCAACATAACGCCAGATTGCCCGTGCCTGTGCCGATGTCCAGAATCCGTTTGCCCTGCCGCGCCCCCGCTGTTTCAGCCACGAAATCGAGAACTTCGCGGTATCTTGCGTAATAGGTGTTGGAGGATTCAACCGACGAGTCGTAGGTCGCCGCCCACGCGTCGAATTCCCAGGTTGCTTCTATGTCGGTCATACCGCCGAATCCGCCCTCCCCGCCTGCGCGATTAGCAGGCGGCTGTCTGACCAGAAGTCATCCGTGAACTCATCGTACCAGTCGCACAACTGGGGATGACTAGGTTCGAGCCAATCTGCATTGGTATGGTCAAGCCCGCTGCTCATGTGGCCGGAGCCTCCCGTTGATGGAATCATTCAATTCACTGCTTGTGTCTAACCCAGCACATCCAATCCCAGGTCCGCATAATGCTGATCATAGGCAAACACGCGGCGAGTCCTGAGAAGCCTCATCACTTCGAGTCCCGCACAGTCTGTAAGACTCGGCCCGCCTTTGCCTGGGATGGCCAGCATTGCGCCGAGCGCTGTGGCGTACATTACCTGTTCCACCCAGTGGATTCTCACCACAGGCAGGTTATCATCGACAAAACGGCGGACAACGTCAGTGCCGAGCCTGTTGTGAAACAGAGCCAGGGTCTCTGTGAGAGCGAAGCTCGACGTCCACAACTCCTCTTTGTCGCGCAGAAGTCTCTGCCACGTGGCTGCGGCCGTTTGATGGTTGGCGTCCGACGAATCGACTATCGCACAAAACGCTGAGGTATCGAGGTAGACGCTCATTGTTGATAGGCCTGCGTCAGATAGTCGTCGTGGCGAACCGAAACGTCTGCATCACCCGAAGTGGCGTAGCCGACTGCTGCAATGGCCCGGGCACGAGTCTCGTCAATCTTCGGCTCACTGGCCAGGTAAGCGTCCACAGACCTCCGAACCAATTCGGAAAGCGAAATCCCCTGCTCTTTCGCCCGTCGTTTCAGCACCTCGGACTGGGATTCCTTTAGCTGTATGATCTTACGAACCATTGTTGTTGCCTCTGATATCATTATGCCATGTGAACTGATATCATTATACCCTACTCGACGCTGTTGTGTTGAGTATTCTGGTATGGCAATGTGAGTTTTCTCACGGTCTGCAAGTCTACCTGATATTCAAATCCGTTCCATCACGAATGCATGCGCCCGCTTCAGTGACGCCCAGCACCTCAGCATGATACCCCTCCCTCCGCACAGCCAAATTCCCACACGTCGGGCAATATGTGTTTTCGCCGGTCTCGCTCGCGATGTTGCCGAGATAGACGAACTCCAGCCCGCACTCTTTGCCTATCTTGACGGCGGCTTCGAGGGTTTCCGGCGGCGTCGGGGGTATGTGAGACAGTTCGCCGTAAGGGAAGAACCGCGTGACGTGCCAGGGGGTCTTCTCCCCCAGCCTATCGACGATCCACTGGGCTGTCTTTCGCAGATTATCGTCCGAATCGTTCCAGCCGGGGATGATATTGGTCACACATTCGACATGCATCCCCCACTCCACCTTCGCACGGACTGCAACGTCCAGCACGCCCTGTACTGACGGTATCTTGATCAGTTCCCTGTAGAAATGATCGTCCATGCTCTTGATATCAACGCGATAGACGTCCAGATACGGCCCGATCAGGTCCAGATGCTCGGGAGTGGCATACCCATTTGTGACATAGACTGTGTAGATCCCGGCATCCTTGCAGAGCCTGGCGCAATCGAGAGTGTAGTTGAGCCAGATTCCCGGCTCGTTATATGTCCACGCGACTCCCTCACAAGCGTGCGCCTTCGCGAGGCTCACGAGCTTCTCGGGCGTCACCCCGGTCTCGCAACACTCGGCCCCCGATTCCACCGCATCGGCAAACGCAATCTGCCAGTTTTGGCAGAATACGCACCTGAAGTTGCACCCCAGCGTCCCGACCGAGAGCGCACGGCTGCCGGGTTTGAAGTGGAACACGGGTTTCTTCTCTATGGGATCGCCAGCGGAGGAGGAAATCACGCCATATATGGTCGTATACAGCGTGCCTTCGTGGTTGACTATCGTTCGGCAATACCCCACCCCACCCCGTGGTATCGGGCACCTGCGCTGGCATATATTGCACCGAGCCTTGCCCTCCCCGAGACTTTCGGAAAGCAATGCTTCCTTCAGCGCGCCGGCTGCGCATAGCGCATCCAATTTGTCCTTTATATTATGCTGGGCCACCAGTCGACTCCTTTCCCATTAAAGTGGGCGTTTCCGCAAGGGTCATACACTACATACCGAACTTCCAAGCGCCGATAATATACCTCAGAGGGACCTATGAAGAAAACGAATACGTTTCGCGTATCTGAGCGCTGGATCATTGCCGTGCTTGTGCTCACCGCGGTTTACTACACCATGATACACCCGGGCAGTGAGACTGCCGCGGCGCTGTGCGTCGCGCTGCTGGTCGGCTGGACGCAAGCGTCCGGCTCCGATGTCCCAGCCGGCGAATCGGGCAATCCAGCGCATAGATTATCCTCTATCAATGACTTGATCGAGCAGTCGCCGGATACCTCCGTGGCTATCGAGGAACTTTGCCGCGTGTCCTGCGAATCGGTCGGCGCGAGCAGGGTAACACTGTGGTCCGTTGAACGTGAAACAGGTACGGTGCGCCTGCGCGCGTCGTATCCGAGAGGCGCCGACTTCGGTGAGACGGCTGCGATAGCGCCTTGCGACAGCGCCTCCGCGGTGTTCAGGCGGATGGCTGAGGGGGGCGCGTCCTGTGCGTATACACGGCCCGAGATCGGCCACGTCTTTGAAAGCCTCCTTGCGACCGACACTCGCAGCGTCGTCGTTCTTCCCGTCCCCTGCTCCACCAAGTCCGTGAAGCCGGTTGCTCTGTTTGAGTTTAGGCAGTCCGATGCGACTATCCCGGATGACGCGACATATCCATGCCTGCCTCTGGGCCTTGCGTTCACCGCCGCGCGGGATGCCTCGTCAAGAGAACTCATCAAACAAGAACTGAGCAAACTCAATGCGATCTCGCGCATCATGTCCGACGTCGGTCCGCAGGCTCGGCTATCGGACGTCAGGGAAGATGTGATGAACGCCGTGGGGACCATTTTGGGCACACCCCTCGTGGAACTGATGACTATCGATCCGTTCACGGGAGAGGTCGATTGCGGCCGCACGCCCGAAGTGACGGATACCATGCACGACGCGTTCATGGTTCTCGGCGAGAGCATACTGACCGATCGGACGTCCGAGACCACTTTTGTTTTGGAGCTTTCTGCGACCGCCCTGGACGGTAATGATACCTGCAGGGTCATGTATGAAGCGGGCATCCGCGGTGTGATCGGACACCCCATAAGATCAAACGTAGGGATCAGTGGCGCACTGGTCGCATACTACACGACTCAACAGGGCGCCAGGGAAAACGAACATCTCATGGAGACGATCGCGATGCAGGCTGCCGCGACACTGTCGTGCGCGCTGGCGATAGAGCAGTCCAGCTCCTTGCTGGATGATCTTGCCGGCGAATATCAGGAGTTGTCCGTTCAAGCGTCTGTCGATGGCCTTACCGGTCTGGTGAACCACCGAATATTCCACCAAAAGCTCGGCGAGTTCTGCAGGTCGCGCTCAGTAAAGCCCCGGGCCGCGTTTTGCCTGGTGATGGCCGACGTGGACCATTTCAAGGTCTACAATGATACCCACGGGCACCAGATGGGCGATATGGTCCTGCGCAGCGTTGCGCGGGTGCTGTCCTCGGGGCTCAGGCAGACCGACTTCGCCGCGCGCTATGGCGGCGAGGAGTTTGCGCTTGTGATCAAGGGTGTCGACAAATCCGTCGCGCTGTCGATAGCCGACCGCGTCCGGCGCTCGGTTTCGGACAAGTGCGAGTCCCTGGGCAATGTCACGATCAGCATGGGGCTAGCCGAGTTCCCGACCGACGGCGCATCGCCCCGTGAGATAATCGAGAGGGCGGATAAAGCTCTCTATCGCGCCAAGGCCGAGGGGCGAAACCGGGTGGTCGCCTGGGGCAGTGCCACCTCCCAAGAAGCCGACGACGATGCGTCCGTTGGCGAACCCGGCGAGGTGTCTCGCAGCATTCTAGTCGTCGAGGATCCGCGGCAAAGCCAATCGAAACTGTCCAACGCTCTCAAGAAACACCCGGAGTACACAGTGGAGCAGGTGGCCGACATCGGGGATGTCGTGAACGTCCTGCGCACACGTTCGTTTGATGTGACACTGGTCGCCGCGGAGACCCTGCCAGATGGTGAGGTGGAAGGTCTGGAAGACATTTCCCAAATCCATCCGCGCATGCTGACTATCTTGGTCACGTCCGATTTGGCCCTACAGCGGAATCGGGATGCGATGCGATGCGGCGCATACGATATAGTGGTTAGGCCGTTCACTCCGGCCCAGCTTCTGCTTGCCATAGAGCGCAACATGGAGCGGCGGCGTCTGGAACGACGCAGGCTGACCGCGCGAGGCAAAAACGTACTCATGCAGGCCGTGGACGCGCTCGTTGCCGCGGTGGACTCCAGAGACCACTTCACCGTGGGTCATTCTCATCGCGTCACGGAGCTTGCTCTTGGCATAGCCGATGATCTCAACCTGGCTCAGGAAGACTTCGCCGCGCTTGAATGGGCGGCCAAACTCCACAATATCGGCAGACTGGCTCTGCCTGACAGCGCGCTGAACAAAGGAACCGCGCTCGATGACGAAGAGTGGGCCGCAATGCGCCGGCACCCCATACTCGGCAGCCGAATAGTCGGAGCGATAGACGAGCTTGCCTATGTCAGCACGATCATCAGGCATCACCACGAGCGCCTCGACGGCACAGGTTATCCGGACGGTCTGCGTGGGGCGGCGATCCCATATCTATCAAAGGTGATAGCCGTCGCCGACGCTTACGCGGCCATGACCTCCGACAGATCGTTCCGAGGGCGGATGACGCCGGACGAGGCCATGAGAGAACTCACGAACTGCGCCGGTAAGCACTACGATCCCGATGTGGTTGAAGCGCTGCGCGCCCACTTGGCGGGTACTAAAGTGTTGAGCCTTCGGGTAAATGCCGAGGCAGCCTAGCTTCGCAGCCCAACGGGGGTCTTTCGGGACTTCAGTCCCGAAAGCATGTGGAGGTACTCGGACTTCACTGCACGTATCGGGACTGAAGTCCCGATACACCGGTTGCGGGGTCATCCAACCTGCAACTCTCTATTCTTCCCGGAGCGCGGCCTTTTCCAGAACGCCTTCAACCATGTAGATCGGCGCCTTGGCTCGCAGGCTGAGCGCAATCGCATCGCTGGGGCGGCTGTCTATGTCTATTACCTTGCCGCCCTGATTGATGGTGACTTTTGCGTAGTAGGTGTTGTTCCACAGGTCATCGATCAATATGCGTTCGACGGCTGCTCCGAGTTTGTTGATGACGTTAAGCAGCAAGTCGTGCGTGATCGGCCGATCGGCTGAAGCGCCCTCCAAGGCAAGCGAAATCGCCATCGCCTCGAACTTCCCGATCCATATCAGCACGGACCGCCCGATGCCATCCCTGAGCAGAACGAAGAAGTTCGTGGTCTGGTTAGCGCCTTGTTCCTTATGTTCGTAGACCCCCATAACCTTGACTTCCTTCTCCTCAAGGTTGAGTGCTTCTTCGGGGGATCCTTCGTCTCGCTCCAGCGGGCCTCTGAACAGGTTATCCTCGGGCAGATCCTCATCTTCGAATCTGAACTCTTCCGCCAATGTAACGCAGCCCTTTCTTTACTGACTCCTTACCCGACCCACAGCTTCCTCTAATCCGTGTCGTTCTTGATAGTCTTATCCACGATCTGCAAGAATTCCTTGTTGGATTTCGTGTGCTTTAGACGGTCGATGAGAAGCTCGGTTGCTTCCGCCATATCGAGGGCCGCCAACAGCTTGTGCAACTGCCAGACCCGCTTGAGCGTGTCCTCGTCAAAAAGCAGTTCATCGTGTCGAGTCCCCGACCTCTTGGCATCGATAGCCGGGAATATACGGCGTTCGGCCAGGTTGCGGTCCAAGACCAGTTCCATGTTGCCGGTGGCCTTGAACTCTTCGAAAATCGCGTCGTCCATGCGGCTGCCGGTCTCGACCAGCGCCGTCCCGATGACGGTCAGGCTGCCACCCTCCTCGATGTTGCGCGCCGCGCCGATGAACCGCTTGGGTCTGTAGAGCGCGCTCGGGTCCAAACCACCCGAAAGCGTTCGGCCGCTGGGGTTCACGGTGAGGTTCGATGCCCGCGACAGGCGGGTGATGCTGTCCAATAGAACGACTACATCCTTGCCGGACTCCACAAGCCGCTTACTCATCTCAAGGATCATATCAGCGACACGCATGTGGTTCTCGGGCAGCTCGTCGAACGTCGAGCTGACAACCATCCCATTGACCGATCGCCTGATGTCGGTAACTTCCTCGGGCCGTTCATCGATCAATAGCACGATCAATACCACCTCCGGATAGTTGGTGGTGATGCTGTTGGCAATCATCTTGAGAAGCGTCGTCTTGCCCGCCTTGGGGGGAGCCACAATCAGGCCCCTCTGTCCCTTGCCGATCGGCGCGATCAGGTCGATAAGCCTGGCCGAGATGTTGTCAGCCCGAGTCTCCAGCACGAGTTGCTCATCGGGGTAGATCGGGGTCAGGTCATCGAAGTGCTTGCGAGCCCTGGCTGAGTCGGGATTTTCGTTGTTGACGGCCTGAACGCGGAGCAGGCTGTAATACTTCTCCGAATCCTTCGGAGGTCTCACCTGCCCGGACACGAGATCGCCGGTTTTCAGGCCGAACCGCTTGATCTGGGACTGGGACACATAGACATCGGTGATAGTGGGCGAGAAGTTAGTATGCCTCAAGAATCCCCAGCCGTCCTGCAGAATCTCCAGCACTCCCTGGTCGAAGATGAGCCCGCTTCTTTCCGCGAACGCCTTCAGGATACCAAAGACCAGGTCCTGCCGCTTTGCGTGGCCGTTTTCGATGCCCAGGTCAGTGGCAAGCGTCTCCAGTTCTTCTATTGATTTCTTTTCAAGTTCAGAAAGTTCCAAGGGCTCCAATTCTGTTCACCTCTTTGGGAATGACCACGCGCTCGTCTGATGGGATCTTCCACGTGGATATGTACCATGCCGGCACGGCATACCAACGCATGCATACGCAGCAAGCTAGTGTTGGAATCTACATGTTGATGGAGGGTATACACCCGCGAGAATCTGGTAGACATCTATGAGGATTGCGAGTCTGCTACTATTATAGGGCTGTTACCAACTTTTGTCTACCCCTTAAACAATAAATAGAAAATATTCGTCAGCTAGTTATTTAACCGAAGGGTCCCAATGAAGGGCAGGTTCCTGAATCGGCCTTCGTGGTCGAGTCCGTAACCGACAACAAACTCGTCCTCTATTTCAAAGCCGCAGTAGTCGATATTCACAGTCACGCGCCGCCTGTTGGGCTTGTCGAGCAATGCGCACACCTTCACGCTGGCCGCGCCGCGAGCATGGAGGTTCTCGGCAAGATAGCTCATTCTCAGCGTCCAGCCGGTGTCCACGATATCCTCCACGATCAGGACATCCCTACCCCGAACGTCGACGGTCGTATCCTTGAGAATGCGCACCACGCCGGACGTATCGGTGTCACCGCCATAGCTGGACAATGCAACGAAATCATAATCCACCGCGAGGTCGATCTCGCGTATCAGATCGGCCAGAAACACCGCCGAACCCTTGAGTATCCCCAGCAAGAACAGCGGCCTGCCGGCATAGTCGTGAGT
>Ga0209777_10009752_pt1 | contig 10294 bp, 6 predicted proteins | sample FrelakmetHBP12HB_FD_187147 | JGI IMG/M metagenome (GOLD analysis project Ga0209777, IMG submission 187147) | Freshwater lake sediment microbial communities from the University of Notre Dame, USA, for methane emissions studies -HBP12 HB (SPAdes)... | ecosystem: Environmental > Aquatic >... | reverse complement strand
CAATCTTGCCGCTCATAGTTACATCAACAGAATTAATAGCTTGCGCGGTTTGGGAGATTACAACAGAGGCCGCAAACGAGGAATCAAAAGTGGAAGCCTGAACATTGTTCATTGTTATTGTATTTCCGGACAGACCATTTATTAATGTGCTGTTTTTCTCCGCGTGAACATTTCCGCGCACAGAAAATTCCCCCCATTTATCAACATCGCCTTGGAACTTAATTTCCGCTTCCTGTGGCTCCAGAGCAATACGAGCATAAATTTTGCGCACATATGACATATTGCGATTATTTTCCCGCACAATCAATTTTCCCCGGTGCACTACTGCGACCAGACCGGGCGCAACTGACTGTACCGACGAAATAACCGAGGTAACATTTTCCAGAATTTCTGCAGGAGTTGAAGTCTTGTCTTTTACCGCCCTTTGTTGGGGCATTTCCGCAATGTCCACGATAATGTCAGGCTCTTCAAACTTTACTTTTGCGATTCTGACTTTTCCGATGAGCAGCGGCAATATTTGGGGATAAATGTTTACGGATTCCGCCCGGATAAATGTTCCTGCGGGAATATTTATGTTCACCTGATTCAGAGCAAGGCCGGGACGGGGGAAAATCGAAAGACCGGCACGCTCAAATTTAACAACATCGCCCATCTGCTGTGTAATTACGGCTCCGATCCTTTTTTGCATGGGCTCGGAATTGATGTAAAGGGAGGCCAGCAAAAGCCCGATAGCAATAAAGACAAGAACGATTCTAACCGGCCATACAAACCATAGCTGTAATTTTTTGTTTTTCTTCTTCATCTAACAAAACGCATAAATCTAATTAAGACAAATAGATATTTGTCAATAACTTTTATGCAAAAAACAAAGGAGTCAGCCTCCCCTTGACTGTTGAGAAACAATGGTTAATGAAGGAATTCTGAATCCCGCGGACTTGTATTTTTATTTTGGGCGATTATCCAACGCACAAAATAAGCCATATATAAAGGAGATAATCACCTATTAATAACCAGAGGGACTCCACAATAAAGGCGTGAGCGGGGCCACCACTGGCACACAGCGACGCGCAGCCGTATTTCTTCCCGCGACGTTTAAGTTCATTGATCATGGTGATGATCAGTCTTGCTCCCGTAGCTCCAACCGGATGACCCATGCTGATCCCGGAACCAACGGCGTTAATCTTGTCCAGGCTGATCTTCAATTCGCGGTTGCAGCCGATGACTTGGGCGGCAAACGCTTCATTGAATTCCCAGTAATCGATTTGATCCTGTTTCAGGCCGGCAAATTTCAAAGCATTGCGTACGGCCGGAACGACACCCATGCCCATTATACGCGGCTCGACGGAACCGGGGGCGGAAGCAACTACTTTGGCAATGGGTTTGACGCCCAATTTTTTAGCGGTTTCGGCAGCCATCATAATCATACAGGAACCAGCGTCATTCAGACCGGAGGCATTGCCTGCGGTGACAGTGCCGTCTTTTTTGAAAGCTGGCTTGAGTTTACCCAGTGCTTCCATGTTTGTGTCAGCCCTCGGATGTTCGTCGGTGTCAAACATAGCCGGGCCTTTTTTGGTTTTGATTTCTACCGGGATGATTTCATTTTTGAACAAGCCCTTTTTGATTGCCTCGCAGGCGCGTTGATGGCTCATCAGCGCCCATTCATCCTGTTCCTGGCGCGAAATTTTATACTGATCGGCAATATTATCCGCCGTGATACCCATGTGATAGCCCAGTAGCGCATCGACCAGACCGCCGATCATCAAACTATCCTGAATTTTTTCTCCATCAGCCAGACGATAACCTTTGCGGGCACCAAACAATAAATAAGGCGCATTGCTCATGCTTTCGACACCGACTATAGCGCCGACATCAATTTTCCCCAGCATAATTTCCTGAGACAACAATTCGGACCCACGCATGGAAGAAGCGCACTGCTGATGTACGGTAAACGCAAATGACTCAATAGGAAGCTCCGCTCCCAGAGCAATATGCCTGGCGGTATTTCCCGGTGCGCCGGCCTGATTACATTGGCCGGCTACGACTTCCTGAATAATGTTTTTATCGATTCCCGCTTTTGCAATTGCACCTTTTAAGGCCGTGACGCCTAACTGAACGGGACTGAGACCCGAAAGCGATCCCATGTAATCTCCAATTGCTGTTCTGGCACCACTGACAATAACTACTTCTCTCATAATTATTCCTTTCGTTTTTAAATTTTTATTTTAGTTCATCCTATCTTAAGATGAATTTCCTCAACAAGTTACTCATACGCTCGCCCCTGAAGACACTATAGTCCATAATTTATTTATATCAATTTATTCTATTCCGCTTCCGCTAGTATGAACGATTAAGACCTTGGGTATCCAATGGCAAATAAATACTTCCATATCCTATTTAAGGCCGCTTTATTTATCGTAGGCTGTCAAACTAGGCAAGTTTTATTTTTATTCTATATAAAACCAATAAAAATTGGCTAACTGCTGCTAGTTTCCACAGTTTCTTTAGGCAAAGATGCAGAAAAATGTCACCAGCAATATTATTTTTCGCTCAAACCATAATATTCAATCCCTAGTTACTGGATCAAAAACAGCATGCGCTATTCGAGCACTAATTAATTGAAATATCTATGAAAAAAATTATTCGATTAAATATATTTTGTCTAGAAATTCAGGCTCTGATAATTTGATTTTTTGATATTTCCTGCTTGATATTAACAATACTAGATGATATGAAATCATAATTTTAAATTTCATTTTATTAACCTTTGGAACAAAAGATTCGTGTACTAAATTGCGGAACAACGGCTGCAACTTCGGCCGCAACTTTCAGAGATAATACAATTAAGGAGGTAATTGCACTTGGAAGCAAGATTTTGGCACAATAACTACGATTATAATGTCCCTACTTCAATTCGTTATCCAAAATTTCCTATCCAGAATTTAGTTCATCTGGCGGCCGCTCAGTATCCCCACAAAGCAGCTTTGGATTTCTACGGCACAGAACTATCCAACAGCCAGATTCGCACCCAGATGCTTCGTATGGCTAATGCGCTGGTGAGCCTCGGTATTAAAAAAGGTGACCGCGTCGGCATCGCCTTGCCCAACTGTCCTCAATATATTATTGCTTATTACGCTATACTTTCGGCAGGCGCTATTGTCGTGAATATGAACCCTCTTTATACCCATGATGAGCTCAAGTTTATGGTGGAAAACACCGGCATGAAAATGCTTTTTACTTTTGACATGGTGCTGCCGACTATGGGTAAGCTGGCCAAAGATCTCGGCTTTAAACTGATAGTGACAAAGGTAACTGATTATATCAATGGTTTTGGTGTCAGCAGAGCCAAAGATATGGCTTTGGACAAAGGTTGGCACCATTTCTCCGATTTGCTCGATAAATCCACAGATACTCGCCTGCCGCGAGTTGATTTTTCTCCTGGTGATGACGCTCTCATCCAGTTTACGGGTGGGACCACCGGATTGCCTAAGGGGGCAGTCCTCACGCACGCCAATGTTGTTGCCTCAGCCTTCAGCGCATCTCTCTGGGGCAATTCCACAGTTACTTATGCTCCCTATGAGAAGCGAACAGTTATGTGCATTATTCCCTATTTCCATATCTATGCTAATGTCTGCTGTCTGAATTGGGGATTTATCAGCATGGCCACTCAGATTCTGATGCCCAAGTTTGACATGGATGAATTGCTGGCCACTATAGCCCGAATTGAACGGTTTACCTTTTTCCCGACAGTGCCGACCATGATTACCGCATTAGTCAATCACCCCAAAGCCGGAGAACTGAAGCTGGCCGAAAAAATCGGTTATTTCAATTCCGGCGGCGCGCCTATGCCTGTGGAACTTATTCAGCAGGTAAAGGATCTGGGGATTTTCTTCTCTGAGGGTTGGGGTATGAGCGAGACGACCTCTCTGGGTATAAGCAATCCCGGGCTGAAACACAAGACCGGCGCCATTGGTGTTCCTATTATGGATAATGATGTAAAGCTGGTCAGTGTGGAAAATGGCGTTGATGAAGTGAAACGGGGTGAGCCGGGTGAAATTCTCATCAAAGGGCCGACGGTAATGAGGGGTTACTGGAATAATCCGGAAGAAACCGCCAATCAGCTTACCGATGGCTGGCTCCATACAGGTGACGTAGGCCAGATGGATGAAGACGGTTACATCTATATCGTTGACCGGAAAAAAGACATGATCATTGCCGGTGGGTTTAATATTTACCCGCGCGAAGTGGATGAAGTCCTCTATCAGCATCCTAAAGTGGCTGAAGGCGTTACTGTGGGCATACCCGACGCCTACCGGGGCGAAACTGTAAAAGTATTTATAGTTTTGAAGCCTGGTGAAAAAGCAACAGACAAAGATATTATCGAATTCTGCAAACAGAAACTCGCTGCCTATAAGGTGCCCAAAATTGTCGAGTTCAGAGATGCTATACCTAAATCGGCGGTGGGGAAGATTTTGCGTAAAGTCCTGCGTGATGAGGAAATTGCCAAAAGCAAAAGCAAAAAATAATGACCTGGGCGTATGTGTAGGCAAGCTTTCATAATGGTTGAGCCGATAATCACGCGCTATTCATGGATAGTAGTTATTTTACGAATTCAGTATTTGGTTTTCATTCTGCCGGTTATGACAGAATGATATTTATAAGCAGTAAAAAAATCAAAAAGGAGGGGATAATAGGTTTGCAGTAGTGATAGTGCGTCAGGTGTAATGAAATGATTTATAAATTTGCAAAAAATTATAATGATTAAGGAGGGGATTACATGTCTGAAGTAACGAATGGAACTATTGTTGACCCTGCAAAATACAGGGGAAAAGTGTTGGGGGCGGCCATTGCCGGATACGCCTTTGACGGTTTTGATATCATGGTTTATGCTCTGACCGTGCCGGTGTTGTTCAAAGACTGGTTTGCACAAGGATTCAACATAGTGCAGGCCGGCGCTATCGGCACGGCCATGTTGATCGGCATGAGCCTCGGCGGCTATATCTTTGGGCCGATTGCCGACAAATTCGGCCGTAGAAAAGCTATGATCTGGAATCTTGCCTTTTTCGGTATTACCACCGGTCTGACCGCTTTTGCCCAGGATTATATCCAGTTGGGCGCACTGCGGTTCCTGGCCGGACTTGGACTGGGCGCCGAATACGCGCTGGGCGGAACAATGGCAGCGGAGTTCTTTCCGCCGGAGAAACGCGGCAAGCTGAGCTCCTGGGTACAGAATGGTTGGCCCATCGGTTTTGGCGCCGCCATTGTTGCCCAGTATTTCATGCAGCCGATCTGGGGCTGGCGTTCTCTTTATCTCCTCGGCGCATCGGCAGTTTTGGTTTCCATTTATATCGCGATTTTCGTACCCGAATCACCCGTCTGGCTGAAGGCACAGGAAGCTAAGAAGAAGGGTGTCGCTGCTGCCGGAGCGCCCGCGGTGAATACGCGTGATCTTTTCAAAAGGGCCAATTTCCCGTCATTTCTTACTGTCAGCTTATTCTTTATCTGTCTGCTGACCGTCTACTGGGCGGTCAATACCTGGCTGCCTACTATTCTGGCCAGAGAAAGAGGGATGAGCCCGAAGGCATTAGCCAACTTCCTGGTTATTTTGCAGTTTATGGCTGTTGCTGCCTATTTCATAGGCGGCATTCTCGCGGATAAATTCGGCAAACGCAACACGACGGCCGTTTGCGCGTTTCTTTCGGCTATAACGGGAGTCCTCTGGCTGGGCTTCAAATGGGATGATAATGTTTTCTATGCATTGGGAGTTCTTGCCTGGTCAATCCCATCTGTTGTCTGGGCGGTGGCGATAGGCCTCTCCGTCGAGCAGTTTCCCACCAACATCCGCGCGGTGGGCTTTGCCAGCGCCTTTTCCACAGGCCGTTTAGTAGCAACAGTTGTGCCGATTGCCATGGCTGCCGTAGCGATAAAAGTCCCTCTGACACTGGTTATGGCCGGTGTGTGTGTTTTTTATCTCATCGCTATGTTTGCCATTCTCTTAATGAAAGAGACAAAAGCCGCATTATAATGATCTGATTTTAATCAGACAACCGTAGTTATTTACGGGTCTGAAGGGAAAAGATCTTCAGACCCGTAAAAAATCATTTTTCAATATTGATACTGACAAAGTGTCAGGTGTAATGGAATGATTTATAAATTTGTAAAAAATTATAATGATTAAGGAGGGGATTACATGTCTGAAGTAACGAAGGGAACTATTGTTAACCCTGCAAAATACAGGGGAAAAGTGCTAGGGGCGGCCATTGCCGGATACGCCTTTGACGGTTTTGATATCATGGTTTTTGCCCTGACCGTGCCGGTGTTGTTCAAAGAATGGGCCGGAGTAGGATTTAACATGGTGCAGGTCGGTTTCGTTGCCACCGCCATGTTGATCGGTATGAGCCTCGGCGGCTATATATTTGGCCCGATTGCCGACAAATTCGGCCGCAAAAAAGGTTTGATTTACTGTATTGCCTTTTTCGGTATTACTACCGGTCTGACTGCTTTTGCCCAGGATTATATTCAGTTGGCCGCACTGCGGTTCCTGGCCGGACTCGGACTGGGCGCCGAATACGCGCTGGGTGGAACAATAGCAGCAGAGTTCTTCCCGCCGGAGAAACGCGGCAAACTGAGCTCCTGGGTACAACAGGGTTGGCCCATCGGTTTTGGCGCCGCCATTATTGCCCAATATTTCATGATGCCGATCTGGGGTTGGCGTTCTCTTTATCTCCTCGGCACCGCGGCAGTTTTAGTTTCTATCTATATCGCGATCTTCGTACCCGAATCACCCGTCTGGCTGAAAGCACAGCAAGATAAGAAGAAGGGTATTGTTGTCGCCGGACCACCTTCAGCAAAATTGTCCGATCTTTTCCGGGGCACTAACCTGCCGGCCTTTCTCACTGTCTCCTTATTTTTTATCTGTATGCTGACTACCTACTGGGCGGTCAATACCTGGCTTCCCACCATTCTGGCCAGGGAAAGAGGCATGAGCCCGAAAGCGTTTTCCAGCTTCCTGATATTTCTGCAGTTTGCAGCTGTCATCGCCTTTTTTATTGGCGGTGTTATCGCGGATAAATTCGGCAAACGCGTCACGATGGCCGTCTTCGCGTTTCTATCTGCGGTAACATTATTCGCCTGGTTGGGCCTCCAATGGGATGATAAGATTTTCTGGATATTGGGAACCCTTAACTGGGGCTGCGCATCGGTCGTCTGGGCTGTAGCGATGGGTCTTACTGTTGAGCAGTTTCCCACTAATATCCGCGCCGTGGGCTTTGCCAGTGCCTTTTCGACAGGACGTTTGTTAGTAACGCTCGTACCTATCGCCATGGGTGCAGTAGCTATGAAAATCGGTCTGACAACAGTTATGGCCGCTGTGTCCGTATTCTATTTCATTGCCCTGATTGCTATTCTCTTAATGAAAGAGACAAAGGCCGCATTATGATGATCTGATTTTAATCAGACAACCGTAGTTATTTACAGGGCTAAAGGGAAAAGACCTTCAGCCCTGTAAATAAAAAATCATTTCCCAATATTTATGGACATCCCCCACTCCCTACTTAATCTATTTCGCAGAGGGTGGGGGATTTTTTTGTGGAGATCTTTCACCTTTGGAAGTTTGCGCTAATGTACATAAAAATTAGCACAGATTAGTGAAGCAATAAGACCATGCGCCCAGATAAATGGCATACCCTCATCTTTATAACATTGATATTCAATTCCACGTTATTCACTTTCATGAAAGCATTTTACACCTCATAGCTTTTTTCTAATAAGAAAATTGCAAAATGCGATAAATCATATAATAATATTATTTGATTATTTTACTCACCATTTGTCAATAATTTTTAAGTAGTTTGATTGATAAGCGGCCCGTGAGTTGTGTCTCGTCTTAAATTTGTTTTGACATCTCCAAACCATTCTTCTATGTTGTTCTTACAAGAATCATTAAGGAGAAAATTATGTTCAAAACAAGAATGACTCAGATGTTCGGAATTGAGTATCCGATTATGCTCGCCGGAATGAACTGGATTACGGAACCGAAACTGGTATCGGCAGTATGCAATGCCGGAGGTTTAGGCATACTGGCTATAGCGCGATGCACTCCGAAAGAAACGAAAGAAAATATCCGCCAGTTAAAAGATATGACCGATAAACCCTTCGGGATAAACCAGATTTTGGTTGGCCCCGGGGCAAAGGAAAACATTACCGTGGCTATCGAGGAAAAAGTGCCAATAATCAATTATTCACTGGGTAAGCCCTGGTTTGTCAACGATGTGCACGCCTACGGCGGCAAGGTTGTCGGAACTATAGCCATCGCCAAACATGCCACGAAGGCAGTACAGTTGGGCTGTGATGCTCTGGTGGTAACGGGTCATGAAGCGGCGGCGCACGGCGCGGCGGCTACCTCCATGGTTCTGATTCCTCTCGTGGCCAGCATGGTGAAGGTGCCAATAATTGCGGCGGGAGGATTTTACGACGGCCGGGGGTTAGCGGCGGCGTTGGCTTTAGGGGCGGATGGCATTTCTATGGGTAGCCGCTTTATGGTAGTCCAGGAAAGCATGGTGCACGAAAACTTCAAACGTCTATGCATTGCGGCAACGGAACAAGATACTCTCTACGATAATGTGTTTGACGGAATGGACGGCCGTGTGTTGAAAACAAAGGAAGCCGAAGCAATGATGAAGCACGGTTTTCCGCTCATCGAAGCCATCAAGGGAGCGCTTCTGATCAAACGCTTGATGAATTTATCCTTTTCGAAATTTATGGGTGTCAGCCTGGAGATGCTAAGGGCTGAAGAGGGGCATCCTCTCATGGTACTCGCTCGTCAGGCTGTGGGAAATATGAAGCATCTGAAGGCTCTGAACGAAGGCGATGTGGAAGGCGGCATCCTTTTTGCCGGCCAGTGTTGCGGCGGCATTACGGATATACCCACTACAAAAGAACTTATGAGCCGCATTATCAGCGAGGCGGAAGCGACCCTGGCTAAACTAAATACACTGAAAGTGTAACGCCGGAAAAGAAAGCGATAAAATATGGAAAGTGCAGGTGTTTTCCCCTGCACTTTCCATTTAAACACATCACCCTACCCTTTTAGTTACTTTTCCCCCAAACGAAGCCTAAGTGCAAGATCATAAACCTTTTTTTTGGATATACCTGTTTGGCTTACAACTTCGGCCACCGCATCGCGCAATGATAACTGCTTATTCTTTGAAAATGACTTCAGTTTGTTTATTATTTCTTCATCCGTTAAAGTGACCGGTGCTTTTTGTTTACCCTGGATAATTATTGTAATCTCTCCCTTAAGTTTTGTTTTGCCGGCAATAAACTCCGATATTTTACCCCGTTTGATTTCTTCAAATATCTTGGTTAGCTCGCGCGCCATAACTATTTCTCTATCGCCCAACACTTCCCGTAAAGTTTTCAGCGAGTCGGAAAACCTCATGGGTGATTCATAAAAAACAATTGTTCTTTCCTCATCTTTCAGAGATTCCATAAATTTTCGTCTTTGATTTTCCCGGGCAGGCATAAATCCGCAAAACAAAAAACTATCTGCGCTAAAACCGGAAACGCTTAATGCTGTTATTACCGCGGATGGCCCCGGAATGGGAATAACCCTAATATTTTCAGTTTGAGCAAAACCTATCAGGTAATGACCGGGATCGGAAACGCAGGGAGTGCCCGCATCGGACACATAGGCCACCTTCATTCCGGAATATATTTTGGAAATGATCAGCTCGCTTTTTCCCTTTTCATTGTGCTCGTGCAAACTAATCAAGGGCGTTGATATTTTATAAGCATTAAGTAATTTCTTCGTATGGCGTGTGTCTTCGGCGGCAATAAGGTCAACTTCTTTCAATGTGCGGATTGCCCGCAGGGAAATATCTTCAAGATTTCCGATGGGCGTGGCAACAACATAAAGAATCCCTTTTTTTATACTTGCTCTTTCATCCATAAAAATCCGCACAAAATATATTTTTAAGTTGACATCTGAGGCTTGTTTAAGTTTAATAGCAAAACCACAGGATAATTACCACAATGAATAATAAAATTATATGATAAAACGTATATTAATTACCGGCGGCGCCGGATTTTTAGGCTCTCATCTTTGTGAGAGACTACTCAACGAAGATAACGACATTGTTTGCCTGGATAATTTTTATACGGGTAATAAAGATAATATAACCACTTTTTTGGCGAATCCGCATTTTGAGCTAATTCGCCATGATATAATCAATCCCGTTTATCTGGAAGTTGATGAAATATATAATCTGGCCTGTCCGGCGTCACCGGTACATTATCA
>Ga0209777_10009751_pt1 | contig 10295 bp, 15 predicted proteins | sample FrelakmetHBP12HB_FD_187147 | JGI IMG/M metagenome (GOLD analysis project Ga0209777, IMG submission 187147) | Freshwater lake sediment microbial communities from the University of Notre Dame, USA, for methane emissions studies -HBP12 HB (SPAdes)... | ecosystem: Environmental > Aquatic >... | reverse complement strand
TATGGATGTCTTTTATGCTTTAGCCCACAGATATGACATGCACATAGCTTGGGGTTTAGTAGAACGCGATAATGGGACTAAAAATTTGTATAATTCTCAAGTTCTGATGTGTCCTGATGGTTCCTTTGAAAGTTATCGCAAAATCTGTCGTTTCTCAACAGATTTCTTGTGGGCGTCTGAAGGACGAGCTAATCCTCCGATCAGAAAAATTAAAGTTAATGGGAAGACATATAAAGTGGGGCTTTTGATTTGCAGAGATATAAGAGATAAAAAAGATGATAACTGGAAGTCCTTCTACGAAAAAGGTGAATCAGATATTTGCTTGTTAAGTTCTTCTTGGGGGAAAGGGGCGTTCCCGGCAAATGCTTGGATGGATTTTGTGAAAGACAATGAAACTACCCTATGCATCTCCAACAGGTATGGCATTGAGACCCCCCATGATTTTGGAGATGGGGGAGTAGCAATCATTCATCCTGATGGAAAAGTTGATTGTGAAGGATTAATTTGGGGCAAGGACTGTATCGTTTATTCTGACGTTTAGAGGAAAATTCTAATGGCTGAAATTAAAAAAGTATGGCTAGTTGTTGATGCTTCTCCAGAATCCACAATAGAAGACGTTTTATTTGAAGCTGATTTCCCAAAGCTTGCTGATTACATGAGAGGCATTCCACGCGGAACTTGGGAAGATGAGCACACCTCCGTGTATCTCAACGAATCAGAAGCTACGGCTGATGCTAAGAAACGGCTCAAGAAGTCAACAAAAACCGCCTCTGTTGAAACTTATCGAAGAATCTAATTTTTTCTTTGCTTTTTCGCTTGTAACGGTGTAGTATGAATCTCTACTATGCCAATAAGCAAAGACTCTCAACTAACTTGTAATTTCTGTGGCCGTCCTAGAAACGAGGTAAAAAATCTCGTTGGGGCTCCGGACGGACCCCATATTTGCAACGGATGCATTGAAGAATCAGCTAAAGCTATTGCTGAAGCTGAAAGAAAAGCAGGGACTACCGCCGTTGTACCCCTTAAAAAACCTCGTGAAATTAACGCTTTACTGAATGAAATCGTTATAGGACAAGAAGATGCCAAAAAAGAAATGGCCGTAGCTGTTTATAAACACTACAGGCGTCGTGAAATCAGTAAAGACGGGGGAGTTATGCTAGAAGGGGAACGTGTAGAGATCGAAAAGTCTAATATCTTGCTGATGGGTCCTAGCGGGACAGGAAAAACTCTGCTTGCCAGAGCTATAGCTAGAATGCTGGATGTTCCTTTCTATGTAGCAGATTGTACTAGGCTAACTCAAGCGGGGTATGTGGGAGACGATGTAGAATCCGTTCTTCAAGGTTTAATAGCTGATGCTCAACAAAACTTAGAATGGGCACAATGGGGTATCATTTTTCTAGATGAATTTGATAAATTAGCTAGAAAATCTGGACGTAATGCTTCAGGTTACCGTGATGTAACTGGGGAAGGTGTCCAACAAGCCTTATTAAAGCTCATAGAAGGCTCCAAGGTGCCTGTCCCAAGGGGGATGGGAGCACGGGCGGGTCTAGCTCCCACAGACCCCTTTGATACGGCTAATGTCTTATTTATTGCGGCGGGGTCATTTGCTGGAATTGAAGAAGTAGTAGATCGAAGGCTCAACAGATCAACCGGCATAGGATTTGATAAAGATCATTCCAAAAAGAGAGATAAGACGGAAATTTACAAGCACGTCAAAACTGAAGACGTTGAGGAATTTGGGTTAATTCCAGAGATTGTAGGCCGTCTCCCTGTTCTTACTTCTACTTATGAGCTAACAAAAGAAGAACTAGTCCGTATTCTGATTGAACCCAAGAATGCTATTTGTAAGCAATTTAGGGCTCTATTTTCTCTCGATAACATTGATTTGCAGTTTGATTCTGAGGCGCTGCAACTTATTGCTGAGATAGCTCAAGAACGAACTACTGGAGCTAGGGCTTTGAGAACTATTATGGAAGAGATCTTGAAGCCTTATTCCTTTGAAGCCCCGGACAACAAGGATATTTCAACGATCAGGATTACCCCTGGAGCGGTGTCAAAGCCGGGAACAGCTCTAATTTTACGAAAAGCTATTGGGGTTGCCTAAGTTTCACTGATAGGATATGGAAAATTCTGATCTCTATGCCTTTTTAGAACGGAATGGAACAGTCTTTAACTTCCCCCTTTCTAATGAAGAGATCTATGTTAAAAATGAAGCTATCTATGTTAAAAATAAGGGATGGATTCATTACTCTAATTTATCAGTGGGGGACATAACTCAGTATGGAACAATAGTTCATATTGGGACAAAAACTAAAATATTCAAACCAAACCTCCTTACTTTATGGGATTGCATAAAAAATGAAGAATTGTTTTATTTTTTGCCCTAGGCATGAGCACTGCTTTAAAGGTTGTGGCTCGTTTCCAAACAGAACAAGCCAAACTAGCAAGATTAGAAGGACGTGAGTTAGTCCCCTTAGAAATATTTTCAGAACTAGTTGATAGCATCTCCTCTGTAAAAGGCCAACTAAAAGGGCTTGATGTGATGGAGCATTGGCTCCATACAATGAAGGACAAATGTATCCCTCCAAAAGAGGTTAAGTCTTGGTTAGATGCGTATCGAGAGAAAGTTACTGATATGAAAGACATCCTTGTTGATAGTGCCAAAAAGATTAAGCTGAGGACTGCTGCAACAACTACCGTTTCAGAAGAAACAGTCTTGTCACGTTTTGAAGAAGGCAAACCTGCTGATCCCACTAAGAACATGAGCCCTGAAGACGCTAAGAAATGGTGGGAAGAACATGCTAAAAATAAAGATAATTTCAAGGCATCTTCTGTACGTGTAGCTGTTCGATATTTAACTGCTGATCAAGACAAAACAGCACCCTCTAAAGTTGATAAGTACTTCAAGAGTGTGAAAGAAAAGAATCCCAGTTATACTGATGCTCAAGCTTGGGCTACTGCCTGGAGTATTTTTTGCCGTTCAAATCCTGGTTCTTCTTCGTGTCATCAGGATGAATATTTTGAAGGAAAATCAGCCTCTATTCGTAATGCTGGTTGGAGTTCAGCTATAGACACCATGAGCGTTTTGTTTGTAGAAGGGCGTAAACCAGTTGCTTTTAATATTGACACTATCAAAGAGATCAATACAACATTCATTCCCGTAATAGGAGATGATGGAGAAAAGCATGAGGCTAATCTGAATGTCATAGGGCATCAATACTCAGGTCCATTGACATATCAGCAAGAAAAAATGGGAATGCGTAGAGAAACTCGGGTAGATATTCAATATCCAGTAGACGAAGGTGGCTCTTCCAAATCTTCAGAACGAACAGCTTTTGCGGCTTTAGCCCAATTAGGCAAAAGAATGGGATTCAAAGTAGAACCAGTTCATCACGGTTATAAGCCTCAGACACGAAAAATATGAAAACCCTTACAGCAGAAAAGGTTGTTCGCCGTTATGTGACTTCTTCCCAAAAGTTACATGTAGTCAATAGCAAAAAAGATGCTAAAGCCTCAGAAACTTTAAAGAAAGTAAAGTTACAAGCACGTAATAAAGGGGACCTTGAAAGCGCCGTAAGATCTGCTGGTTATTATGCCCAAAAATTTGGTAAAACAATGTACGGCTATGCAGGGGATTCCTACGGGTGGAGCTTTTGGAGGGTCTCTTACAAGGAAAGCGATTACCTAAATCCTATTAATAACTCTGGAAGAGCTTTATTTTCTGTAACGCCTGATTTGACTGTTACTTGGCATGAAATTCAAACTCCCCACTCAGACAAAATCATCCCCTATTGAATTTTAATTTGCTTTTTCAAATAAGTATGGTGTATTCTTCATTGCATGACTTTACATAGCGGAACTATTTCTGGGATTCCATACAGTCTGTCACGTTACACTGATCTTCCTCTATCAAAATGGAGTTGGTTTGAATCTTGTTTAGAGTCTAAAAAGATGGTAGCATTTGACCCAAGGACGGCTGCTCCAGGGGTGTGGTCATTGGATCCAAAAGACACTCTAGGGTTAGTTTTTTGGACGAAGAACCCTAAGAACTTGATTCTAAACCGATCTTTGTTGAATCCTTACGACGTTATTATCCACATGACGGCTACGGGATGGTCAGAAATGGAAAAGGGAGTGCCTACCTTATTTGAGGCTGGAACTCTGCTTGTAGCGGCTTCTAAGCTCTTTGAAAAGGTATATTGGAGGTTTAGCCCCGTACCTCTTTTACCTCGAAAGGAATTGCTTCTACGGTTCCAACGCCTCTTGGCTTACGCTACTATAGCTAAGAGAGATCGCGTTTATGTTTCTTTCCTTCAATCTAATGATAAAATTCCTGAGACTCGTTCCCTTCAAGAACAATTTGATATACTGAACATGCTATCAGAAGAAGGAAAGGCTTTTGGAATAAGGGTTATCTTGTGCGCGGACAACCAAAATTTTATAAATTGGACGGGGAAGCTATTTCAAACTGACGTGTGTGTACATCCTGGAGATTTCAAAGGTAAAGTTCAATTAGAGAGTTGCGGTTGTGCTTTGATGGTTGATCCTTTTACGATAAATGAAGCGTGCGGTTGTTGTTGTGAGTACTGTTACGCTGCTGATAAGACTTTAGCTCTTCATCGAAGGAACACTACGTGCTAAACCTGTCTTAGAATTTAGGGATTGTTAATGCCTCCTCAAGTACAAATAGATTATTTAACTCCTGAGCAAGAACTAAAGGTTCAAGAGTACTATGATAAATTTTTCAAACAAGCTACTTGTACTGATCCCGCTGATAGGCAAAAGGCTGAGAAAGCGGCTTTACGATTAGCTGAGATTGGTGACCTGAAAGTTAGCGGGGTATTTTGGGTAGCTGCCCCAATTAGTGGAGAAGCTCTCAATAAGGATCTTTGGAATATTTTCAGAGATGTCCCCAATGATGCTCTCAGTAATGCCCTTATAAATCCTAGAGGTGTTCTTAATGATAATTTTAGTGATGCTTTCAGTTATGTTCTTAGAGATTTACTCTGGGACACACTCTGGAAGGTTACTAATGATGCCTTAGAAGCCACTCTTAGGAGTGCCCTTGATACTACTCTCAATAATATTCTCAATGAAGCTCTTTATACAGCTTTCCGTAAAGCTTTATGTACTATTTTTTGGGGTACTTCAAGTGATACCCTCAAGAATGCTTATTTTCATAAACTATGGAATTCTGGTTGGTTAGTTTTTTATATTTTTTGTAGAGATATCCTTGGTGTAGAATACAGTGAAAGATCTAAAGAAATACTTAATCTCTATGAAGAACTTTACGCATCATGCTTCGCTTTATGGTTCATACCTGGAACAGTTATTCTTTGTGAACACCCTAAGAAATGTGCAATTATAGATGGCAAATTAATAGATATTAAGTGGAGAGATTCTTTTACAGATTTCCATCTTGTTGAAAATTCTTTGGGGAAAAGTAGTCAAACTATTTGGGATCACATACAAAAGGATTTCTAACATGTTAAACCTCCCTATAGAATTAGAAGATGATTCCGAAGATCTTTCTGATGAAGAAATCAATAAAGCCATTCCTGTATCAAGCGTAGAGGCCATGATTAATGTTTTACGTGAAACAGTTTGCTCTCAATGTAGACAACCAATAGAGGTTAGATCTCAAGCTTTACGCCGTAGGGTTCCATTTCTTTATAGCCGCGTAAAAGTTTGTTGCGTTGAAGGGCATGAACAAGCGGTTATTTTCAGGGTTGATTGGCTTATAGAGTAAAGTTATGGCTAAATGTTACATGCTCGCTTGGGTTAAATTAATTGGCAACGAATTAATCGTTAATGATGTGGGATTTTATAGTCAAGGACCGGAAACAATCGCTCACGATTTTCATAAAGAAAGCCCCCTCACTGTGGCAATTTTCGAGGGTGAAAGTTATAATGCAGCACGTAAAAAGGCTTTTAGTTATGCTAATAGCATGAAAAGTCATAAATCTACACGTGGGCAACTTTATGCTTTTGCTGTAGAACCTCCATCAGAGCTTAAATAAACCTTCAATTATTTATCTATGGTTGGATATAATTAATCAAAAGGAATATTTTTTACTTGCATTAAACAATTAGTGGTGTAATATATAAGAGATTTGTGTTCTTTGAAAAGGTAAGTGGTTCTAAAGAAAAAACTTTCTTTAGGTAAAACCTTAAAAGTAAAAAAGTAGCACTATTTAATCCCGTAAAGGTTTTACGGGATTATTTTGATTAATGCAGCTTATGCCTCACAAATTCTCTAGTAATAGATGAATTTCACTGTGAAAACAAGGCGGTATTAGTTGTGGATCAAAATAGGATTCAGAACCTAATAAGTTTTGAATTATGGTTGGGACTGCTCAACCAAGACTCTAGTTACAATGAGAGATCATTATTAACAGAGAGCGAAATGCCTGATTTACTTGGATAACTATGATCAAGAAATTAGGAACAGGAAGCACTTGAAGGACCCCATCTTTGGGATGGTCCTGAAGGGGAGGTTGCAGTTATATTAGATCAGTTTAATGCTAATGATTTTGAAACCGTACAACAAGGTGTTGAGTGTCTGAAAAAAAGTTACCAAAATTCGGTATTTAATAGAATTTGCTCCATGGCATTAAACACTGAAAAATCAGTGGTAAATGAAACTACTTTATGGGATCATTTAACAAAAGAAGAGGCCTGAAACTATTTCTTTTTGTAGAATTGCCTAATAAGAACCATGCCTTGTACTTGTAACAACACTCCTTGCATTTGTGCCCCTTCTGCATTTACCTGCCCCCCAGCTCCTACAACTAAATGTGACTTATATGTTCATGGAGTAAAAAACGTTTGGGTTGAACATGGGGATGGACCTGATGATTATAAAAGGTCCGGCATCTGCATGTTGGATACCATGACTGATCCGATGATCATCTATGTCCTTGAGAGAGATGAACAAGCCAGAGAAGACTTATTGAAAGTTACAACTAATGCACATCTTTTGGAATTGGCCAGAACCGTACCTCGTTTACCTGAAGTAGAAACAATGGATGCTGAACAAGCCATGTTTAATAGACCCAATGATCCTGATTCTATTCCATTTTATACTATTTTCCGTGGCAACCCCCCATTTGTAAGGTAGAGAGATCCTCCATGCCAACTAGACTCCTAAATCAGCCTCCTAAATCTAAGAGATCCATCAAAATGCCTACTAGGCAAGAGGATTGGAAACAACTTTTGCACAAGGCCATTGCACAAGCTGAAAGCATTAAAGACCGCAGACTAAATGGGCTCCGACATGCCCTGATTAATAATCAAGCTGAAAAATACCTTCGAAAATTAGGGATTATTCATGAGGGGGATATAAAACGAGAATTTCCTTTAATTAAGTAATTTCTTGTTGCATTTTTTCAAAAAAGTATTAACCTATAAAAACTGCGGTGTAGTAATGACTGTAGTTTGTGTCTCAAAATAAAAAAGGAAAAATCAGATGAAGGACATGATCAAACAGATGGGTTTGGTTCGAAAGAATCTTACCTCAGTTCTAAAAGCGGCTGAAGCCCGTTCTAAAAAGGCGGACTTGGCTTTAGAGGCAGCTAAAAAAGAGCAAGAAGCGGCTTGTGTATCTCTTGGACAAGTCAGGGCTCAAGCTCAAAAAGTAGAAGAGTGCTGCCAATCCATGGTTGGTGGTTCTCTACCGGAAGTCAAGAGAACCAGAAGCCCTAAAACGGTAGAAGAAAAGCCCGTACAAAAACGTAGGGGACGTAAGCCAGGAAAAGTCAAGGAAGCCAAACCAGAAGGCAAGAGAACTTCTAAAGGCCAGGATATCCCAACCTTTGCCGCTGCTATAATCAAAGTCATGGGCTCAAATACCATGAAAGCTTCGGAAGTTACGGAAGCGGTTAAATCCGAAGGCAACGCCCCCAAGAGTAACAACCTGAAGCTTTACGTTGCTAACGTGCTTAACTCCGCAAAAGCTAAAGGTGGGCAAAAGATATTCGAAAAAGTCGGTCGTGGTCAATTCAAGGTAGCTACTTGGGCTAAGAAGGGTTTAGTTGACGAAAAAGCTTCTGAGCCTAAAGAAGAGGTGACTAAGAAGCATCCCGGCCGTCCGAAAGGCAAGGTAACAGAAGACCGCCCAAAAGGCGTAAGGGGTCGTCCAAAAGGAAGCGTAAATAAAGCTAAGGCGACCCAAGAAAGTTCAAGTTCAGAGGAAGAACCTACCAAAGCTATTGAAGAAGAAAAGACCCCTACCGCTGATGACATTCTCAAGGAACTCGGGACTAATGTTGAAGCTCTAGGTGACTTTGAAGGCACCGAAAAGTCAGAAGAAGAACCTCTGGTTTAATCCGATGACCCTAAGCGCTGAGAAAAGCTTAGGCGTCCTATTAAAGTGGGAACAAAAGCTGTGGTTGGTTTATAAGATTGACTCTGAAACAGCCACAGCTTTTGTTGAGTCTCAAGATCATGAGAGAGAAATCTTGGGATTAGACACGGATTGCCCCATACTTTGCAATCCTATCCTAGATTGGCCTTCCGTTACGTTACTACCTAGAGTGGGGCATGTTATCCAAGTCCGAAAAGCTGATGTTAAAAGCACTCTGCTTGTTTGGCTCAAGGATTGGGTAAAGATAGATAACTTTCAAATGGGAGGGGCTTTATTTCTGAATCCTGAGTTACGATTAGGCTATGGAGATCGTTTAGTCCTAGATCATGATGTTTACGGGTACAAAACACAGTTTCCGGTAGATCTACCAAGAGATTTTCTATCTTTTGAACAAAAACAGGCCAGAAGAAAAGCCAAAGAAGCTGAAAAAGAAGTCATTGATTTATATTATCATTTGCGTAGGGAAGAATGAAATCTCTTCCACTAGCAATTGAAAGAGGGTTAGCTGATGTTAAAGCGCTTCAAGTCCAAACAGCGCTTGAGTATGATCAAAAACTAAGGCAAGAAATAACTCCTTCCTGTGCTTATGGATGTGTTAATTGCTGCCATCATCCTTTTTTAGTTACGGTTATTGAAGGGCTATTGATTTATCGTTGGCTGTCTAATCACGGCTATTGGACGGCTCCTTTACGTAGGCACCTTAAAATTAATCGAGATAAGACTTTAGGATTATCTTTCGAAGTTTGGGTTTTGAGTAACATTACTTGTCCACTGGTGGGGGAAAAGAATGAATGCATCGCTTATGAAACTAGGCCTCTCCATTGCAGGGTAACTTACTCAACAGGTGACCCGTTAATGTGTCACCCTCATGAATTAGGTGATGAGACTAGATTGCTTCCAAGTTCAGAAACAATAATTGAATATAATATAAAGCTTCAAGAGATATCAAAACGACTGGAGATACCCACATTCTTGGTACCTTTGTCAGAAGCTTTGCTGCTAGGAGAAAGTTTTGAATCTCATGCCTAAAATTTGTTGCATTTGCGAAAAGCCTTTTGAACAGGGAGGAGAAAGTTACACTCTTACTAAAGAAGAGAAACTTACAAAAGAGGCTCCAGATGAACTTCATTATTGTTCAGCTTGTATCAAGATCATGAAAGACCGTGAAAGCGGAGCCCAACTTTTAAAAGGGCTTTATGAAATGCAATTACGCAAAAATGGTGTAAGTGGGGATATAGCTCGACAGATGTCAAAAAAGCTATATGCACAATTAATCGTACTAAGCAAACCAAAGAACCTTCACTGACATGAATGAAACAATCTCCACAGAACGTTATTTACAACAGTACCATAAAGATTATGGTGAAGAGGCTTGGCGATCGGAAGTAAAACGATTAGCCTCCCAAGCTATCAAGATGGGACCAAAGCACGAAACGTTTTGGAAAGAGTTCACCAAGGACTATTCTTGGTTTGATTGGGAATCCTTGAAGCAAGAGGCTCAAGGATCAATTCAAACAACTATGGCAGAGTTGCTAAAAGAGCAAATGCCAGGGATCAAGAGTCAAGCTCAATATAATGCCATTCTAGGGGCTTTAGATGCCCTCAGGCTCGTTCTAAATGCTATCTTAGAGGGAAATAAGGGCAAGGAAGCTGAAGCTCGTAAAGCCTTAGAAATAGCTCTTGAGGCTACGGCTAAGGCAACTGAGATCACAAACAAGTTAGAATCCGTTCCTGAAGCGGCAACCAGCAAAAAATCCGAAGATTTCAAGAACCCCCCTGTTCAATTCCACGAGTACGATATCCAACGAAAATTACTCACGGAATTAGAACGTATTTCTACTCTTTCAGATCTGAACAAATGGTACATGAACACCAAGGAACAACGGGATCGTGTTGTAACTCAAAATTTACGTGATATCTTAATGGACAC
>Ga0209777_10009750_pt1 | contig 10295 bp, 4 predicted proteins | sample FrelakmetHBP12HB_FD_187147 | JGI IMG/M metagenome (GOLD analysis project Ga0209777, IMG submission 187147) | Freshwater lake sediment microbial communities from the University of Notre Dame, USA, for methane emissions studies -HBP12 HB (SPAdes)... | ecosystem: Environmental > Aquatic >... | reverse complement strand
GACATTGTCTTCGAGGATTTGTACACAGTCCCGCGCTACGCACACTGCGCCATTGAAGTTCATGGAACGGTCGGCCTGTACGACCATTCCGGCAGGCTGACAGTCTGGACGGCTTCGCAGTCCCCGCATACGCAGCGGCATTTGTTTGCCGAGGCTCTTGCACCGCTTGGGTTGTCTCACAAAGACGTCCGGGTGATAACACCGTTCGTCGGCGGTGGTTTTGGCGGGAAGGCCGGCGTCTCGATGGAAATCATGGGTGCTGCACTGGCGACGATAGTCAAGGGCAGTCCTGTGAAAATTCTGTGGTCAAGAGCGCAAGAGTTCTATAACACCTACCAGCGCCAGGGATTAACCGCCCGCATCAAGGTCGGCCTGAAGAACGATGGAACAATCATCGCGATGGACAACATACTCCACTGGGATGCGGGGGCGTATGTTGAGTACGGTGCCAACGTTGTCAATGCAGCAGGTCTTTCCGCCTCCGGTCCGTACAATATTTCGAATGTCAAGATCGACTCTGTCTGTATTTACACGAATCTCCCGCCGGGCGGGCCGTATCGTGGATTCGGCTATTCCGAATTCCTGTTCGGGCTCGAATCACACCTCAACGAAGTGGCGAAGAAAATGCACATCGACCCGGTCGAGCTAAGACGCAAAAACGCAATCCGGGAAGGAGATATTCTCAACTACGGCGGCAAGATGAATCCGAACGGTTTAATCGAGGCGATTGATAAGGTTGCGAAGGAAATCGAATGGGGTAAAAAGGAACTGTCAAGCGACCCCAACAAGAAAATCGGAAAGGGAATCGCCCTCTTCTGGAAAGCGCCGGCTATGCCTCCGAATGCGTCTTCCTCTGCATTCCTGAAGTTCAACGAAGACGCAAGCATGAATATTATGATTTCAGGAATGGAGATCGGTCAAGGGCTTCTGACCGTCATCGCGCAGATAGCAGCTGACATTCTCTCGGTTCCTCCGGAGAAAATACGCGTCGAGACGCCGGACACCGATAGAAATCCCTATGAATGGCAAACCGTCGCCTCGCATGTCACCTGGGGTTGCGGTCGGGCAGTGGAGCGGGCAGCGATCGATGCACGCGAACAAATATTTGACCTTGTTGAGCGGGCACTCGGCAAGAAAAGAGATTCCCTCTACCTTGAGAATGAATGCGTGAAGTCGCGTCAGGATGAATCGTTTTCTTTGCCGCTGCGGAATTTTGTCATCGCTGGAATTCAGAAAGAGGATGGAACATACAGGGGAGGACCGATTATCGGTCGGGGTATGTTTATGCCCGAGTTTGCATCCGCCCTCAGCGACCCGGAAACGAGTCAGGGTGGGCATCCGAATGTTCATTATACTGTTGGCGCGAGTGCGATTAAGATTGAGGTCGACCGGCAGACCGGTAAAATGAAAATACCAAAGGTCGTTCTTGCGGTTGACGTGGGAAAAGCCCTCAACCCGGATTTGATCAGGGGTCAGATCACGGGCGGGCTGCTCCAGGGAATTGCAACCGTGTTGTACGAGGACATGAGGTTTGACCGGAATGGAAAGCTCATCAACGCGAACTTCACAGATTATAAAATTCCCACTTCAATGGATATACCGGATGAAATTGTGCCTATCCTGATAGAAGTCCCTCAAGAAGACGGGCCGTCCGGCGCAAGAGGTGTGGGAGAGCACACGATGATCCCTGCCGCACCAATGATCGCGAATGCAGTTGATGACGCCCTCGGGATCAGAATTAAATCCATGCCGATCACGGCCGAGAAGATCGCGTTAGCTGTGAACAACAAGTGACACAACACAATGAACTGTTAAGCGAGAGGTCATTGAACTTGGAACCCCGGCATGCAAGGACGTGCCGGGGTTTTGTGTTTTCCATGGCGTCCGTGTGAAGTACAACTGAGCTGAATCATATTCTGTTGTACTTGAATATTGCCGGCCATTTGCTTCATTCCTGTCCAAGGTATTAATCTTTGCTCATCTGAAGACTTCCACCGGAATGTGTCCTGTGTAATGCAGTAATGTGGGGAAAACCGATCTTTTCGAGGTGTCAGTTCTCAGCTAACTACGCATATTTGCCCGTGGAACTTGATACTTTCGCTTTTTGTTCATATTATCTATTCAGACATCACTCTCTCCAAGACGGACAAGACCCGTCACGAGATCTCATTCTGACGTTTATCTGGGGTCCGTGGGAAGAACTACCTCCATTCAGCTCATTAGAAAGAAAGGAACATGTATGCGACAAGCGGTAACACTTGTACTCAGTCTAATCATCTTTGTGGGCGTATTCTTCTTTTTCACCAAAATTCAATCTGATCGACGATTGGAGGGAGAGGAAAAAGATCACGGCACTTCAGACGCTATGCAAGCTCTGCTTTTTTGGTCGAATTCCCGCGCCTATCCGAACAAAGACATACCAGCCGACAAGTATTATAGAGCATTTCAGAATGCAAAATTAAAACACAGAGAAATCACAAGTACCCTGACCGCGGGCAGCACGTGGGATCCGATCGGTCCGCTGAACCTCCAGGGTCGTGCATTGAGCGTCGCCTTGAACCCCATGAATCCGAATACCGTTTACGTCGGCACCGCAAGCGGGGGATTGTGGAGATCGTACACAGGGGGTCTCACGGGCGATTGGCAACGGGTGAAACTCGGATATCCGGCACTCGGCATCAGCGCCATCGTGATCGACCCGACGGACACCAATGTCATCTATACCGGAACCGGTGAGGTGTATCAGTATCAACGCGCAAACGGCGGGGTCGCCATTCGTACAATGCGCGGGAGTTACGGCATCGGAATTCTCAAAACCATCGACGGCGGTCTGACATGGAGCAAAAGTCTAGATTGGTCATACAGCGGTCAGACTGGGATTCAAGCGCTGCGGATGAATCCCATCAATCATGGTACAATTTGGGCTGCAACCACTGAGGGAATCTACAGATCGGTCGACGCAGGCGGATCATGGGGCTCGGTGTACCCGGCCAATATGGCTGAAGACATAGTCATCAATCCTCTAGATACGAGCAAGATCCTCGCATCGATCGGAGATATGTCGACGTCTGTAATTCTGCTAACGACCGACGGCGGGAGTATTTGGAACACGTCTCCTTTTGAGACGATGCATACCTATTCGGGAAAAACGCTGTTGGAAATGTATGGCGCAAATCCCAATATTGTGTTCGCGAGTGCCGCGGATAGCACGATCGACAACGGTGCTCTGTATCGGACCTCCGACTTCGGCGTTTCGTGGACGAAACTCTACACTCCCATAAATTTGTACCAGGTCCAGGGGTGGTACTCGCATTTTGTCGCTGTTCACCCGGCAGATTCCAGCCAGATTGTATACGCATCAGTCAATACCATTAAATCGATAGACGGCGGCTCGACATTCCAAGCTCACGGAGCCGGTTACGGAGGAGGGAATTATGGCGACAACCATGGATTCGCACACCATCCCACGAATCCCAATATTCTGTACATTGTGAATGATGACGGCGTGTACCGATCCAGCGATTTTGGGTCGACATTCACCAGTGTTGGCTATGGCATGCAGACCGGTCAATTCTACAATGGCTTCTCTGGCTCGATGACGGATTCGCTGCTTGCAATTGGCCAATGCCAGGACCACATCCCCGGATATCGCTATCTCGGTTCCAATGCTTGGGACCACGGTAGCGTGACCGATGAAGTTGGCTGGACAGCTATAGACCAATCGAATGACAATATCATGTATGCCGACAATCGAAATGGGCAGTATATCTACAAATCAATCGACCGCGGTGCAACTTTTTCCTGGATCGGCAGTTTTGAATACCTAGGCAGCGGCGGCTGGAATTCTCCTTTCGTTCTCTCGCCAGCCAATACTAGTGTTCTCTATCTTGGTGATATCCATATTCACAAATCCATAAATGGTGGTTCATCATGGAGTACGACCAACGGGGGCTCTCCTCTCGACGGGAATACAGCACTTTCGATGGCAATTTCACCGACAAGCCCCGATACGGTCTATGTCGGCATGGCTCCTGTTGCAACACGCGCGCATGTCTTCCGCACGACGAACGGCGGAACTGCGTGGCAGGACATAACGGGAACATTGCCCGATCGTTATCCTATGGATCTCGCAGTCAACCCTCAAAACTCTAAGACTGTCTATGCGGCATTCGGCGGATTCGGCACAGGCCATCTGTACAAATCAATCGATGCAGGAACAACCTGGTCAGACGTTACCGGCTCGCTCCCGGATGTTCCGACAACAGCCGTAGTTGTCGATCCACTAGACTCTAACCTCGTTTATGCCGGAAATGACCTGGGGGTATATGTATCTACAAACGGCGGATCAAGCTGGGCTGGTTTTAATGATGGTCTTCCCGATGCAGTGATCGTGGCAGATCTCTCCATCTCCCCGTCTAATAGAACGTTGAGAGTTGTCACACACGGAAACGGTGTCTGGGAGCGAAAACTCCTTCCCGGGCTTCCCTCCGGCTATTTTGACTACAAGGCATCGGCGTTTACATTCCCTATCGATGGTTTCCACTACCAAATAGGCACAACGATTCCTGCCTTGCGAGCATCATTTCAGAATCTCAGTGCGCAGGCTCAAACAGATTCGTTCAACGTGCGTTTCCAGATTCTTCATGGCAATTCACTACTCTATGCCGACACCAGACGCATAAAGGCATTAAGCTTTGGAGAAAACAGGTTGGTGACGTTTAATGGAGTATTCTCACCTCCGGATACGGGTTATTACACGCTTGAAGCCATCACTCTAACATCAGATATGAACGCACACGATGATACACTCAGGGGAGCGATCCTCGTGGTAGTTCCCTCGACGATCTCTGGTGCTGAAGTCAGCAAGATCTATTCTCCCTACACGGAAATTCTTGGAGGTTCACCGGGTCCTTCCGGCGACGATGTGCAATCGAGCGCCAGCATTCCCTTTGATTTCAAGTATGACGGCAACACATACAATTCCGTGCAGATGAGCACAAACGGATGGCTGGAGCTGGGGACTGGAACTCCAGGGTCGTTACACGGCTTGTCCACTGCTTCACAGCTTGGTGGATTCTTTCGATTTGCACAAGCGGACACGGAACGCCCGACAAAAGTTTTAGGACCTTGGTGGACAGACCTCAGCACAAACGGAGCGGTAGGGCAAATTACGTATGCGACTGTCGGTGCTCCGCCAAACCGCGTCTTTGTTGTCCAATGGAAACACATTCTGGCATACTACGATCCCGGTTCAACCTCGACATATCTTAACTTCCAAGTCAGACTGTACGAAACGACGAATCTCATCGATCTCTGTTATGGTCCGGTGAGCGTAGGCTCGTTCCCAAGTTATGCGACAGGTGCCACTATTGTTATGAAGGATTACCTCGGCGGGGATTATCGCTACTACGATTTCACAAAACCGGGAACTGGATTTGCCGGTGATATATTCTCAAATCTCAGTCCGATAACAAATTGGCCGGGGACAGATAGCTGTTATCGCATCAATACCAATATCTATACGGCAAACGTGTTTGCGGTTTCGAATCGCTGGAACATGGTATCGATTCCCCTGATAATTCCTGGTCCCGCCAATGCCCTGAAAACTATAATGTTCCCGTCAGCCTTGACACCCGCCTACCGTTATGCCGGCCACTACATAGCTGAAGACACGTTGAGACCGGGTCGCGGCTACTGGCTTAAATTTTCAGGAACGCAGACAATCGCCGTTGTCGGTCAACCGTTTACGGCTGACAGCTTCGATGTCGTACCATCCTGGAATCTGATCGGGTCTATCTCAAGTCCGGTCGCGGTGTCCTCCATCACTTCTTCCCCCGGTGGCATGGTGAGCTCACATTTCTTTGAGTACAACGCCGGCTATGCATTTGCCGACACCCTCAGACCCGGCAAGGCGTACTGGGTAAAGGTGAACAACTTTGGAAAGATTGTCCTCTCATCGTCACCAAGCGTCGCTCTAGCGCAACGTTTGAGGATGACTCTAACCTCAGAGACTCCACCGCCTCCGCCGGACGAGAGCCCGGTTCGTTCCGCTGCCCTTCCGAGCAAATTCCAGCTGGAACAGAACTACCCGAATCCGTTCAACCCTTCGACTGTCATCAGTTATGAATTACCTTCAGACAGCCGCGTGGAACTGAAAATTTATGACATGCTCGGTCAGGAGGTTGCGACTCTTGTCGACGGAGAACAAAGCGCGGGGTATAAATCGGTCAGGTTTATTGCAACGGACATTCCGAGCGGGGTGTATTTCTACCGCGTCAAGGCCGGAGAATTCACCGACATCAAGAAAATGCTGTTGCTCAAATAGTATCGCCTGATACCAGGCGGAGTGCCAAACGGTAGGCTACACAATTCTCATCATCCCGCTTTTGAGATTATGCTCAGAAGCGGGATGGGTTTTTTGTGGTCTGACTTTTGAAGGCTCTGTGCAATAAAACAAATATGCAGCAACACGTCCCTTCACCGGAACCGATAGCCGTAATCCCCGAGATCGATTCGATCAGACAGTTGGAGAAGTAACCTGACTGCGGGGGGTGGGATTGAAAACCCTGATGGTCTCGTCCTTCATGAGAACCCATATGCTGTATGCTCCAAGCGCTGTGCCAATGGGAATGTGCAAGAGATTGACAAAAGAGACAACGAGCATAATAATCCGTCCCCACTCCTTTCTCTTCAGCACCCCCATTGCAGCCACTATACCGACAACAGACACAATGAACATTATGACAGCGATGGCGAAAACAACAATCGGAATTATATCGAGGACCACCTGTGGAGGTACGTCATACGGGTCAAGAGACCCCCAGTGAAGGAGTGTTTCAAAAAAATGCCCAAACCACGCACCCAGAATGAGCAGCAAAAAGGCAGCTACAATAAGCACGCCTCGATAGACGATATTGAGAATACCGACAAGTTGAATGTGTTTTTCCATAGTGTTAGCTCCGTATCGATTTGCTGGTTTGTATACGCACTGGCTTGCTAGAAGTTGCGGAACCGGTGTCGATAGTGAAGAACCGGGGAGTATCGGATACAAACGCAGAGAGATTTCAAGCCTTCCTTGTAATTATATCGGATACCTGGGATTTGCTGGGATCTCCGTCGGTAGGCAGAAGAATCAAGAGGGGGATTTCTATGCATTGAGAACGACAATGATTCTACGAGTCCACAGGAAGCTCGTGGACTTTGCAGCGCTGCAAGCGTGTTGCAACATCCTTGACATTCTGACATAAATTCCGTACCATTTTTGTTATTAAGTACTCACTTGCCTTTCTCCGGGACTGACTGATTTGCAATAGCCAAATTGGCCTTTGTGGAGTGTGTTCGAAGATTTTGAATTCACAAGAATGGATTAGGAGTTTTAGAAGATTCTCGCTATGATTGAAAAGTCGAGTCCATTGCGCATTCTTTTTGCTGAGGATGATGATGCTCTGCGAGTAGCGCTGCGCTACATACTGGTCGAGAATGCCGGATATGAAGTAGAGGCTTGTTCGTCTGGAGAAGAAGCAGTCGCATTCCTCAAGCAACGGAGTTTTGATGTCATTATTCTTGACTACAAAATGCCGGGGATGTCCGGATTAAACGTCCTGCAGTGGATGTATGAACAGAAGATGGAAACGCCCGTGTTGATATTGACCGGTGCCGGGTCCGAAACCATTGCAGTTGAGGCTATGAAGCTGGGGGCATATGATTATCTAAGAAAAGAATATCTAGAAATCGGACACCTTCCGATTATTATCAATGGAGTGTACGAGAGGTATCTCTTCAAGAAAGAACGTGAAGAGAGAGCACTCACAGAGCAAAAAAACATTGCGCATGTGACAACATTTCACGAAACGGTTTCTCCAATCGCACACATCCTGAAACAAGTTCTCTTGTCGATGTCGTCGAATCTACAGAATCACGAACGTAACCTGAAATCTGTTGTAAAGCCTGGGGGACAAAGGCAGCTCAGCGAAGCTTTTGCGGCATTGCAACAGGACTATAGTGTGATTTCATCAGCGATAAACTCCATCCTGGATGTAGGTACCGTTTTGTATGACGAGTTTGGAAAGGAGTGTCCAGAACGAATCCCAGAAGCCGAAAGAACTAAACCCGCAGATAGCGTGGAAGTCCGGTCATAGCTTCTCTTAGCAATCAAGCGTACCTCACAGCTCCCCCAACCTGTCGTCCAGTAGTTCTTTAGCTATTCCGTCAAGTCTTCAATCACATGCCGACCCTATACCTGGCTCCTTCCACGGGCAAATTTCTGGTGTCACGTAGCGGTGCAATGTCTCACCGGTTTCTTGCTCAGGGGTGCTCTCCAATGGAATCATTGCTTCCTATCAAAGCAGTTTTTCAGTATATTCAAGTGCATGAACAAACCACTCAACATCGTTGTAAACAGGAACACGCCCAAAGCGATTGAAGTCTTCTCACGGCTTGGCCACGTCGTAGCACTGAGTAGCCAGGAGATAACCAAGAAGAGTCTCAAGAATGCGGATATTCTCATAGTTCGTTCGGAAACCAGGGTCGACAGAAAACTTCTTGAAGGCACTCCGGTTCGATTCGTTGGGACTTTGACGATCGGGACAGACCATGTTGACCTCGGCTATCTCGATTCAAAAGGCATCGTATTTGCCAGTGCCCCCGGCAGCAATTCGACTTCGGTGGCAGAATACATGGCAGCCGCGCTATGCGTTCTGTCGGCACATACCGGTGAACCGCTTAACGGGAAGACTATTGGGATTGTCGGTGTTGGAAATGTTGGCAGCAAGATTGTCGGCGTAGCACGGGCATTTGGCATGGAAGTCCTGCTGAACGACCCGCCTGTTGCCCGAACAACCGGCGACGCATCCTATCGTTCACTCGACGGCCTCATGGGTGCAGAAATTATCACATTGCACGTGCCGCTTACACACGATGGACCGGATGCAACCTATCATCTCTTCGACGAGGCGCGTATCAACCGTATGAAGGCTGGCGCTGTTCTCATCAATACGTCACGGGGCGGCGTTGTTGAAACAGAAGCCCTTTACCAGGCTCTGTTGTCAAAGCACGTGTCCGCTACAATTCTTGATGTGTGGGAGAATGAGCCGGAGATCAGTCCTCAATTGCTGCATGAGGTTTTGCTAGCAACACCGCATATCGCCGGTTATTCTCTTGACGGAAAACTCAACGCAGTTCGGATGGTGCATGAATCTCTATGCCGGTATCTGAACCGCCCGTTTGACTGGGACGCCACGCCGGTTTTCGACGCAATAGAGGAAACGAAAATTTGTATCCCTCCAAGTTCTCTCCGTGTCAATGAAATCGTATCGAGTGCTGTTCGCCAGGCATACGATATCGAATTGGATGATAGACTCCTTCGAAATATACTCTCATTGAAGGAACGTGGACGAGGACAGTACTTCATGCAGCTTAGGGCGGAATATAGAATCAGGAGGGAGTTTCACAATTTGACTGTTGAACTGGCGAGGAGCCAGGCGGCCGCGTCTCAAATCCTCGGTGAACTGGGGTTTAAAATCTCTGTCAAAAAGGAGGAACCGCACAGGAGAGACTAACCACCATCCTGCCCCTATGATGCCCGGCAGGAGCGCTCAAGAACTACTCTTTGGTTTTCCTCTACCGCGAGGCACATTCCTTCCGGATGAAGCTTCTTCAGACAACTTTTGCTGTTTCTGCTGCTTAGGCTCTGCGGTCGGTTTCACTATCTCTTCGCGGGGAGAAGATGGCGGAGTCGTTTCTGCGACAATTTCCTCTTCTTCCGCAGAAGGAACCGCCGCCACAGCGGCTACCTTGTCGCCGGCTTCGAGCCGGATCAGGTGAACACCTTGCGTGTTTCTACCCGCAACCCGAATGTCTTTCGCCGGCTGGCGGATAATCACACCTTGCGCCGTTACGACGACGATATCTTCGTTTTCCATGACCTCTTTAATGGCAACCAGCTTACCGGTTTTGTCGGTCACGCGGAGAGTAATGACACCCTTGCCGCCGCGGTGACTGACGCGGTACGCGTCGAGGTCGCTGCGCTTGCCGAAACCGTTATCGGACGCCACAAGAATCGTCGTGCTGCGGTGCCTCACACCGACTGCACCGACCACGATATCTCCTTTGCTGAGCTTGATTGCGCGAACCCCAAGCGCTGTTCTCCCGACGGACCTGGCTTCGTCTTCGTGAAAACGAATTGAGAAGCCGTCGCGCGTGCCGATGAGGATATCCTCCGTCCCGTCTGTAAGTTTCACATCTCTCACCGCGTCGCCTTTTTGCAGCGTGATCGCCGCAATGCCGGTCTGCCGCAC